>JAEEGL012955897.1_pt1 | contig 37764 bp, 33 predicted proteins | sample 9134231 | NCBI WGS metagenome assembly JAEEGL01 (sample SAMN16246548, study PRJNA631951) | gut metagenome | biome: gut microbiome; feature: rumen; material: fiber-attached | host: Bos | place: Iran: Karaj | collected 2018-10 | reverse complement strand
CTATGGACAAAAGCAAAATCACCTGCGAAACATTAAAGGCCATACGAAAACAAGTGGCAGATGCTAACGGCATCGTCTACACACCTGCAAAATGCGATTTTGAAGGTGTGTGCACAGGCACATGCCCAGCATGCGAGCAAGAACGTGAATATATAGAAAAACAAATATCCTTGAAACGTAAGGCTGGAAATATTGTCAAGATTGCCGGACTTGTAACAAGTTTGACTACCCTTGCACCTTTAGCCACCGTCGCCCAAGAAATGAATGCTCCAGAACCGACAGAAACCATAGCCCTTTTAGACGAGGAATATTTCTTTGATTTCGGAACTTTTTTAAAACCACAATATGAAGAAAGGTATGATTATCTTGCAGAACTTGTTTCCCAAATGCCAGGAGAAGTCTTTATTATTGCAGGGAATACCGATAGCAGAGGATCGGAAGCATACAACCTAAAACTCTCCCAGAAAAGAGCTGAATATGTCAGGAACCTCATTTTAAGCAGATTGGAAGAAAATGGTTACAATAAAGAAAACTATATAATCATTTCCGTCGGACTGGCTAACATAGCACCAAATATTCCGAACGCGAAAGACGAATCAGAGCACGAACTGAACAGACGTGTTTCACTATTCCTATATAAAGAGCATTCATTAAACGGAAGAGCCGCATGTATTGTAAATGATAAAGTCAAAGAGAATTTTTCACTTTTGGAAGAGAGGCTTGGGACAACCAAATTCAATGAAATAAAAGAAATTTGGACAGAGAAAGTGAAGAAAGAAAAGGAAAGCATCACGAATCATTGAAATACAGCATACTATGGACAAAAGCAAAATCACCTGCGAAACATTAAAGGCCATACGAAAACAAGTGGCGGATGCTAACGGCATCGTATACACTCCTGCAAAATGCGATTTTGAAGGTGTATGCGCAGGCACGTGTCCAGCATGCGAAAGTGAACGAGAATATATAGAGAACCAGCTTTCTATAAAACGTAAAGCTGGAAATCTTGTCAAGATTGCCGGACTTGTAACAAGTTTGACTACCCTTGCACCTTTAGCCACCGTCGCCCAAGAGATGAATTCTCCCGAACCGACTGAACAGATTTCCCTTTTAGACGAGGAATATTTCTTTGAGTTCGGAGGGATGAAACCAGAATATGATGACAGATTAGATCAATTAACTGAACTTATCTCTCAAATGCCGGGAGAAGTTTTCATTATTGCAGGCCATACCGACACCAGAGGATCGGAAGCATACAACCTAAAACTATCCCAAAAAAGAGCTGAATATATCAGAGAGAGCATTATAAGCAGGTTGAGATACCATGGATTCGATATAGAAGACTATATAATCATTCCCGTCGGTCTTGCTTACTTCGAGCCAAATGTTCCGAACGCCCAAACCGAAATAGAGCATGAGCAGAACAGACGTGCATCAATATTCCTATATAAAGAACATTCGTTGAAAGGAGAATCCGCATGTATTGTGAATGATAAAGTCAAAGAGAGTTTTTCAATTTTGGAAGAGAAACTCGGAACGACTAAATTCAATGAATTTAAAGAAATCTGGAAAACGAAAGGAAAGAACGAAAGGAAAAGATAAATAAGGCATTACGAATCATTGAAATACAGCAGACTATGGACAAAAGCAAAATCACCTGCGAAACATTAAAGGCCATACGAAAACAAGTGGCAGATGCTAACGGCATCGTCTACACACCTGCAAAATGCGATTTTGAAGGTGTGTGCACAGGCACATGTCCAGCTTGCGAGAGTGAACGGGAATATATCGAGAACCAGCTCTCACTTAAACGTAAGGCTGGAAATATTGTCAAGATTGCCGGACTTGTAACAAGTTTGACTGCTCTAGCCCCTTTAGCCACCGTCGCCCAAGAAATGAATTCTCCCGAACCGACTGAACAGATTTCCCTTTTAGACGAGGAATATTTCTTTGATTTCGGAGGAATAAAACCAGAATATGATGACAGATTAGATCAATTAACTGAACTTATATCACAAATGCCAGGTGAAGTTATAATTATAGCAGGGCATACTGATACCAGAGGGTCTGAGATATACAACACAAAGTTATCTCAAAAAAGAGCAGAGTATATCAGGAATATTGTTTTAAACAGATTGGGGAAAAAGGGTTATAACATAGAAGACTACATTATCATTCCCGTCGGAATGGGATATCTTGCGCCAAACATTCCTGATGCGCAAACAGAAGTCGAGCATGAGCAAAACAGACGGGTATCCATATTCCTACTTGATGAGCATTCGTGGTTGAGTGAAAAATACAAAGAAATCTATAAAAGATAAGAAGCTGTTTTTTATTAAAGCTGGCTTTGTCTAATTTAAGACTGATCTTTCCTTCTTTTTTCGTCTGAAAGACGCTACCAAGCAAAGCGAGAGTAACCCATGACGAAGTCTCGGGATGATGTGACGATGATACAAAAACTTTGCCTGAAAGGCAATCCCATAAGCACCGCTTTCTCGTCTCTTTTCCTCAAAAAAAGTCAAAGACGTTCTCTTAAAACTCCGAGTCTCTGTGGTTATTCTATATGTGCTCGCCTTCGACTCGCACGTGGGGAAGGGTTAGGGCGTTCCGCCCTTAACAATCCTCAAAAATCAATCTTTTTTATGATAAAAATCGCAGACTACATCACATGCAATCTGCGATAAGATAAAAATTGTATATTTTATTATTTCTTACTTTTATCGTAAAAGAAATAATATTATCTTTGCACGATTTTTGAAAGAACAACATAAGTGTTATACCATAGTCTTGTTTAGTCAAAATATAGACATAAGTATAGGTGACTCACACTTATGAATTTATTGTTTATCCGCCTCCAGAGTCGTCGTGGCAAACAAAATTAATTTCAATGAAAAAGTTTTTATACTTTTTTGGTATCCTAGCATTGATTGCAGGATTAGTATCGTCTTGTAGCAAAGATGACGAGAATGAGAACAAACGGTCTATTCCACAAAAAAGGATAGCAAAATTAGTCAAGATTCCCGGTGACCTTGACGAATCAATAACCATTTATGAATACGATGACAAAGGAAGATGCATCTTCTCTACTTATACATTCGATGGAAAAGAAACAAAGTACAAATACGCATACGAAATGAATACGATGACAGAGACTACATACTCGTACCAAGGAGACACGTCCATCACAATCTATACATATAATTCAAAAGGTTATTGTGAATCAGAAAAAAGAGAAGGAGAACATGATTCGTACACTAGTACCTATAAGTACGACAATGAAGGTCATTTGATTTCAGAAACAACAATCACCGACAGTCACACATCAACAATGACGTTTGAATGGGAGAACGAAAATGTCACAAAAATCAAACGAGATTATAAAAGTGATTCTCAAGAATCAACAAAAACAATAATTCTCAAATATACAAATCAAAGTCACCCAACACCTATTACAAATACAGCCAAACTTTCAGTACTGGAATCTGCATATTATTTTGATATTGATCCTATTTATTCGAACTTTGGAGTTTCTTCAAAAAATCTTCCAGTACATGTTATAGAAACTTTTACTGACGAAGAGGGTACAGACACAGAGGAATATAGTATGGAATGGGTATTAGACGGAGATCAATATCCAATAACACTAAATTTTAAAGAAGAGAATTTTGACTATATCTATTTCAACGCATTTTGGGAATAGCCAAAACCTGAATCCGAAGAAAATCATAGAGAAGTCACGTTGAGGTGCACCTCAATGCGACTTCTCTTTTTATGATAAAATAATCGCAGACTACAACACATGCAATCTGCGATAAAGATAAAAAGGGTTGAATTAATTTTTGCTATATTCTCTGCCATATCCTTTGCAACGAATCCGGATCAACACTGACCGTAAAATTTTCTGAGAAACCACACTTTTCATATGATTTGATGATATATGAATCCAGAATGATTTTTTCGCACAAAGGTCTTTCTTTTTTTATTTTGACAGCAAATTTAGCATTTTCAACAACAAATGCAAAAGAAATCAGCAAAATTATTTTCATTTATATATATTTAGTTGACAACAATAAAGATTGTAATCTACAAGTATCAATAAAAACTTTAAAAATTTGATAAATTTGTTAAAAAAAGTCAAAAAGAATAAATCATTAAAAATCAAGAAGTAAGTATATATTTAAGCACTCTCACATTGCACAATCCAATAAAAAATGTGCAGAAAATTGCATAAAAATCGCTCGAATGTATGAAAAAGCTATAAATGATATGATTTATTTGTTATCTTTGCACCGTTTTTGGAATTAAAGTGCACCACTAGCGGTGGACTTTAGATACAGAAAAAGACAAAAAATATGATTAAAAAGATTTTAGTTGCCAACAGAGGAGAAATCGCGATGCGTGTAATGCGCTCTTGTAAAGAGATGGGCATTAAGACTGTTGCAGTATATTCCGAGGCAGACAGAACATCGAAGCATGTTTTTTATGCAGATGAGGCATGTTGTATAGGACCAGCCGCATCAAGAGAGAGTTATCTTTGCATAGATAAAATTATTGAAGCGGCAAAACGTTTCAATGCAGATGCTATCCACCCAGGATACGGATTTTTGAGTGAGAACGCTGAGTTTGCAGCACGTTGTAAGAAAGAAGGAATTATCTTCATCGGCGCACCAGCAGAGGCGATGATCAAAATGGGAGACAAAATCATGGCTCGTCAGACCATGATCGCAGCAGGAGTTCCAGTAGTGCCAGGCACACAAGAGGCATTGAAAGATGCAGACGAGGCTGTGAAGGTTGCAATGCAAATCGGTCTACCTGTAATGCTAAAAGCAAGTGCAGGTGGCGGTGGAAAAGGAATTCGCCTTGTTTGGAAAAAGGAGGAGATCGCCGATGCATTCAACACTGCTCAAAGCGAAGCCATTTCTTCATTTAACGATGGCACAATTTATATAGAGAAGTTCATTGAGACACCTCACCATATTGAGTTCCAGGTATTGGCAGACCAGCACGGCAACTGCGTACACCTGTTCGAACGTGAATGTTCAATCCAGAGAAGAAATCAGAAAGTAGTAGAAGAGAGCCCTTCCCCATTGATGACTCCAGAGGTCAGAGCCAAGATGGGAGAGATCGCTGTGCGTGCAGCAAAGGCTGTAAAATACGAAGGAGCCGGCACAATCGAGTTCCTTGTTGACGACCATCTAAACTTCTACTTCCTAGAGATGAACACTCGTCTACAGGTAGAGCACCCAATCACAGAGGAGGTTGTAGGTGTTGACTTGGTGAAGGAGCAGATCAATGTAGCAAACGGTCTTCCATTGAGATTCAAGCAGGAGGATTTGTCGCAGAGAGGACATGCAATCGAGTGCCGTATCTGTGCTGAGGATGCAGAGAACAACTTCATGCCAGACACAGGTGTCATCAAGCAGCTACAGGAGCCACTTGGTATCGGAACACGTGTGGACAGCTTTGTTTACGAGGGTTATGAGATTCCAGTGCACTACGACCCAATGATCGGTAAACTAATCGTTTGGGCTGTGACAAGAGAGTTTGCAATCGAGAGAATGAGACGTGTGCTTTACGAATACAGAATCACTGGTTTGAAGACAAACATATCTTACCTAAGAAAGATCATGGATGTGCCAGCATTCGTAGAAGGAAAGTACAACACTAAGTTCATTGCAGAGAACAACGACAAACTTAGCGAAGAAAAACTTTACGAAGCAGAAAAGAGCGAGGTTGAGGATATCGCAATCATCGCGTCATATATGGATTATATTGTGAACTTGGAGGAGAACTCGCCAAAGACAAGCGACAACCGTCCTATCAGCAGATGGAGAGAGTTCGGCAAGCGCACTAGTATGGTCAGAATCTAAAAACATGAGTCGATAAAATGGAAGTACATGTAGGAAACCGAGTGGCTGAAGTTGAACTTATCAGCAAAGAGGACAATAAAGTCACTATCAAGATTGACGACAAGACATACGAAGTCGACATCGTGATGGCAGAGAACGGAAGTTGTTCGATCATCACAAACAACGGACGAAGCTACAACGCTGAGTTTAAGAGAGAAAAGGGTGGAAAGAGCTATCAGGTGAACACTCACTTCAACACTTTCCCTGTTGAAATCGTAGACCAGCAGGCTAAATATCTGCAGAACAGAAAGAAGGGCGACTCAAGCGAATCGCAGGATCGTGTATTCTCACCAATGCCAGGTAAGGTTGTCAAGATACTTGTACAGAAGGGAGAGGAAGTCAAGAACGGTCAGAGCGTAATCGTTGTTGAGGCGATGAAGATGCAGAGCGACTACAAAGTGAAAAGAGATTGCATTATCAAGGATATCCTAGTGAAAGAGGGCGACGTGATCAACGGAGACCAGACACTTATCACATTGATGGACATTCCAGAGAATGCTTAATTCAAATAATTAACTATGAGAGACAGAAAAGTAGTACTCGACGAATTTAACGAGTTTAGCCGTATCGCAGAGCTAGGCGGAGGTCAGGATAAGATCGACAAGCAGCACGAGCAAGGTAAACTTACTGCTAGAGAAAGAATTGATGTTCTTCTTGACAAGGGTACATTTGTAGAGATCGATAAGTTTGTTATCCACAACTGTTCTAATTTCGGTCTTGATAAGAAAAAAATCAGCGGAGACGGTATTGTTTCAGGCTACGGTAAAATCGATGGTCGTTTGGTATACGTATATGCATACGACTTCACAGTGCTTGGAGGTTCATTAAGCCGTACAAACGCTAACAAGATCACAAAGGTGCAGCGTCTTGCTTTGAAGATGGGTGCTCCTATCATCGCAATCAACGACTCTGGTGGTGCTCGTATCCAGGAGGGTGTTTCTGCCCTTGCAGGTTACGGTGACATCTTCTACCAGAACACAATATCTTCAGGTGTAATTCCTCAGATCTCAGTTATCATGGGTCCATGCGCAGGAGGTGCTTGCTACTCTCCAGCATTGACTGACTTCATCTTCATGGTGAAGGAAAAGAGTCACATGTTCGTTACTGGTCCAGACGTTGTAAAGACTGTAACTCATGAGGATATCGACAAAGAGGGTCTAGGTGGAGCTGCAGTACACGCTTCTAAGAGTGGTGTCGCTCACTTCGTAGGTGATACAGAAGAGGACACATTGATGATGGTTCGTGAGCTATTGAGCTTCTTGCCTTCTAACAACTTCGAGGAGTGTCCATTCGCCAACACAATGGATGATCCAATGCGTGAGGACGAATCATTGAACGATTTGATTCCTGAGGATCCAAGCAAGCCATACGATATGATCGAGCTTATCGAGAGCATCGTCGACGACGGTAATTTCTTCGAAGTTCACAAGCATTTCGCTCAGAACATCATCGTTGGTTTCGCCCACATGGCAGGCAAGACAGTCGGTATCGTGGCAGACCAGCCAGCATTCCAGGCAGGTGTACTTGACATCGACTCTTCAGATAAGGCAGCCAGATTCATTCGCTTCTGCGACTGTTTCAACATTCCAATCGTCACTCTAGAGGACGTTCCTGGATTCCTACCAGGCTGCACTCAGGAGCACAACGGTATCATCCGTCACGGAGCTAAGATCGTTTACGCTTACGTTGAGGCTACAGTTCCTAAAGTCACACTTATCACTCGTAAGGCTTACGGTGGTGCTTACATCGTGTTGGCTTCTAAGAACATCGGCACAGATGTCAACTTGGCTTATCCAAGTGCAGAGATCGCAGTGCTTGGTGCTGAAGGCGCAGTAAACATTCTTTACCGCAAGCAGACTGGCGAGGAGAGAGCTCAGACATTGGCAGAGTATGAGAAGACATTCTCTAACCCATACCGTGCCGCAGAGCTTGGATATGTTGATGAGATCATTCTTCCTGCTCAGACACGTCAGAAGATTATTCAGAGCTTGGATATGGCGCAGACAAAGAATCGCCAGAACCCAGCAAAGAAACACGGAAACATTCCACTATAAAATTAAAAAGGCGTCTTGAAAAAGACGCCTTTTTATTAAATCTTTTGAATAGACGAAAACATCACACAACAACACTTTTGCTTTTGGTATTGTTTTTCAGTCCGCGTCTATGCGAAAAATTCTAACATATTGGTCTTTTGTTTCTTCTTATACACAACGTGATAAGAGAGACAAAAACAACAATGATTTGCCAAACTGTAATACATGGAAAAGCTAACATATCCTTGCGATTGTTGATTATAAGACATCGTATGATGCAAAACCAGAAAAAGACTATAATCTAAATACCCATATAATATGAGTTTAATAAAAAACATTTCATACAAGACTCTGATTCCGTTCGTATTAGCATTCATTGCGATACTGACATTCCATTTCTCTATTGATCTGACAACAGACGACTATAAGTACTTCCGAATTTTTGCGTTTGGATATTACGAGCAAGGAGACGTGTTGTCATTTTTACAATGGAGATATGCGACATGGACATCACGTGTGCTGATCGAATTCTGCACATTCTGGTTTGTACAATTCCCATTATGGGTATTTGCCATAGTCGATTCTACAATTGTGTTAGCGATAGTAGCGATGACATATTTGCTTTTCTCCAAGGGGAAAGGTATCATATATGCCACTGTCGCAATATTGCTCACTTTCATGTATAGGATCACCGACCAAGGTTCGGCAGGGTATCTTGTGACAATGATCGTGTATCTGTGGCCTTTGGTCGCATTCTTGCCAACATTGTTTCCATTCAAAAAATCGTTGGAAAATGAAGAAGAGCCCCAATGGACAACATACGCAATATGTGCAGCTTGCGCATTTTTCTGCTGTAACTGCGAACAGATTTGTGTGGCAGCCACTATGACGTGGGGAATGTTTGTCTTATACACATATTTCCAAACAAAAAGCATCAACAAACTGTACTGTCTGCTTTTGCTAATCGCTTTCGCACATCTTCTGTTCATCGTAACATGTCCAGGCAATGCGGCAAGAACACAATGTGAGTTATCGCACATACCAGCCTTCGAGCATTATTCTCTTATCAGGAAAATTGCACTGTGCATAGGATCTCCAATAGTCAAATATATGGTTGTAACATCACAGTCTTTAATAGTATGGGCATTTTCAATCATATTGCCACTAACACTATTCATAAAGAACAAGAAAGCATACATTCCTTTGCTGGTTTCTCTGATTCCTTTTGGATTGCTTATATATTCATTTTTCAAATTCGACCCTGTTTTCACAATTTTGCATGAGACAACAGCAGGACAATTAGCGTATATCTGCGCAATATCAGTAGCTTTCTACGGATCAGTTTTCTTCACATTGTTTTATATCGGTAAAGACGAAGAATCAGTCATTGCGAAATATGGACCATTATTTATCTTTTTTGTCGGATTGACAACACGAGCATGTCTTGGCATAACTGTTAGTTTCATAGAGATGGCAAGAACATTCTTTTTGTTGGAATACGCGATGATAGCGATAAGCATCCTGTTCATGACCCGTAATATATCAAATTGGATAGGCAGATCAAAAAAGGTAAATTTAGACTAACATTATTTCGGAATAGCAAATGAAAAAGATCACATATTTTTTATTAGTTTCTTTATTGTTGTCTGTAGTCACTTCATGTAAAAAAGAGGTGGTAAGAGGCACACAGACACCAAAAAATGTAATTGAGATTGAAGGAGGAAGAAAAATCGGGCAGATGGCCAAGCACTATGATTTCAGGGAAAAGTTCTTGCCATGCTGGGACTATGGATTCTCCGACAATGAAGAATTCGGACGCTGGTGTGTAGGAGAAAAAGGATTTTTGATTTTTCAAGTCAGAAAGAACGCCACAGTCACATTGCGACTTGATTTCGTGGCATTTGTTTCAGACAACCATAAAGCAGACAGTATCAGAATCGCCACAAACGGAGTGGAGTGTGGAGAATTTGTAATCACTGAGAACAAACCCGTCTTCCTGAATCTGGACAGCAGACATATCACGAACAACAATGCGATAGAGCTAGAGTTGTTTCCTCTGAATCCAAAGTCACCTCAGGAATTAGGAATCAACGAAGACATCAGAAAGATCGGTTTCGGTCTGAGATCAGTGACACTGTGGGCTTATTATCCTGTAGAATAAACGACTACATATGAGGGTTGGATTCAATCCTCATTTTGTTAACAGGCGGCATGGAAATAATCGGTAAAATTTAGTAACTTTGCACCGTCAAAAATAAAGATATGGAAAAAACAGCGGTGGTATTATTGTCCGGCGGACAAGATTCAACAACTTGCCTATACTGGGCAAAAAAGAATTTCGACAAAGTGTACGCAATCGGTTTCAACTATGGACAGAAACATGTGTTGGAGAACGAGATCGCGACAGCCATAGCCAAAGAGGCTGGCGTCCCCTACGTCATCCATAAGATTGACACCATCGCAAATCTTCACCACAACTCACTCACCGACCATTCTATGGACGTATGCAAGGAGAAACCAGCAAACGAACTGCCAAACACATTCGTCGCTGGCAGAAACCTGATATTCCTGACATACGCAGCCGTCTACGCATACACAATCGGTGCTCACCACCTTGTGACTGGAGTGTCGGAGGCAGACTACAGCGGATACCCAGACTGCAGAAACACATTCATCAAAGCAGCGAATGCGGCAGTGGCTCTCGCCCTCGACTATGATATAGAAATACACACACCACTGATGTGGCGTGACAAAGCGCAAGTATGGCAACTCTCAGACGAGCTTGGCGTACTTGATTTGGTGAGAACAAAAACACTCACATGCTACAACGGTATCCCAGCTGACGGATGCGGAGAATGTCCGGCATGCCGTCTACGCAAAGCAGGATTGGAAAAATATTTGTCGACAAAGAAATAGTCATCATATGTCACTTACACAACTTGGAAGCAAACAGACAACATACTCGTCTGACTACAATCCATCAGTACTGGAAACGTTTGACAATAAACACCAGGGCAACGACTATTGGGTGAAATTCAACTGCCCAGAATTCACAAGTCTCTGCCCTATCACAGGTCAACCAGATTTCGCAACAATATACATCAGCTACATACCGAATGTGAAGATGGTTGAAAGCAAGAGCCTCAAGCTCTACCTGTTCAGTTTCCGCAACCACGGAGATTTTCATGAAGACTGTGTCAACATCATCATGAAGGATCTTATCAAACTGATGGATCCTAAATATATTGAAGTATGGGGAAAATTTATGCCGCGTGGAGGAATCAGCATTGATCCATATTGCAACTATGGAAAGCCAGGAACCAAATATGCGGAAATGGCAGAATATCGTCTGATAAGGCACGATATGAACCCTGAAACTATTGACAACAGATAATTTTCATAGCTTTTTTGCAAAAAATATGCAGGAAATGAATGTTTAATAATGTTTTTGTATATTTTTGCATAGTGTTTTGCAACATAAAAATTCGCAAAACTCATCACGGATACTTAATTTACTCATTTGCAACCCGTTACCTTACATTTTCGATAAATTATGGTAGGTTGCAGTCATAAATGAAGCGACAGTGAAAAACAAAAACAGAAGAATTTCCGTAATACAGGAGATTATAGCAACGACAAAAGTCGGAAGTCAGGACGAATTGCTCCAGCTTTTGACAAACAAAGGTTTCAACCTTACTCAAGCCACTTTGTCTCGCGATTTGAAAGCGATGAAGGTGGTGAAGACTCCGGCTGTAGATGGAGGATATTGCTATAAACTGCCTGCAAACGACGATCAAGCAGATGCACAGGCAGCATACCTATCCAGTGCAGCTGTAACGATAGATTTTTCTGGAAACATACTCGTCATCCATACACGTGCAGGATATGCGAGCAGTATGGCATACCGAATTGACGACGAGGCTTCAGATGTCATCATTGGCACCGTAGCAGGAGAGGACACTGTAGTATGCGTGATGAAAGAAGGGATGACAAAGCGTGCTGTAATCGAATCGCTAAGCAAGATTATTCCAACATTGAAGAAAGATTAATTCATTAGCAATGGATCAGATTCAAGATCAAAAGCAAGAACCAGAAATAAAGATTGTGCTTGCAGACGAGAGCCACGTGCACTACGTCGATGAAATTTTGGAGACTATAGCCGCAGCGGCTAAAGTGCGAGGCACAGGTATTGCCAAGCGAAATCCGGAATATGTAAAGCAGAAGATGATTGAAGGAAAAGCTGTGTTGGCTTTATGTGGCGATGATTTTGCCGGTTTTAGCTACATTGAGACATGGGACAACAAGCAATATGTCACAACATCAGGTTTGATTGTACCAGACAGATACCGTGGCAGAGGATTGGCTCGTCGAATCAAACACATGACATTCTCATTGGCTCGTGCACGTTGGCCTGAGGCTAAGATTTTCAGTCTTACAAGTGGAGCGGCAGTGATGAAACTAAACACACAGCATGGATACAAACCTGTAACTTTCGCACAGTTGACAAACGACGAGAGTTTCTGGCACGGTTGTGAAGGATGTGTAAACTTCGATGTCCTTCAACGTACAGACAGAAGATATTGCATCTGCACAGGTATGTTGTTTGATCCTAATGATCCAGACTGTTTGGAAACAGCTCAAAAGGAATTGGATCTTGATCCAACCTGCAGAGAAACAATAGAGGCAAAATATGGTCCTATGCCATACAAACTGCCAGAGAAAGAGTCTAAGACTCTATTGGATAAGATAAAGTCTTTATTTAAATAAATTAAATAAAAATGGCAAACAAAAAAGTAGTAGTAGCATTCAGCGGCGGTTTGGATACATCTTTCACAGTGATGTACCTTGCCAAAGAGAAAGGTTACGATGTATATGCAGCTTGTGCTAACACAGGTGGTTTCAGCGAGGAGCAACTAAAGCAGAACGAGGAGAACGCCTACAAATTGGGTGCTGTTAAATATGTCACTCTTGACGTAACAAAGGAATACTACGACAAGAGCTTGAAATTCATGGTATTCGGTAACGTATTGAGAAACGGTACATATCCTATCTCTGTATCTTCAGAGCGTATTTTCCAGGGTATGGCTATCGCACGCTACGCAAACGAGATCGGTGCAGACGCAATCGCTCACGGATCAACAGGTGCCGGCAACGACCAGGTACGTTTCGATATGACATTCTTGGTAATGTCTCCAAACGTTGAGATCATCACTCTTACTCGTGACATGGCACTTACTCGCCAGTATGAGATCGACTACTTGAACCAGCATGGTTTCGCAGCAGACTGGACTAAGTTGAAGTACTCTTACAACGTAGGAATTTGGGGAACTTCAATCTGCGGTGGTGAGATCCTTGATTCACGTGAAGGTTTGCCAGAGACAGCTTATTTGAAGCAGGTAACTAAGACTGGAAGCGAGCGTTTGAAGATCGGGTTCAAGAAAGGTGAGATCTGCTCGGTTAACGGAAAAGAATACACAGACAAGATCGCAGCTATCCAGGAGATAGAGAAGATCGCAGCAGCATACGGTATCGGTCGTGATATGCACGTAGGTGACACAATCATCGGTATCAAGGGACGTGTAGGATTCGAGGCTGCAGCTCCAATGGTTATCATCGGCGCTCACAAGTTCTTGGAGAAATACACTCTTTCTAAATGGCAGCAGTACTGGAAGGATCAGGTCGCTAACTGGTACGGAATGTTCCTACACGAGAGCCAGTATCTTGAGCCAGTGATGCGCGACATCGAGGCTATGCTTCAGGAGAGCCAGCGCCACGTAAACGGTGAGGTTATTCTTGAGCTTCGTCCTTACACATTCTCAACAGTTGGTGTTGATTCTAAGGACGACTTGGTTAAGACTAAGTTCGGTGAGTATGGAGAGATGAACAAGGGATGGACAAGTGAGGACGCTAAGGGATTCATCAAGGTGACTTCAGTGCCATTGAGAGTGTTCTACACAAACCACCCAGACGATGCAAAGGACATCTAAAGCAAAGAACATTTAATATATTTATAGAAAGCGAAGGTGAAAATCTTCGCTTTTCTTTTGATGTAAGGATAGAGGACTCAAAGGAAAGCGTTCCTTTTTTCGTGTTTCATATATTAAACAAAAGAAAATAGAAGATAATCAACCATTTTTCGGAACAATCCTTGTTTTTTTGTATTTTTGCAATATATGGCAAATGGAAGTGATAACACATCGAGAAAATTAAAGTTCGCAGATCATAAGGATTCTACATTTCTGCTTGGAACATATAGAGCAGAAAAGAATCAACTAGATTGGATCATAGGAAAAAATCCCTATCGATTCGAGACTTTATACAACATTCGATATAATGAAAATTTATTTGAATCTCGAAAAGGAGGATTTACGTCAGAATTCTGTCCAAACTACGTTTTGTTGTACAACCATACAAATCCTTCTGATAGTTATCACCTATTTCCTTGTATATCTTCCTCAATAAAATCTGAAGAAGATATGAAATCCTTGAATTATCCAGATCCTAAAGGCAGTTACATCGTTTATTTGTTAGGAGAAGAAATTCAAAGTGAAGCTTTGGATATAGATAGACTCATTTCATCTGTCAAAGAAAAAAATCCAATAGCAAATATGCCATTAGCTGTAACTGGAGATTTTTTTGAAAGTTATGTAGACACAAATAAACCAATACAAACACCATTAGAGAAACCAAAAGAAAACGTTCTCCGTTTCATTGATTTATTTGCTGGAATAGGTGGAATACGTTGTGGATTAGAACAAGCAGCCATCGAAAATGGCATACAACCAGTTTGCGTCTTCACATCAGAAATAAAGTCTCATGCTATAAAAGTTCTAAAAGACAATCACCCAACAGAAACAATTAATGGAGACATTACAAAAATAGAAACACAAAACATTCCTGATTTCGACATTTTGTGTGCTGGATTTCCTTGTCAAGCATTTAGTGCTGCAGGAAATAGAGATGGTTTTGCAGACACAAGAGGAACTCTTTTTTTTGATGTCGAACGTATTTTGAAAGATAAAAAACCACAAGGTTTTATTCTTGAAAATGTAGAAGGATTAATTAATCATGACAAAGGAAAAACGCTGCAAATAATCATAGGAAACCTTACCGCATTAGGATACAATGTTAATTATAAATTACTAAATTCTAAAGAATTCGGAGTTCCTCAAGAAAGAAAACGAATTTACATTGTAGGAGCATTGAACGGACATGTAAATCTAGATCATTTTGATCCTGTCCACAAAAATCTTGGAGAAATATTAGAAAAAAAAGAAGAAACTTCACAGTCTCCATTCGTAAGAAAATTATTGTCTATATATTCTATAAATGAGTTAATAGGCAAGTCTATCAAAGATAAAAGAGGCGGACATACAAACATACATAGTTGGGATATTGAATTAAAAGGAAGCATCAGCAAAGAAGAAAAGAAACTAATGAGTTGTATAATGACTGAAAGGAGAAAGAAGAAATGGGCTCAAGAATGGCAAATTGAGTGGATGGATGGAATGCCTTTAACAGAAAAACAAATATCTACTTTCTTCAAAAGTGACAACTTAAATAATATGCTCATTCATTTAACCCAATTGGGGTATCTTAGATATGAGTATCCAAAGAAAAAAATAGAGAAAAAAGTTTCTACACCAACAGGCAAAGAAGTCTCAACTTTTCGACGTGAATTTGACACGACCAAAGACAAGGGATATAATATCGTCGCAGGAAAGTTATCTTTTGAAGTAAATGAGATTTTGGATCCTAAAGGAATAGCTCCTACTTTAGTAGCAACGGATATGCAACATCTTTATGTCCCTGATGGAAACGGGATAAGAAAACTCTCATTAAGAGAAGGATTAAGACTCTTTGGCTATCCAGAAACAATGAAATTTGACATTACGGAAAAAGATGGATTCGATCTTTTGGGCAATACTGTAGTAGTTCCAGTTATTAAAGCAGTCGCAAACAGATTATTAAACACAATAAAAAATGGCTAAATACAATGCAACAGATGTTTTCAATTTGTTAAAACAACAATTGAACAACAATAATCAGGGAGAAATCTCATTTAAATTATCAAATTTCAACATAACAGTTCAACAGAATAATGTTGTAGGCAATATTTTAGAAGAATGGTTAGACAAATGGATGACAAAAAATAATATCGACCATATATACAACCATTCTCAAAGTTCTCCTGATTTCTGGTTGAGTTCCACAGCGACAAATGACGATTGGTTGGAAATAAAATCTTTTACAGGAAGTCCTAATTTCGACATAGGCAATTTTATGTCATATATTTCTGATGCTATGGACAAGCCATGGAAACTTCAATCTAATTATCTTTTGATTGAGTATAAAATGGATATGGGAACCGGCGTTATCACAATCAACAATGTTTGGCTGAAGAAAGTTTGGGAGATCAGTTGTCCAAGTGCAAAATGGGCAGTAAAGGTTCAATACAAAAAGAATGTCATTTACAATTTGAGACCAGCAACCTGGTATTCACCAAATACTGATTTTGACACATTCAAATCTTTGGAAGACTTTTTGTCTGCACTAGATTTTGTTATAAAAACATATCCAAACACAGCAGCAATTGGACTAAATTGGAAACAAAAGGTTGAAACTGCATATAATGTATACTATAAAAAACCGTTAAGTATTCCACTATGGCAGAATATTGTACAAAATTATCCTAAAAAGTAAATGACTTTTATTATAACCATATCATGAACAGTTTCTCAAACGACTATGATTCCTACCATTCTTTATGGAATTTTATTGAAACGTATCTTCCCAACTATAGTTCACGAGACGATGTTTTATGGGATGATATCCTAACAAGATTCTTAGAAGATGATGAAGTTTGTGAAAGTGACATGAGAATAATAGAAGAAGTGTTTAATGGAGATAAAAAACAGATCAAAGAAGAACTTGCTCTATTAGAAACTAAATTTGCACAAGAAGCGTTAATGGAATACTACCAAAACATATCAACCAAATAATATGCAAGAAATAATAATGACTCCCGACGTATGTATGCGATTCCTTGTGTGGTCGTACTACTATCATGATATCCGTCCGGCAAAAAACATCAGTTATAAAGAGTGTGGCAAATTTTCCGATGCCGACGCTGATCATCTTGACGAACTGAAAGAGATGCTTTTCAAATGTTTTGAGGAGGATTCTGTGGAGAGGGCATGCGACCAATTCTACAAAGCTAAGATGCTGCAGGAGCCATGTCCGTTTCCTCAATCTGAATTGGATATGATGTTTGCGAAGGAACTTGAACCGTAAAAATGCAAATGACATTAAAATATAACCTCTAACGAGGTAATGAATGCCCCCCATCATCATATTTTCTACCAATATGTAACGTCTAACGGCGTAATTGGGGTGTATTCATCTGCGGAGGTGTGCAATGCGACGTTCCAGATTTATATCCAGGATGGATCATTCCAAGGGAGACCACAAGGAATCACCCCTACGGTCAAAATCCAACAGATGGATTTTCCCCATAATTACGAATTACGAATTATGAATTACGAATTTATCATGACACGCACGTCCGTGCGTCTCTACGAGGGTTGAATCCATCAGCAGTTTGGATTTTCCCAACAATTACGCATTATGAATTACGCATTATGAATTACGCATTATGAATTACGCATTATGAATTACGCATTATGAATTATGAATTATGAATTATGAATTATGAATTGTGAATTTTCCAACAACCACAATGGATCGCCCCTACTATTTTATCAAATCTTTTATCTTGATTCCCTCTTTTGGCAGGGCGATTCGTGTCGGACCTAATCTATCATAATATTCTTTCTGTGCACGTCGTCCCATACATATTGCCCCGTAGACGTATTTGTAATCCATCTCCATTCCGAGATCCCAGTAGGCAAAACCGTTCTCTTTCAACCATGTGCCCAACGCAGCCATCTGCACTGTGCCACTGTTGTCTTCAATGTGGAATCCACACAGACTGGCATAGGCATTACGTGTGATGAAACCGAGTTCTCCTGCCACCAACTCGTCGCCTTTCCATAGCTCCACACTGTCCACACTCACTTCGTCATCCGGATTGTCGTGGATTGCCTTAAATGTTTCGAGCAGAGGTGGCACGACCCACGTCTCCTCATATTGGGAAATGAGAGTCTCGGCACATAAATCAAAATTTTTATTGAATGTCAGAGTATAGTCGCCAAAATGTTGACGGACATACCTCCTGGTTTTCTTCGGAAATTTGAACTCATCAAAGTCGACGATCATCTTTTTCAGATGATGACGGATAGTCATGAAATATCGCCACGCATACACCCCACCCTTCACTTTCTTCACATTGGAAAGGCGATCTCTGAAATCCATCAGCTCCTCCTCCGTCATCACCATCTTCTCCATCGACATCGGATAATAGCCAAGAGAAAGAGCCTTTCTGACGATCTTCTCATCGAAATCCGCACACACAGCATCCTCCTCAATTGTTTCAAGCACATATTCGTCGATCTCCTTCAAGCCGACGGTGCTCTTGCAATTTCTGTGATTATCGACAAGTTTGACCTCCAGATTATCGAGATCTGCGACGTCGCATATTCTCACGCCAGACTCATAGGTTGCCAGTTCAAATACATCTTTATAGGTCATAAACGCAGTTTATTATTCGTCTCACAAAAATATAAAAAGATACGGAATGCGACGATTGCCTCATCCCGTATCTTTTTAATATGTTCAGATATTCAGATTAGAAACTGATCTTCACTCCTCCCATAGCTGTGGCCTTCGGCATTGGATAACCTGCTAGGATTTCGTATTCCTGAGCAAGCAAGTTCTCGCCTTTTGCCCATAGTGAGATATACTTATTGAGATTATACTTCACTGTTGCGTTCAGCAATGTGACATTTTCTTTCTGCTCATCCTTACCCACAGCTGTGTATAAACCAGCAAGTTGTTGCAAACCGACTGATGCCATCCATTTGTGTTTTTTTGAATACCTGTCGACACCAAGATATCCCTTGTATGTCGGCACAGACACAAGTTTATTTTCCTGATGCAACCATGAATGGTTTGTGCTGATTCCCCAGTGTTCCTTTATTGTCCACGACAATTCAGCCTCAACACCCCAGTTTTCCAACTCCCCTGTATTGACGTTTTTCTTCGCCACAGTCTGGATCATATTGTCTGCCTTCATGTAGAACAGGTTGACTCCGTAAGTGATTCCATGATTGTATTTTTCCACTTCGTCCACTCTTACAACCTCATCGTGGTAGTAGACAGAATCCATCTCTGTGTATTTTCCGGAAGTCAGACGTTGACGCCACGACAATTCATAGTTCCACAAACGCTCTGCCTTAAGATCCTCATTTGAAGGTGGATACAGATACATATCTTTCGTCGACGGATTTCTGAATCCCTTGCTTGCCATCGCCTTGATTTCCCCTGATGAGATTGGACGGTAGACTGCTCCAAACTGAGGGATCAATTCAAGTCCGGCAACTGAGTGATGGTCGACTCTCAATCCGGCGTCAAATGTCACATTTTTGATGTCTTGACGGAAATCCGCATATCCTGCCACCTCATGGTTGCGGACCTCAGCACTCTGCTTGTTCTTCGTCTCAAGCACCTCACCTGTCTCACGAGATGTGTAATATGCGTCGCCATAAATATTCTGGTAATCAAAACCTAATGTGATGCAAGAGCCACCGTCGCACTCAGCACTCTGATAAACAGACACTCCCATCAATGCATCTTTCGACTGGAAAAAACGAGTCTGTGGTTTCGCCCCTTCCCCATATCCATCATTGATCTTATGTCTTCCAAAATTATCGTAGACGGAGATACGTCCATTCGTATGTTTGAAATGATTCTCCAACGCCAATGTGGCCACTCCACGTGTGATCCACTGGTCAGCCTCATACATCGGAGCATCCACAGTGCCAGGTTGAGACGCATTGAAATGAGTCACATTACCGTCTGCCCAAAGATTCCAGTTTTCATTGAAGTCGTAGCCCAATTTAAGATAGCCGCCATACTGTTCAAATCCCATGCGAGGACGATGGTTGTCGCTTCTGCCATACTGGCCGCTGACTGTGCTGCTAAACTTACCCTTCTTGAATCTGTTGGTAGCCTCAGCCTGAGCTGTTCCCCACGAACCGCCACTGATATTGATGTCCGTTTTCACACCGTCTTCCTTCATTCCACGAGTAACGATATTGATCACACCACCCATAGCGTTAGAACCGTAGAGCACTGATGCAGGTCCACGCAACACCTCCACACGTTCCGTGATCATTGTCTGATAAGAATCTGAAATAGGATGACCAAAGATACCTTGGTACTGAGGATGACCGTCAATAAGAACCAGCAAACCACCTGTTCCTCCTGAGATACCACGAAGGTTGATTCCTCCAGCAGCACCTCCACTCACACCGTATCCCATCATTCCACGTGATGTGACAAACAGACTCGGAACATTCACCACAGCCGACGGCAAAACATTAGGCTGTTCATTCTTCACCAATTCCTCTCTGCCCACGACAGACACAGTCATCGGCAAATGACGAATATCGGATGTCTCACGTGCTCCCGTCACCACAACCTCATCAATCAACGTGACATCTTCATTCGTCTCATGAGCTTCCGCATAACCATAAATTGGGAGCAATAGTCCCAACATCGCATACTTCTTCATATAATGTCTGTATAATTTATAAGTAGTATAATTTAAATTGCGGTGCAAAAGTACATATTTTGAAGTCGACAAGCAATAAAAGAAAAAGAAAGTGTACAAAAAGTACGTCTCTTTATCTATTATTTAATCATTACAAAATCGGATTATAATTTTCTTTTTTATAAATTGCCGACGTTTTCAAAGAAGAACAATAATCAAGTCTCGCATTTGCGATACAATATAAATATTTAATATTCAGTAAAATAACACAATTTAGTATTTACAGATACTAAAATTGAGCCATTTTTAGTATTTACAGATACTAAAAACATCCAAAATTTAGTATTTATAGATACTAAAAACGACTAAAAATTAGTATTTCCAGATATTATTTGTAATTTTGTAACGTCGATATACAATAAAAAGAAGACGTTATGGCAGAGTTAGAGATAGAATCACTAAGAAGGACATTCATCCGCAAGCTGATGAACACCCCAATGGATTTCTTCCGTTATCTTAATTATAAGATAGAATGGAAGGACTCCCTTATTGGCATAAAAGGTCCTAAAGGATGTGGAAAAACGACTATGCTTTTGCAACACATCAAAGAATCTTTCCAAGGCAATGATCTCGACAAAGTGCTCTATATCTCACTTGACAATCTTTACTTCGCGTCACACGACATATTAGACGTAGTGGAAGCTCACTATAATAATGGAGGCACTTACATTTTCATTGATGAAATCCATTATTACGAAAAATGGCAAACGCTACTGAAGAATATATCTGATGATTTTCCCGGGCTCAATGTCGTCTACACAGGATCTTCCATGCTTCAGATCCAAGCCGGAGAAGGAGATCTTTCTCGTCGCCAAGCAATGTATGAGATGAGAGGTCTTTCTTTCAGAGAATTCCTACAATTTGAGCAAGGCATAAAGCAAGACGCTGTAGGATTGGAGGATCTGTTGCACAACCATATTGAAATCGCGATGAATATATGTTCACAAACAGCGATCCTCCCTTTGTTCAAAAGGTATCTGAAATATGGCTACTATCCATTTTATAAAGATGTCCATAATGGAATAGACGTAAGATTGCAAGCCGTCGTCAACCAAATAATAGAAAACGACTATGCTAAAATTGACGATGTAAACCTCTCAACAATCCGAAAAACAAAAAAGATGTTGATGGTTCTGTCGGAAAGAGTTCCACAACAGCCCAACATGAGCAGTCTGTACCGTGAACTTGAAACTGATCGTAACCAAGGATTGAAAATGTTATATGCGTTACAAAGAGGCGGTCTTCTTCTCCTTCTGGGCGATAATGTAAAAAGTTCAGACAATCTATCACGTCCAGACAAGATCTACGTCAACAACCCGACACTTATGTATGCCCTTTCTCCATACGCAGAAATCGGAACCATACGTGAGACATTCTTCTTCAACCAACTGTCGGAGGCTCACGACTGCTGCTATCCAAAAGCAGGTGATTTTCTCGTAGACAAACATTATCTGTTCGAGGTGGGAGGTAAGAACAAAACATTTGATCAGATAAAAGACATGCCTGACAGTTATCTTGCAGTCGACGATACTGAAATCGGCAGAGGCAACAAAATACCTCTTTGGCTGTTCGGATTACTTTATTAATAAACTCTTGCTAGACGAGGTCCTACTCCCCGTCTACAATTCAAATGAAAAATTGAACATACAATATGATAAACGAAAAAGATATAGCAGCATCAATCGCATCTGAACTCTCTTTGCCTGCCGACAAGGTGGCTAACGTACTGTCTCTTCTTGCAGACAAATGCACGATCCCTTTCATCTGCCGTTACCGTAAGGAGATGACGGGAGGTATGGATGAGACAACTGTGGAGAGCATCATCAAACTGCAGAACCAGATAATCGCTGTGGACGAACGTCGCAACGCAATCATAAAGAGCATTGACGAACAGGGTAAACTGACCTCGGAGATCAAACATGCGTTGGAAAAAGCTTCGTCACTCTCTGAATTGGAAGACATCTATCTGCCATACAAACCGAAGAAACGCACGAAAGCGGAGAAAGCACGTCTGCTGGGACTTGAAGGTCTCGCAAAAATGATCATGTCGCAGAATTCCCGTTCCGACAGTGATGAATTGGCAGACGATTATTGCAGAAAGAACCGTATCGATATATCAGCCGACGAAGCGGTGCAAGGAGCCTTGGACATCATCACTGAGTGGATCAGCGAAGATTCACGCACACGATCACGCATCCGCAGTTCCTACCGTCGCAACGGATCCATACAAAGTGAGGTGGTGAAAAGCAAAGAGGACGAGGCTGGACAATACCACACCTATTTCTCTCATTCCGAACCATTGTCAAGATGTCCGTCTCACCGTCTTCTCGCAATGCGCCGAGGAGAAAAAGAGGGAATGCTGAAAGTGTCATTGAAATGTGACGACGACTGGTGTCTCGACAATATCGGAAATCTTTTCGTACACGGCAATTCCGAAAGTTCATCACTTGTGAAATCTGCGGTGAAAACGGCATACAAAGATTATGCTCGTCCTGCAATTGAGACTGAATTCGCCGATTCCAGCAAAACGAAAGCCGACGAAGAGGCTATTGACGTGTTTGCCAAAAACGTGAAGCAGGTATTGCTCGCGTCGCCTTTGGGAGAAGTGGCAGTGCTTGCCATCGACCCTGGTTTCCGCACTGGATGCAAAGTTGTATGTCTTGACAAACAAGGCAAATTACTGACTCACACGGTGTTGTTTCTTTCTCGTGGTGGTGCTGATCTACCTAAGGAGCAGGACAAACTGGTGACTCTGCTTAAGAAATATAAATGTGGAGCGATAGCTATCGGCGACGGTACTGCGAGCAGAGAGACGCACGAAGCTGTGGAGAAAGCCTTGGAAGATTCCAAACTCACCGATGTCGAAGTCTACATTGTGAATGAGAGCGGAGCCAGCATCTATTCAGCAAGTGAAGTGGCGAGAGAGGAGTTTCCCGACTACGACATCACAGTGCGTGGAGCGGTGTCTATCGGACGAAGACTGCAAGACCCATTGGCTGAACTTGTAAAGATTGACCCAAAGAGCATCGGTGTAGGACAGTATCAACACGACGTCGACCAGAAGATGTTGAAGGAAGCACTCGACAGAGTTGTGGAAAGTGCTGTAAACCATGTAGGTGTGAACCTTAACACAGCCAGCAAGCATCTGTTAACTTATGTGTCTGGAGTCGGTCCGAAACTAGCAGAAAACATCATCGCTTACAGAAATGAGAACGGAGCATTCACGTCGAGAGATGAACTGAAGAAAGTTCCAAAACTTGGAGCCAAATCATTCGAGCAGTGTGCGGGATTCCTGCGTATACGCGGACAAAAGAACCCACTCGACAATACAGCAGTCCACCCGGAAAGCTACTCTGTGGTGAAGAAAATGGCAAAAGATTATAAAGTGACGGTGGAGGAACTGATCGCCAACAAACAGGTGAGAGATTCCATCGATCTGAACAAATACGTCGACGCAAAAATCGGATTGCCTACACTGCAAGACATAATGAAAGAGTTGGACAAGCCGGGAAGAGACGTGAGAGAAAAGATCAAGCCATTGGCATTCCGACAGAATGTGAAAGAGGTGACCGACCTTGAGATCGGAATGAGAATGGAAGGCATCGTCACCAACATCACAAACTTTGGTGCATTCGTCAACATCGGAGTGCATCGTGACGGATTGGTACACGTCTCCGAATTCACAAGACAACGCAACGTCGACTTGCAGACGATAGTGTCTGTGGGACAGCGATTAAACGTGATTGTGAAAGAGGTTGACTTGAAGTTGAACAGAGTGGCATTGTCGTTGGATAAATGATAATGTATGCCGTCGTAATATTTCAATCTATTAGTCAATCACCTAAAAATCATTGTTTTTATTTGCGTAACTTGAATTTCATATCTATATTTGTACACTCAACTAGATTTGTACACTAGACTATATTTGTGCACTTAGCTAGAAGGAAAAAAGCTAAAACAAATTCATACTTAATAAGAACATGAAGAATTTGAGTGAATTGAAAATAGGTATTGCAAACGACCACGCTGGTACAGATTTGAAAAAATACTTGGTAGAGCAACTGACTCCACTTGTCGCTGACATCAAGAATTTCGGTACGGACACAAACGATAGCTGTGACTATCCCGACTATGCCCATCCGCTTGCAGAATCAGTGGAGAAAGGAGAGGTAGACCTTGGAATCGCAATCTGTGGTAGCGCCAACGGCATATCGATGACTTGCAACAAGCATCAGGGTGTGAGATGCGCGCTTTCATGGGAAACAGAAATCGCATCACTTGCACGTCAGCACAACAATGCAAACATCGTCGGTTTGCCAGCCCGTTTCATCAGCAAAGAAAAAGCTTTGGAGATCGTCAAAATATTCCTTACAACAGACTTCGAAGGAGGACGCCACGAGAAGCGTGTCGCAAAAATTGCTGTGAAATAAACTGCTTTTGAAATAAAAGACTATTGACAATACATCAATAATAAAAAACACTATTAATAACTTATAATAGGGTAGATTATGAAGAAGATATACTCATCAATTGCGGTAAAAGCGGTAGTAGCAGGACTGGCTTTATCGTCGGTCAGCACTATCTCCGCACAATCGTTCGAAAAGGAATATTACCAAAAAGCACTTTGGATGACAGGTCGATTCTACGGTGCTCAGCGTTCAGGTGTCGGACCCAATTGGCTGATTGCCGACTACGAGCCTACACAGGTTGCTGAAAATTGTAAAGGCAACTTAGGGGCATTCGTAAAAGGACAGTCTTTTATCAAAGATTCTGACGGTGATTACGACTTGACAGGAGGCTGGTATGACTGTGGAGACTTTGCGACATTCGGCCAGACATTCTTCTACTCAGCATATATGCTTGTGTTAGGCTATTCTGAGTTTCCAGAAGGTTATGACGACCTTTATTCTTTTGATTATCATGGCTATATAAATGCCAGCGATTATACATGGGAAGGCAAGAAAGGAGTGCCAGATGGAATTCCAGACATATTGAACGAGGTAAAATATGCGACAGACTTCATCATTAAGGCATTCCGCGACAGCAAGACATTCTATTTCCAGAAAGGCGACGGTGGTCCGGACCATGAAGTTTGGTGTACGTCTCCTACAAAGTCAACTCTTTCTAGAGCACAAGGAGGAGAGGCAGATGGACCTCGACATTTTGAAGTTGCCAATGGCGGTGAGACATCAATGGCATGTTTAGGTGGAGCCGCTTTAGCTACAATGGCAAGAGTCTACAAGAAATTTGACCCTGCTTACGCAGCTCAATGTCTGGAAAAAGCAAAAGTAGCATACGCTTATGTTACAGGCACATCAAAAGGCAATCTAAACAACTGTGGATTCTATGGTCCAAAGCCCAAATACATAACAGATGAGATTATATTCTACTCTGAGCTTTACCGTGCGACCAACGATGAGCAATATTTGAAGGCGGCAGAAGCTTGTTGCGACTGGATGACAACAGAAGAAGGCTATAACTACAACTATAGTCTTTGTTACAACAACACAGAAGATTTGGCTTGTTATCTGATCGCAACTTTCGGAGACAAGACTAAATATGGGGAAAATGCAATGACCGCACTCGACTTCTACATCAACCAGATGTACAAGCCAGCTTCAGGATACTTCCTTAATAAAGCGGTTTCTGCGGCATGGGGAGTTTTACGTTTCCCTGCCAACCAAGCTTTCGTTCATGGTTTGTATAACAAATTGAAAGGAGACACAAAATTAAACCCATATACAGCGGAAACAATAGACTACATCCTCGGAAAAAACAGCCGTAACTATTCTTTCGTAGTTGGATTGGGAGACAAATTTCCTCTCTATCCTCACCACAGAAACTTCTATCGAGTAGACAATAACGATGAAAACGCTCTTCCTAAATTGGATGCGTCATACAAGTATGTACAGTTAGGATACCTTGTCGGAGGATCAATGAACGCTGAAACTTATTCCGACAACGAGAAAACATACACCTCTTCTGAAGGTGGTATCGACTACAATGCCGGTTTGGTAGGTGCACTAGGTTATATCAACTCTGTGCTTTCTCCAGTCGACATCAATAGGTTCGGACATCCATCTCCAGCACTTGGTCCTGACCGCTCTATCTGTGGAGAGAGTTCGCTTGTGCTCGACAGCAAGATTCCTGCTGACGGAAAGAAGACTTTCACTTGGTCGAAAGACGGAAAGCAATTGGCATCAGACACAAAATCTTCTACTTACGAAATCACAGAAGCAGGCGTTTACACTTGTGTTGTTGATTCAGCCGGAGACTGGGAGACTTCAGCAAGTGTCACAATCCTAGACGAGCTACCAGATGTACATCTTGAAAGCGGAATGTTGTGTAATCCTGCGACTATCACATTGGACGCTACTGTAGACGTCAAGGGCGTCTCATACCAATGGGGTGTTGACGGAGATGATATAGAAGGTGCTAATTCTTCTACATACACAGCAACCAAGGCTGGTATGTACACTTGTAAGATATCTGTGACAAGATGTGGAAGCAAGAAAGTCGAGACAGAAATCACATCAAATCTTCCAGTTGTGGCTGACGCAAAGTCTAGCAACGATGGAAAAATCACATTCACTGCTGAAGGCGACGGTGATTTTGAGTGGTATGACAAGGCAGAGGGAGGTACTCTTCTTGGATCTGGCAAATCATACACAACCACAATCGACAAAGACATTGTCGTTTACGTGCAGGATGCAGGCAGCAGTTCATTCGTAGCTGGTCCGGACGAAAAGACATTCGCATCTTTGGGAACTTCGGATTGGGGAGAAACAGCAGCCTTGTTCACAGCACACAAGCCATTCATGATCACAGGTGTTTCTGTTTATTTGTCAGCTATCCACACTAAAGGTAGCCAATCAATAACATTCACACTTACTCATAATGATAAGGAGCAGAAGATCGCCTCTGATTCAATCGATTTGCAGAACCCAGGTTGGTACACAATCACATTGAGCAACCCAATCGAGATTTCAGAAAAGGGTGATTATTCATTATCTGCTAAACCAGTCAACGGATCAATCCCATTCTATGCTAACGGTAAAGACTACAACACATTCGCAAACAACGGCGATGTGATCGAGTTTACTGGATGTGATAAGGGAGAGGCGAAAAACAAGCCATTCCCTGCGATGATCAACTGGCAAATCCAGGCAGGTTCAGGTTGTGCGAGAGCTGTGGTTCACGGAAAATACAGTCATGATTCTGCAACAAACATAATCGATGCTAACGAAAATGTATGCAACTTGTATCCAAACCCTGCATCTGACGTTCTGTTCGTTGAGCTTCTTAATGGAGACGTGAATGCTTCCGTTCAGATTATGAGCATAGACGGCAAACTTGTTTTGACTGAGCAGATTGCATCTGACGGAGCAAACAGTGTTGACATAGCACGTCTTGCTAACGGAATCTACACTGTGATTGTAAACACAGAGTCGTCAAGACAGGCATTCAGATTGATTGTCAAGAAATAAGATTGTAAAAACAAAACGCTTTTTGCATTAAATACCAAAGGAGGGAACGCAATATCTTTTGCGTTCCTTTCTTTTTCTTTATATTTGTACTATCAATAGTTGAGAGTTGGAAGTTGAGAATTGAAAGAGGACCTTCGTCTCACAAAAAAAGGAATATGAGCAATAAGGAAGAATACAAAGAGATATGCAGACAGCATCCGGAAATACCAGTGTTCTCGCAATACTGGTGGATGAACGCGAGCAACGGCGACAATTGGGACGTGCTGATCATACGTGACAAAACCAACAACGTCGTCGCTACGATGCCTTATGCCATATATAAAAAATTTGGATTCACCCTGATCTCCCAACATGAGTTCTGCCAACACACAGGACCGTTCATCTTCTATCCTACCCCATCCGATTCAGGACAACTGTCGAACTATGAGAAACTGATGTTTGAGGAGAAAGCGTTCAATGAAATCATATCTCAATTGGAGACGTTGGGGGCAGACATGTTCTGGCAGAATTTTTCACCACGTATAACCCACCACCTGCCATTTCACTGGGCTGGCTACAAACAATACACTCGATACACCTACCGTCTTCCTAACATTGGAGATGCGGATGAACTGTTTGCAAGATTCTGCAAGTCAAAGCAAAAGCATATACGCAAAGCGCAAAAGAACGGATTGTCGACAACATTCGACATGCCTACCGACGAATTCCTGGATTTTCACCGTCGCACATATAAAGAGCGAGGAATGGATGATCTGCTCGACAAATGGGACTGCAAGCATATTATCGAAGAGGCTAAAAAGGCCGGACAAGGCACCATTGTCAGCACACGAGACACAGAAGGAACGTTGCTGTCGGCATTCTTCTTAGTGTGGGATTCAGAATGGGCCTACTATATCTGGACAGGAATCGACCAGAACAGAAAAAACGAAGGAGCCCCGTCGCTGATGATCTGGGACACTTTGGAATTCTTGAAAGACAAGACCAAAGGTTTTGATTTCGAAGGCAGTATGAACCAAGGTATCGGCTCTTCACACCGTGAATTCGGGGCTGAACTCGTGCCTTTCATCCACGTCCACAAATACTATAGCAAAACATTCAAGATTTTGGATTATCTGAGAGGGACCGCACAAAAACGATAACCGGGAAAACAAGGCTGACGAATCTCAGACGTCAGTTTGGGACATTATTCCTTCAAAAAATCCACGATTTTCTTCAAATGTCTCAATGAAATCACACCGTAATTATTGAGATCCAGCCCTTCATAGAATCTGACGAGCGTGGAAGCATTGGAGTGCTTGAGAAAATATCCAGCCGCATTATTGGACGGATTTTCCAATTTATACAGCATTCTGTACTCTTTCGGTCTGTCAATAAAGTTCTGCAGAGTGATCACCGCGTCACCCTTAGTGCCAAGAGCCACATACATAGCCTTCACTTTACTCTGCTGTATCTTTATCACATATTTCTCCTCATTCTCTTTCGTCGCACGAATGAGAGTGGCATCCCCTTTTTTGTAAACTTCACGCAGAGAATACTCGGAGATATTAGACTGTGCGGACAAATTCAACGTCGCACACAAAAGCAATATAAAAAATAAAATATGTCTCATTTTTTCAATCATGCGACAAAAATAGGAAAATAATGAGGGAATCACACAATTTTTTGTTGCCCAACATAAAAAATCTCGTTTTTTGTTTTGTTTTACTAATTTTTTCCATACCTTTGCACCGCAATTCACAAAAAAGTGGTTGTGACTGGCCCATTAGCTCAACTGAATAGAGTATTTGACTACGGATCAAAAGGTTACAGGTTTGAATCCTGTATGGGTCACAAAAAAAACGGTATGGCCCGTTAGCTCAACTGAATAGAGTATTTGACTACGGATCAAAAGGTTATAGGTTTGAATCCTATACGGGTCACCACTCAAGGCTTTTGAAACCTCGGTTTTGAAAGCCTTTTTTGTTATTCAACAAAAAATCTGTTTTGACGGAGGCAATGAGTCGGGATTTAGAATGCCCTTTCAAAAATAATGAGATGCCGATTTAATTTATTTTGAGTATGGAAATAGAAAAAGCAATCAAAGAGACAAACATCAACAAATATTACTCATTAAAAGAATATTTTTGCTCTGATGTTGATACATTCGCGTTCCCAAAAGAAGAGGCTATCAAGATAATTAATTATCTAAGAGAAGATTTTTTTCCTGTCACCGGATTGACTTTGTGGATTCTTGATGGAGAAGACTTCAAAATAGGCTGTGCATGGTGGACCTGCGACGAAATAGAGAATGAAAATCCATATTCACATTTGAAAAGGAGTTGCGATACAGCCATCAAATACATAGAAGACATTACCGATGATTCCCAAAAAGATAATTTCTTATGGGAAATCGACTTTAGCCGAATGAAAGCATGAAAACCAAAGAAAAAGTCGGACATAAATTATAAAAGCCTGCCTTATTATTTCAAAATTGCATTAATGCAACGGCAACAATTATGCATTATGCATTGTGAATTATGAATTAATTCTTATATTTGATGCGTAAGGATTTTCATTATTTACGACAGATACTTATGGCAGAAAAATTAGAAAACATCATAGATCTTCTTGACAGAGGCGTCAAGTTGTTCCCGAACAACACTCTTACTCTTGACAAAAGGAATGGGAAATGGGAAAGTCTGACTTTCACCCAAGTGAAACAGCAAGCACGTCATTTTGCGGCAGGCCTGATAAAGATGGGCGTCAAACCTGGCGACCGTATCGCTCTTATGAGTGAGGGGCGACGTGAATGGCTGATCTGTGAGCTGGGAATGCTTATGGCTCGTGCCGTAAACGTGCCTCTATCCATCAAACTGAATGTGGAAGGTGAGGTGTCATTCCGTCTTGCCCACTCAGGAGCTCGCTATCTCATCCTTTCCGCTCCACAAGCTAAGCGTCTTGCCGACGTGGGGTTCGGTCCGGAAGGTATCACTCTGATCCATCTCGACAATTGTGAGGCTCTCAGCGATGGTGTCGCCACTTATGATGATATTGTCAACGACGGTGCGGAATGGCTGAAAAACTCTGACAACGCCGCTCATCTGGACACTTTGATCGCTTCTATCGACAAGGATGACATGGTGAATATCAGCTACACCAGCGGAACAACTTCCGATCCTAAGGGCATCATGCTTACTCACGGCAACTACGTGTCAAACACACTCCAGTCAGCTTACCTTGTGAAGATTTCTCCTAACGACGTGACTTTGACCATCCTTCCATGGGACCACAGTTTCGCCCACACCACATGTCTGTACTGCTTCATCTACTATGGAGCGACAATTGCGTCGCAGATCATAGGCAAGACTCCTATGGAAACTTTAAAACTTATCCCTCAGGCAATCAAAGAGGTTCGTCCGACTTTGATGATGAGTGTGCCAGCATTGTCGAAAGCATTCAGAAAGAATATCGAGTCGGGAGTGAAAGCGAAAGGTGATTTCGCATGGAAAATGTTCGAGTTCTTCCGCAAGAACGCATATGCATATAATAAAGACTATTTCCACAGAGGCTCAGGCTTGAGTTTCTTGCGCAAACCGCTTGTTTGGCTTGGCGACAAAATATTGATGAGCAAAATACGTGAGAACTTCGGCGGACGTCTGCAATACTTCATCGGAGGAGGAGCACTGCTTGATGTTGAGCTTCAACGCTTCTTCATGTCAGTAGGAATTCCTATTTTCCAGGGCTACGGATTGAGCGAGGCTTCACCGGTGATCAGTTCAAACGTCAGCGGACGAGCTAAATTCGGAAGCTCCGGCACTCCAGTCAAATTTATGGATATCACAATATGTGATGCCGACGGAAAAGTTCTGCCAAACGGAGAGAAGGGAGAGATTGTCATTAAAGGTGGCAATGTGATGAAAGGTTATTGGAAAAACGAGACAGCCACACAAGAGACCATCGTAGACGGATGGCTTCACACCGGAGACATGGGCTACATGGATCCAGACGGATTCCTACAGGTGCTCGGACGCTTCAAGAGTCTGCTCATATCGAGCGACGGAGAGAAATACTCACCTGAAGGCATTGAAGAAAGCATTGTGGAATTGTCGCCAATCATCGACCAATGCATGCTCTACAATAACCAGTCGCCATACACCATCGCTCTTATCGTGCCGAACGCATCAGCATTGAAAGCCCGTTTGGAAGAGCACGGTCATGGAGACCTCTCAAAACCAGAAAACCAAAAGATCGCGACAGAGATGCTTTGGAATGAGATCTGCCAGATGCGTAAAGGCGGCAAATACGCAGGATTGCATCCAGAACGTTGGTTGCCAGCCACAATGGGTGTGCTTAGTGAAGGATTCACAGAAGCCAACCACCTGCTCAACTCAACAATGAAGATGGTTCGACCAAAAGTTTGCGAGAGATATGCCGATCTGATCGACTTCCTGATGACAACAGACGGAAAGAACATCTGCAGCGACAGAAATTTGGAATCAATTTCAAAATTATAATTATGGGCGGGTCTTGTATCCGCCCTTTATTTATTTCAATATTTATCAATTTATAATGCGGGCAGACACGAGACCCAGGGCAGGTCTAAGACCTGCCCCTACATACATACCACAATGAATGATTTATTGGAAAACATATCCCGCATCCACACCACCGAGATGGGGAAAGAACGTATACGTCGCAACCTTTCTCTTGCAGACGACACTGATGTCGTGAAATATTGCGTCGACGTGATTATGCGAGACAACTGCGTCATCACCAAACAAGGAAAAAACTGGTATGCGGAATCCAACGGGGAAATCATCACCGTCAACTCTTATTCCTACACTATCATCACAGCCCATGCAATTCATAATTCATAATTCATAATTCATAATTGTTGGGAAATACATCTGTAGGGGTAATCCCTTGTGGTCGCCCATGTCTGGATATATTTTAGACGGATGCCTCTCTTTTCTCCACTAGATGTTAGAATTTTCATACATTTTTTCATTACGCTTCAATAAATTCCCTGTTTTTATAGACAAATAACACTTTTTTACCGACAAAAACTTGTACTCTAGTTTTTTTTCTTACTTTTGCCGTAACGTTGATAACCAAATCAAAAGTCATGAAACACGTTTACAAGTTTACTCAAATTCTAAAAACGCTATTATCATCAGTATTAGCTACAACAGCAGTTACCGCATCAGCAACCGTGACAATCACAGAGATCATGCCAAGCAATATCGCCACAACAGTGAGCGACAAGTTTGACTACAACGGTTATGTTGAGTTTTACAACGACGGCGAGCCCATCAATTTGTACAGTTGGTTTGTAAAAAACACCAAAGAAGGCAAGCTCAACTGGAATTATGAGATGGGAAAGGCTCATATCCTGCCTACAGGCTACAGCTTGATGTTCTTTGGAAAGGAAGAGACATCCAGTGAGACAGCCAAGAAGGTGCATCCGCTTTACGTAGGTAGCGTTCCTAAAAAGTTGACTGCAGACGAAGGATCGGTGGTGTTCTACAACGCCAACGGCGACTCCATCACTTTCTCGTATCCAGCTCAGTATCCACACGTCTCTTATTCAAAAGAGGGATATATGGAGCCAACTCCAGGAGCTAAGAACGGAGCCGCTTTCAAGATTTCTGAGAGAGTGGCAAAACCAGTGTTTGGCGGGACTCCTTCAGGTCTAATCGGAGCCGGCAACACAGCGACAGTTGAATTGTCGTGCAAGACAGAAGGAGCAAAGATCTATTACACATTGGACGGAAGCATCCCTACTTTGGAAAAAGGTATTGAATACACCGCTCCGATAGAGGTTTCCGAAAACACAATCATCAGAGCTAAAGCATTCAAAGACGGTGTTCTTTGGAGCGACGTCGCTACAGCATCCTACCTATATTTGGGTGAATATTACGAAGAGTGTGGCGAGACCACACTTCCAATTGTTTCCATCGTAGCAGACAGCATAGATCTATACAGCGACTCATTGGGTAGTTGTGTGGTCGGAACAAACGGAGCCCAGACAATCTGTTCGTCAGACAAGATCGAGGTAGCAAACTATCATCAGGAATGGTATCGTCCAGCCAACTTCGAGTATTTTGTCGACGGCAAGTCTGTCAACAGCCAGGAGGTTGAAGTGGCATTGCAGGGTGGATGCTCACGATCTCATGGAGTGAAGAGTTTCAAAATCAAGACAAACAAACGTACTGGAGACAACAAATTCCAGTACAACAAGTTCTTTGCTGACAGAGACTACACAAAATACAAAGCACTTACTTTGAGAAACGGAGGTAACGGCTTCGGTTACCTGTTCCCTCGCTGGCGTGACGGATACATGCAGAATTTGGCAAAGGGAATGAATATCGATTTGCAGGCATACATGCCAGTGGCTTACTTCCTAAACGGCAAATTCCATGGTATGATGGGATTGCGTGAAAGAATGGATGAGACATACCTCTACCAGAACTATGGAATCGATGAAGACGAGATCGACTTCTTGAAAGTAGTAAACGGCACTGGCTATGTGGCTCAGTATGGTTCTAACGAAGAATTCTACGCTATGCAAGAGTATGCATACGTGCATCATCAAGATCCTGACTACTTCGACAAGATGTGTGAGATGATAGATATGGATGAATACATCGACTATCAGATCCTTGAACAGTTTGTAGGAAACACAGACTGGGTGAAAAACAACATCAAAGTGTGGAGAAAGAAAAACGGAGGAAAATGGCGTTGGATGGTTTACGACACTGACTTCGGTTTGTCTACTCAACATTCAAGCCCTACCAAAAACATGATAACATTCGCAAAAACAAATGGCGATAGCGTCTTCACTATGATGTTTGAGGGATTGGTTCAGAATGAGGACTTCAAATATAAGTTCACCGACAGATACATGTATGCGATGAACAAATATTTCAACAGCGAACGAGCATTGGCACTTGCTGATTCTATGTACAACCTTACACAGATCGATATGTGTGCCACTATGGCTTGTCCTGATTTCGGATATGTCGGCAACCAGACCAAATATGATTCTGAGTTCGAGAACATGCGCAATTTCGTCACTCGCAGACCATCATATGTACAAAAACATTTGGCATCATATCTAGGATTAAAAAATGTATTAGCGGATGTATCAGTCAGAGTTGAATTCGACGGTAATGAAACACCAGACTACGTTTATTGGGTCAACAAGAACGAGTTCAAGAATGAGGTGTTCAGCCAACAGTTGTTTGTTGGTGAGCGCGTGAAAGTTGAGCTAAGATTGCCAATCGGATACAAAGTCGCAAATTGGACTGTTAACGGAACACTAACTGAAGATCCTTCAACAACAATGACAATCGACAGTGCGAGTGTAGACGGTACAGATATCCAAGTGTTGCTGACAAAAGACGAGAATTTCAGAATCCCAAGATTGTTCATCAACGAGGTCTGCGCATCCAACGGAGCTACTCTTGATGAGTTCGGATCGGCTCCAGACTGGATCGAGATCTACAATAGTGAGCCATACGATGTTGATTTGGCAGGAATGGTCATTAAAAATGTGACAGCAGGAGCAAAGTCAGCTATCCCATACGGTTCGTCGTCATCTGTGATCCCTGCGATGGGTCATGCAGTGCTTTGGGCAGACAAAGGCAAGAACGTCGGAGCCCTTCACTTGAATTTCAAGTTGAACGACGCGATCGAGCAGAAGCTACAGTTGATCATGCCGTTGACTACAGGCGACACTTTGATTGACGAGATGACATACAAACTTCACGAGCGTAACTTCTCTTACGGTAGAGTATCCGATGGAGACACTGCCATGACAATATTCGCAAAATGTGATGAATTGGCTTACGGTAAGCAGAAGAATTCTCCTCACGCAGCCAACGGAAGCATCATCTGTTCAGCAGAGACAATTGATGATGTGCAGCAGATCGACGCAGTTGCGGAGACAATCGTCTACCCTAACCCTACAAGCACAGCATGGACTATCAACGTAGAAGGCGACTATGTGGTGACAACAATGCTCGGTCAGGTTGTAGAATTCGGAGAGGCTGAGGTTGGAACTCAGATCGGAGACAATTATCCAGCAGGAGTGTATGTGTTGAAGATCAACGGCACAGCAACGAAGATTGTAAAACAATAATTCTCACATATATCCAATTAATTTGATTGCGGTGGCGACGGTTCGTCACCGCAATTTTTTATTATGCTGTCCGAAAAAATTGAGGATTGTTAAGGGCGGAACGCCCTAACCCCTCTCCTCCTCCACGAACCCGAAGGGTGAGCGGAACGATTTTTATTTGAAATTTCAATTGTATTCCATCAAAATGCATTATATTTGCATTCAAAAAACGTACAAAAAAATTCATTTATGGCAATACCTATGACAAATATCCCTGTTCTAACAGGAAAAGTAGCGGAACGATTCGTCGAACAATGTGAATACAACGCAAAGCATCTCGCTGGTTCACAATGGAGTCAAGAAAGAGAAGACAGATTTAACGCAATCATTGAGAAGTTCAACAAAAGAAAGGTTAGTTCAAGAAAATGATTCTATTGGAAAATCTAGAAATGCTCACAATCGGAGATCGAAACTTAAATCTTCAATCGTTTGATTGTGGACGTTTGGAAGTGAATGTATTCTTTAGTCAACAAGCTCAAGCCTACCAAGAAGAGTTATTCGGGAAAACATATTTTTTTGAGTTCATCACGAAAAAGGATTAATCAATTATCCTGCAATACTGCTTGCTCAACTTGGGGTTGATGTCAAATACAAAGGCAATCATCTCGGAGATCAAATCATCGAATTTGTAGAAAATTGGTTTACTAATGACAATAACAAATCCGGATGTCGTCATTTGATTGTCGATGCATACAATGAACCCAATCTTATAGATTACTACCAACGAAACGGGCTGAATCTTTTCTTCTCTACCATAGATCAAGAAATGAAGTACCGAAATTGGAATAGAGAAAAAGACGGAGAACTTAAAACAAGATTGATGTATCGAGACATGATTCTTCTTCGACGCCACTCAATACGCAAATAAGTAATAATCAAAATTATGACTCCAAAAGAACTTACGGATTTCATCAGACAGGAAGCGGACGGCAGCCCGATATTGATACTCATGATGGGCATTCCAGCATCTGGGAAAAGCACGTTTGTTGCCCGTCATCTGCAAAATTTCTCACGTATAAACCTGGATAATCTACGCACCAGGGAAAGAGAGGACGCTATGCTTCACGCTCTGTTCATCTCAGAAGAGGATATCGTCGTCGACAACACAAACGTCTTCCCTGAGGAAAGAGAGAAATATTTCCAGCTTGCGAATCAAAACGGTTATATGACTGTAGGTATTTTCATGGAAAGCATTCTCAATGATTGTCTGAAAAGGAATGCCCAGAGAGAGGGCGACGCGAGGATTCCAGACATCGGTGTCGAAGCTCGTGCGAAGAACTTAGTTCCGCCGACAGATGATGAACCTTTCGACTATCTCTTTTTCGCTAAAATGAAAGACGGAGACTTTGAGGTGAATGCTAAATGCTAAATGCTAAATGCTAAATGCTAAATGCTAAATGCTAAATGCTAAATGCTAAATGCTAAATGCTAAATGCTAAAT
>JAEEGL016528831.1_pt1 | contig 37771 bp, 28 predicted proteins | sample 9134231 | NCBI WGS metagenome assembly JAEEGL01 (sample SAMN16246548, study PRJNA631951) | gut metagenome | biome: gut microbiome; feature: rumen; material: fiber-attached | host: Bos | place: Iran: Karaj | collected 2018-10 | reverse complement strand
GTACCACCAGGTGTGTAGGCTTCCTCAGTCGTATACTTCTGGTCGCCTGCCTCAAAACCTAATGATACCACTGTGGTCTGTGCCTGCATGGAAGCAGCTGAAATCAGACCCAGCGCAATCAGAAAGTTTAATTTTTTCATAAGCTGAATTAATTAGTTAATAAAAATGTTATTTAATACAAACTTTTTTTATTATATAGAGACAAGAAAACAAGAAGAAAAGAAGATGAGAAAAAAGTTTCTGTTTTCAATTATTCAAGTATTCTGGTCGTCAGTTTTATAAATCAATAATTGTTGTGCTAAATATGTTCATACCACATAGAAGCAATTAAACAAAATTGACGGTGCAAATTTACTATTTTATTTTGAAATGTGCTTTTTGGCGATGTTACATAAGATTTTTTTTATGTTACAAAGCTAAAAAAGTTTTTAGTTGTCAGTTTTCAATTGTTCGTTTTTGTTTAAAAAAACAGAAAAAACAAAGATTATTTAATAAAATGTCGGAAAAAGGAAAATATATCAAGAACCAATCGCCATATGATTAATGATGGCAACAATGTCAGAAATGTCGGTACTGTTGTCGGCGTTGACATCTGATTTTGGATGGTTGGCATGTCCGGCGATATGGTTGATGACAGCGACGACATCAGAGATATTCACCACACCATCCTCATTGACATCATAAGGGTTGTTCTGTTTTTTGAGATAAGCCTCACGCGTCTCGTCGGTCATCATCAGCTGAACACAGTCGATATAGGTATTGACGTAAGTGGTGACGAAAGAGAAGAGGAACACATTCGCCCCCTCTTTGAGATTAAACTCATATTCCTGTGTCCAGGTCCACTCTTTATTTTTCCTGAAGGCAACAGCCTTCTGTGCCCCCGCCACTTTCGCTCTCATGGTGACGTTGGCGTTAGCCTGATATCGGATTTTCAGCTTGTATGTTCCCTCAGCCGGTGCCCAGATGGTATCCCTAAGTCCAGCGGCGGAGTTGGATCCGAAATCGACGAATCCCTGTCCGCGGTATCCGTCGTGTCCCTGATGATAGCCGTTTGTCCGGTTAGCAGCAATTGACTTGTAGTCCATGAACTCCGCCTGATACTCTAACGTGTCGAGATAAACCTCGGGTCGTTTGGGTGCGATGAGCTGTGCAGTCTTATAATCGGTAAGCCGCTCTTCAGCATCCCCCTGGCAGCTGATGATGAGATCGAGCGGTCCGTTGTGTCTGACAACAACGGTGAAGACACTATCATTAAACTCTGAAGTCACTTCCGATGCCACATGCTTAGCACGGTCGGTCCATTCGAGGGAAGGTTGGGCATTGACACCTGAGACACGAATAGTGTCGGTTGTAGGCTCAAGCTCCCTCATATCAGATGTTGAGTCCTGCTTTCTATAATTCTGAAGATAGATTTCTATTTTGTCGGCATATTCGGTCATAAGTCCTATGCTATAAGGGGCATAATCGAAATGAATGCTCTCACAAGTATTGTATTGCAGTGGGATATCCCCTTTCGCCCGTTTTGTGGCATGAGCATAGACCCTCCGTCCGTTTCCGTTATTGACAGAGTAGTCGCCTCGCCCTGTAATTGTCTCCTCGTACTGATATGGATTGTAAGTCATCCATTTGTTAGCGATATGTGACGCATAGATATCTCCAGTGTATTCCTGGGGAAAGAGTCGGTTGAATCTGACTTGCTTGATGGCATCGGACGAGTATGTCGTGTTGAATTTCGACTTGTTAACCACAGTCAGATGTTGTTTTGCATAATCGTCGAGCAGGTCATAAACCTGCGGGAAGCAAGGATAACGTCCAGTCCGCTTGAACCACCACCGCTGATCGAGCCAGTGGTTGGTGTAAGCCTCCCCTCCCCTGTCGTTGTCCCAACGATAAAGCTTGTCGAACATATTTTCGGGAGTGAGGAACGGGTCTTTCTCCCCATCAGTATTGTTACTCTTGATGTCGTTCTTGACCACAATTTTTGTTCGGTCGATGACCTCTTCTCGTGAAGGAATCCGGATAGTACCATCGAGCACCTTTCGGAAGATGTCCATGTAAAGATTCTGATACTGTGGATACCAAGCCCAGTTACGTCGGGTGTAACCACCTGTTGTAGAAGTCCCGATTTCCCTGCTTGCCTGCCAAGGCACAAGTTCAGGTCCGTCGAGGACAGTCTCTCCGTCGAGGAGGAAATGCTCCATGACAGGGACTGCACCTGCTGCATGCATATAAGGGTTTGATGAAGGGTCGTTGTACTGCCATCCGCAATCGTCGTACCGAATACCGATGTTTCCGGCATATCCTCCGACAAGAGCCCCCACGACATTAGACTCAATATCAAGGAAGCAGCTCGACATGGTGTATTTCTCGCAGCAGATGAAATGCTCGGGGTCTTCCGTTAGCATCTTGCACATCTCGGGATTCCGCTTCATATATGCAATCGGCATCATGTCCGCACTGTAGAAAGCCTGAGTGAAACTTGTGCAGAAATACCCCCCATATTGTTGGCAGAACTTATAAATCTGCACGAAGGTGTTGAGACGTTGGAGGAAAGTAGGCCAGTTGCCCGAGCCATCGTTCTTAGGAGTTCCGAAATCCCAGAACTGCTCGGCAAAGTTCCATCCAAGGAAATTCGGGTATTCCTTGAAATAGCGTTCATAATCAGAGAAATCGGTATCAGAGAATCGGTTATGAGCTCCCGACGATGGTTGGATCATTGTCCAGACCCTCTTACTGGCCGTAGCTTTCATCCAAGCATCGCATACGTTTGGTCCGCTGTTGCAGACATTGTCGGAAGCCGAGAGTGAGAGGTTGAAACAGACAAACGGAAGAATATCCTCTGGTACCATCTCGATGATACGCTCAGGATCAGCATAGTTCCAAGTGTCGATATGGATAATCCACATAGGCTGACTTGGAGATATCGGTCGACGCAAGGGTACATCACAAGCAGCATTTACCTGCTTGAAAAAAAACGCAAAAGATACCGCAAAAGCGATATAAAAGTAATATTTTCTCATAGTTATTGTGTTAGTTGGTTATTGTAATTGCAAATTTACTAAAAAGTTTCCACACAAACGAAAGAAATATCCACATTTTTTCACTGGATAATTCTGTAATTAAGCAACAATAAAAAATAACTTAGTAAATTTAATGTCAAGCAATCATATAAGATTTAAACTTATCTTTTTAGCTCTTTTCCAGCTATTCATCGGTCATGATGCCCGCATCACTCCCTCTGACCAACTGAAAAACAGCTCAAAAATCTAAGATAAATTTTCCTAACTTATTATTTCACTATTACAAAATGGAGAAGGTCGAAAAAACCTTCTCCACATTTATATAATATTAAAAAGTCTTACCACAGTCCGAAATGTTCGGTTTCCTCTTGCTCACGACAAGACTGCACGAACATCATATCATCTTCAAAGTCCTCAATGTTGTCCCCTCTGAACCGTCCTTCTGCATCAACGATTTCCTGGTCTTCGCCCTGGCTGATGCAGATAACAGATGTGATGATTGTCTCGCTTACATTGACTGTTGGTTTTATATATTTTTTCATAACAACCTATACTTTAAAAAATTAATACCCCGTTGATTATTTCACCAAAACCTTCATCGTGGTTCCATTCGCCATGCGCACGATATTCATACCCTTAGAAAGAGAACTGCGACGTGCACCGTCGAGTCCATAAACCGCCTTGATATTGAAGTCATCAGAACTAACGATGTTGTCAATAGCTGTCGGAGTGTCGTCGTCATCAAATTGACGGATATTCACCTCACCGTTTGCATTTTCAGCCGTAAAGAACGCTCTGAATGCAGGAAGGTTGATTTGTGATGTAGCCTTGATGAACTTATTGTTTGAAATTGCATAAATGCTTTGTTCGTAATCTTCAGCGAGAATGGTCTTAGCCATGAAAGTGCCATAGAAGGAGATTTCTCCTTCCTCTGAACCAGCTTTAGCCAAGGATCCGCTTCCTGTGACGGTAATCTGTGATGCGGAATCATCGGTTTTTTCGACGATAGCAGGTGTACCCGCATTAAGCGTGTTGATTTCGCTGATGACAAGGTCTTTTCCGTCGATTTCATCGATTGCATAGAACTTCACGTCTTCTGTGGCGTTAGCAGCGAAGGGGAGGCATATTGTGCCGTACTGGTTAGACATATTGCGAGTGTAAGAAGCAGCGGTTGACGTTGTAGATTCGTCAGGCACAGCCATTGGATAACCATCTGTAACCACGAGGTTTGCAATATTACCAGCCACTGACACATTATTATTATTATTTAACTTGTTGGCATCAGCCACAAGGAAAAGCGCATTGGGGTTAGCTGGCTCAAGGCTGACAGCCTCGGTGTTCGTCAGTCCAATTCCATCGTATATAAGCGCATTCTCATCGGCCAGCGCATTCTGCAAAGAAAGCGAGCCAGGCGTTGCACCGACAAGGAGATATTTACCCGGCGATGTATAAGAAACAGGAGTATCACCTTTCGACATATATGCCATGGAAACCTTCACAGAAGGTGCTCCCCAGTTGTTAGCAGCCTTGACACCTTTGAGATATTTGTAGCCAGACACTCTTGTGACATATACGCCAGGAGCGGTGATACGATATTCTGTTTCCCATTTTGTGATAGTATCACAACCAACCTCCGGATAGGCGTAGAGTGTAGCCACCCTGTTGTTCACATCATCCCAGATCCAGACACGCAGAGCGACACTGTTTTCGGAAGCCTCCGTAACAACAAAACTAATATAATCGTAGTCAGAAATCGTGACATGAGTTGACTCAAAACTACCATCGCCATTTCCGAACGACTGGCCTTGAACAGCAAACTCCTTAGGGTAAGTAACCGAATTAGCCCAATACTGTTCAGTACCCGTAAGGTCCTTCACATCAGTCGTTCCTTCTGGAGCCTCATACTGTTTAGTAGCTTCGATGTAATTGATGTCAGGTCCTTCAAGGTAAATACTTTTAACTTTGATATCAGCAGCGTTGTCACTAGCTCCCGACAGACGGATAGTCTGAATATGAGGGATGTTAGCAACCGCAATACCCATCTGTTCCCAAGTGAGACTTACAGTCCCTGTATTAAGAGAAACAGTGGTCTGACCAGCACCATTGGTATATCTCACTATAAGTCTGTAATGGTTAGAAGAGCCATCCTCGGTTATAAGATTCAACGTGGTGTAATCTGAATAATTACCTGCTCCGAACAACTCCGTCGAGTTCCAACTTGTTGCAGACCATGAAAAAACTCCTGTCTGAGTAGTTTCATTCCACACCCATTCAGTGTTCTCACTTTTTGCAGGAAGTCCGGCCAAGTTCACGTCGAGCCGTTTAGCATTTGTCAATGTCATGCTTGCAAAGCAAAATGTTAATGCAAGCAACATTTTGAGTTGTAGTTTCATTTTTGTTGTTGTTAATTGTTTTGTAAATATTTTCAAACACATTTTTTTTAAATTCAAAAACTTTGCAAAGTTATACAAAAAATATATCAACAGGTTATTTTTATGTTACACAGGATTTTCGCTATGTAACCAAATCAACGTGAAAGACGGACGAATGTCCCGTCTTTCACGTTGATTTGGTTACACTCGAAGTTATTCAAGAGTATCGGAAATAAAAAAGGGAGTTAATTCTTCAAAAGGGAGTTAACGAGCCTGCGGTTCGTGAAGAATGGTCATTGGCTGTGCTTCGCCGGTATTTTGTGAGCCGAGACAGCCGCAAGCCCAGCCGATGTTCTTTCTATTCCGTTGGCAATCTAACAACCTAACACACTATCGGCCTTCAAAACTTATAGATTATCGTCTAATTTGTAATTATTTTTCATCAGTCTGATACGTTCACGTAGTTTCTCCACGAGGTGTAGAGGTTCCAAGACTGTGACAGTCTCTGCATTGCCAAGGAATTCGCGTTCCAGCTCGTAATTCAGAATGACATCGATGGAGAAAATGGCAGATCTGTCCTCTTTGCACCTGCTGACTATCTGCTGAGAATGATGGATTGGCTTAGTTATGATATAAGGCACATTAGCCGCCTCCACCCTGAACACCACATGCTCGACAGGAGAGTCGAGTTCTCTGGTGACCCCGACCATGCTATCGAAATACTCCTTTGGCTTGAACCGTTCTTCCGTCTGGTACATCTCCTCCTTAGGTGCCTTTACAATATTCATAATGCGGTCGAGCGCAAGCGTTACGACAGGCCATCTAGAGTCATCATGTCGTTTGCCAAGCACAAACCACCGGTTACGGTATTCCTTTAAAATATAAGGAGAGAAAAAGAAAGTATAAGGAAATCTCGACTTGAAGGTCTTATATGCCATTTCAATGACCTGTTTTCTTGCGATAGCAGCATGTAGAGGAGTGATAAATTCCAGTCCCTTGAGCTTTTCGTTATTTTCAAGCAGAATGACCGGCTCGACATTATGACGCATTGATGCCACATAGTCTTCCAGACGGTTGACAACATCTTCGACGTCGCCAAGTCCCTGAAAGGAAGTCATCTGCTTGATCATATCTACCGCCTCGGTCAGTTTAAAGACATCCTCGTCGGAAAGCGCGATGTCGGTGATAGTGTAGTCGGGGTCTGAATAGGTGTAATATTTCTTTTCAACCACCACAATAGGTGCATAATATCCCAGCGCCATCGAATAGCGCATCTCCTGAATATCGTTCTGAATGGTCCGTCGGCTGACGCTGGCTGTGCCATTGATGTCGTAGAGCGCATCGCTACAAGCGTCTATAATCTCGTCAAGTGTGTGTCTGCGACCTTTTCTCAGCAACTTATCGATAGTTTTATATCTGACGATGGTGTTTCTGTTGATAGGCATGGGAAAAAAAGATTTTTTTAAGTGAATAGTGAATAGTGAGAAGTGAAAAGTGTATTTACTTTGGAAATGATTTTAATGATAAGGGATTTTATTAATGAAGAATGGAAAAAATGAAGAATGATGAATGAAGAATGATGAATAAAGAATGAAGAGTGAAGAGTGATGAATGAAGGATTGACATGAAAGTGGATGTCATGAGGCAAACGAAGAGGGGGTGAAGCTGTCCAGACAATAAAAGAGAGGTTATTTCGTTATACAATTGACAGCCAACACTAAACAAAAATATACAGATATGACCAAAGAAGAGAAATACGAGGACGCCTATCTTCAGATAGCCTCTTTAGTAGCCGATGAGAGCGACCAGATAGCTAATATGGCAAACATCAGTTCTCTGCTCCATGAGCAGTTTGGTTTCTGGTGGACCGGTTTTTACCGTGTTGAAGGAGACGATGAGCTTGTGTTAGGTCCGTTTCAAGGTCCAGTGGCCTGCACCCGCATCAAAAAAGGGCGTGGTGTATGTGGAACCGCATGGGAAACGGGCACCACTCAAGTGGTGCCCGATGTTGAGTTGTTTCCCGGCCATATAGCCTGCAGCAGCGAGTCGAAGAGCGAGATAGTGGTACCTCTTCACCGCAAAGATGGCGAAATCATCGGTGTTCTCGACATCGACAGCGCAGAATGGAACACGTTTGACGATACCGACCGTCAGTGGCTTGAGAAAATCTGTGATTTAGTGTTCTGTTGACAGAATCCCGCAAAAAGTAAAGTCAAGAAGACAGTTATTAAAAATTATTGGAGGACAGTTACAAAGCAGTCCCTATCTAACTATCTGAAAACTTGACATTTATTTACCTTCACAAAAATCAGTCATCGAGATCGAAGACATATCCAAGTCCGATAGACAGCTTGTTTTGGCGTGTTTTATACCCCTCGTAAAAATCATGGTTGGTAGCGCCGAAAGCATAACTTGCACTGATTTGGAAATTCTTGACACGGAATCTTCCACCCACTTCCCACTGCAGGTTGAAATGATGTGGCCATTCTCCTTTTCCGTATGACTGCCATGCCTCCGGATAGGAAACATAACGATAGTATGGACGGCCATAGCTCCAGTCATATACCACTTCACCATATTCACAGTTGTATGACCCGTACATCGCCCATTGTAGTCCGATACCACCAAAGACACTGAAAGAGATGTCGCGTGAGAGCGGGAATCTCCATTGTGCATGAATCGGCACATATAGGTTATGCTCAGTGAAGTTGTCAAAATCATAATCGTGAACCACCTTACTGTCAGAGATGTAGCACTCATAGAACAGTCCGGTGTCGAGTCCTAATCCAATGGGCAGACATGGTGCATACTGGAAACCGATTTGAATACCATGCAGTTTCTTGTCCTTCTCTCCCCAAAGGTTTTCATGCCAAGTGTAAGAACCGAAGTCGGTACTCCACCCTTTGTTGACATATCCGAGCACTAATCCGAATGGTGCATCCTGGTGTCCACCGTTGAACAAGCCATAATTAGTATACTGTGCCCTTGCAGAAACAGTCATCATGGCAAGCAGAGAAATAAAGAGAAATTTTTTCATAATTCAAAAGTGTTTTTTATAAATGGATGTAAATTGAGATTTATAAGAAGTTAAAAAGCTCACACACGAGCCCTTGGCTCATTTAGAGATGCTTACAAACTATTTGTTAAGTTTGAATACGACAGGCATAGTATATCGGCAATTCACTTTACGCCCCTGATGTTCAGCAGCAAACCATCTTGGCATAGCTTTAACCATTCTAATCGCCTCCTTATCGCACTCTGGTGAAAGACTATGCAGAACTTTGATATCTTTGATTCTACCTTGTTTATTCACTACGAAACTTAGTACCACTCTACCCTCAACATTGTTACGGATAGCCTTCTCTGGGTAATGGAAGTTAGCGGACATCCATGTGACGTAGGCATCCATACCGCCGGGGAACTGTGCGATTTTATCTGGTTTTTCATAGATTTGCTCATCGTCGTTGTCAATGTTAGTGACGTTTGCATCCGCCTCGACCTGTGCAGAGACAATCATTGTTGAAAGGAACATGAGGCTGAGAAATAATAAAATCTTTTTCATTGTTTGTTGTTTTTTTATGGGAGTTATGGGAATTATAGGAGCAATGGGAGTTATGGGAGCGATGAGAGTTATGGGAGAGATGGGAGTTATGGGAACAATGGGAATTATAGGATTTATGGGGAAAAGAATTAAGATTTCTTCTCAAATTCCTGTTGTCGTAGTGTTTCCATCTGTTTGAAAAAGCTATGATGGCTCTGAAACATACGGTTGAACAACGCCGTGAGATATCTGTCAATCTGTTTGATTTCTGCGGACCAATATGCTTCTTTAAGAGAATGCAGCACCATCATTCCACTATCCTCATCGATTGTATAAACAATGTTAACATGATTTTGAATATTACAAGTGTTAATGGCTTTTCTCATGAGCGACAGATTATTGATATCTTGCAGAGGAGCCTCATACCATCCAATGTCTTGAATTTCGATAAACTTGTAACTGTCTGCAGCAAAAATCCGGAAACGTTCCCCCTGGAAGGTGGTAAAATATTCATTCTTCCCCTCCCCTTTATCTAATGAAGTTCCTAATTTCTTTAGTGCATATTCCAACAGCTGGCAAGTATCCATCTGTATTTGAACGTCGATTAGTCCTTTAGTACTTTCGTCCTTAGATTCGCCAGCATTATTATTTGCAGTTTTCCGAAAAATTCCCATACGACATCACATTAATCATTTCTTCATCGGCAAATTTACGTCTTTTCATTCAAACAAACAAATAATTGCAAAAGTAGTTGATATTAAAATAGAGAATTTGTTTCAACAATCGTAAGATTGTCCATTTAAGAATTAAGAAAAGACAAAAACAGAAAGAAAGAAAAGCAGTAATTTTGCATTTGGAAAGAAGAAAGGAGAAAAATGAAGAATTTTTTAAGTGAATAGTTAATAGTGAATAGTGAAAAGTGAATTTAGTTAGGTGAATCGTTTGGATGATAAATTGATAATAAGAAGAAGACGAGAAGACAGACGGTGGCTTATAACAGAAACAAAACATTTTATTTACCCACATATAATTATTTACCTACATATAAACTAAAAAATAAACAGAAATGACACGAGGATTTCTTTTGTTTATCTGCCTGGTTAGTGCAATGGGCGGTTTGCTTTTTGGATATGACTGGGTGGTGATTGGCGGTGCAAAACCCTTTTATGAGCTTTATTTCGGCATATCCGAATCACCTTTTATGCAAGGACTTGCAATGACGACGGCATTGATCGGCTGTCTGTTCGGTGCGATGGTAGCCGGGAGTTTATCCGACAAATACGGGCGTAAGCCCTTATTGATGACTTCAGCCGTGTTGTTCACCGTCAGTGCTGTGGCGACTGGCGTATTCAATGACTTCACCCTGTTTAACATCGCCCGATTTATTGGTGGCGTAGGCATCGGTGTTGCAAGTGCGCTCAGTCCGATGTATATCGCAGAGGTAAGCCCCGCCCATCTTCGCGGCCGATTGGTGAGTTTGAATCAAATGACGATCGTACTCGGGATATTGGCAGCCCAGATAGTTAACATGCTACTTGCAGAGCCAGTTGACGACAGTCAGAGCAGTTCAGTCCTACTGACAACTTGGAACGTTCAGACGGGCTGGCGCTGGATGTTCTGGGCAGAAACGATTCCCGCCGCGCTGTTTCTGATACTATCGTTTTTCATTCCTGAAAGTCCTGTATATCTGAAGATGAAAGCCAATCGTCATGAGGTTATAAGCGGAAAGTCCAACCAAGCCGGTTTGAAGGAGCTATTCAAGAAAAAATATGTCCGAATTTTGTTGTTGGGAATAGTAATAGCCGTATTTCAACAATGGTGCGGCACGAACGTGATATTCAACTATGCGCAGGAGATATTCACAGGAGCCGGTTTCAATGTTGACGGGATGTTCATCAATATAGTGATCACCGGCATCGCCAATGTTGTATTCACATTTGTCGCCCTTTTCACGATAGACCGTTGGGGACGTCGTAATCTGATGTTGACAGGTGCGATAGGTCTTGCTGTGATTTATCTGATACTTGGCACATGCTATGCTTTCAATGTGACCGGCATATTCATGGTGGTTTTAGTAGTTGCCGCCATCAGCTGCTACGCTATGACATTAGCCCCCGTGACATGGACACTGCTGTCGGAGATATTCCCTGACCATGTGCGTGGCATCGCTATGGCCACCTGTACTTTTGCTCTATGGGTAGGCTGCTGCACGCTGACATTCACATTCCCTCCGATGAATGCCGCATTAGGCTCGAGTGGCTCATTCTGGATTTACAGTGCCATTTGTTTTGCCGCGTTCATCTATCTTTTCCGCTGTTGTCCTGAGACCAAGGGAAAGACCTTGGAAGAGTTGGAGAAAGAGTTGGTGAATGATAATTATTTTAAAGTGAATAGTGAAAAGTGAATAGTGTATTTACTTTGGAAATGAATTTTTATGATAAAAGAGTTTTTAAATGAAGATTTTTTAAGTGAATAGTGAAAAGTGTATTTACTTTGGATATCAAGTAAAAAGAAAAGACTGAAAAATAAAATAAAACAAAATATATCATGACAAAAGTAAAAGCATGGCGCGAGGAGGTCGTAATACCGACCTACGAAGTGGGTGAGCCAGAGAAGAATCCGATATTTTTAGAAAAGCGTGTTTATCAAGGGTCGAGCGGTGTGGTTTATCCTTACCCTGTCGTTGAGTCGATATCGGATGTAAAGACCGACAAGACCTATAACGCTGTTTATATAGAAAATGAATATATCAAAGTGATGGTTTTGCCCGAGTTAGGCGGCCGCATACAGATGGCATACGACAAGGTGAAACAGCGTCATTTCATCTATTATAACCACGTGATTAAGCCAGCACTTGTAGGTTTAGCCGGTCCTTGGATCAGTGGGGGAATTGAATTCAACTGGCCTCAGCACCACCGTCCATCCACCTATATGCCCGTTGACTGCACGATAGAAGAGCATGAAGACGGCAGTGTGAGCGTATGGGTGAACGAACGTGAACGGATGTTTCATCAGCAGGGTCAGGCCGGTTTCACCCTCCGCCCTGGCTGTGCATATCTTGAAATACAGGGACGTCTTTACAACCCGACAGAACTTCCTCAGACGTTTCTCTGGTGGGCAAACCCCGCCGTTGAGGTTAATGAGCACTATCAGAGTGTGTTTCCACCAGACGTAAATGCCGTGTTCGACCATGGAAAACGTGCAGTGAGCAGCTTTCCCATAGCCACTGGTACATATTATAAGATGGATTATTCAGCGGGTGTTGACATTTCCAACTATAAGAACATCTATGTGCCCACCTCATACATGGTAGCCAAGTCAAGATACAATTTCGAGGGTGGATATGAGAACGACAGCCATGGCGGCATGCTTCACGTGGCAGACCATCACGTGTCGCCCGGCAAGAAACAATGGACTTGGGGAAACGGTGACTTCGGCCGTGCCTGGGACCGCAACCTTACGGACAACGACTACGGAGACGGCACATTCCGCCCTTACATCGAGTTGATGGCAGGAGTCTATACAGAGAACCAGCCCGATTTCAGTTGGCTGATGCCATACGAGGAGAAGCGATTTGTACAATATTTCATGCCATACAGAGAACTGGGCATGGTGAAAAACGCATCGAAGGATTTGATGGTGAACATGGAGGTAGAAGCAGACACCCGACAGTATGCTGACTCACTCCACGGCAGATTTAGTTTCACCGATAAGACAAGCACCAGCCAACGAATACGCATAAAAGTGTATGCCACAAGCAAGCAGACTGTGGAAGTGGTATTGAAAAGCCAAAGCGGTGAAATTTATTATGACCAGTCCGTCGAGTTGTCTCCTGAACAAATCCTTGACGAATCGGTTGACGTGAAAGGAGCATCTATTCAGAACCTCCGTATTGAGCTTATCAAATCCGGGCATATTGTACTTGACTGGGAATCAGAACCAGACGAAATCACACCTATTCCCGATGCGGCAGAAGCTGCATTGCAGCCAAATGAAATCAAGACCACCGAACAGCTGTATCTGACTGGTCTTCATTTGGAACAGTACCGTCATGCCACATGGTGTGCGCTGGACTACTATGAGGAAGCCCTCCGCCGCGACCCCGACGATGTCCGCTGCAACAATCAGACAGGCTTATGGTATCTGAGACGTGGCAGATTCGCGAAGGCAGAGCCCTATCTACGCAAGGCAGTAAAAGTGCTCCAGAAGCGTAATCCTAACCCCTATGACGGAGAGCCACTCTATAACCTGGGACTCTGTCTGAAATATCAAGGCAAGTTGGAGGAAGCCTACGACTGGTTTTACAAATCGACATGGAACCGCGGCTGGCAGGATGCCGGCTATTTGTCTTGTGCCCAAATCAGCTGTTCGTCAAGCAATTACGATGACGCGCTTTATGAGGTTGAGCAGTCGTTAGTGAACGGCTGGCATAACCATAAGGCGCGTGCGCTGAAGCTGTGGCTGCTGAAGCGGACAGGAGCATCCGAATCTGCTATTTCCTCGTTCGCAGAAGAATCACTCGCGATCAACCCGTTCAATTATGCTATCCTATATGAGACTGGCGACATTAAGAGGATGAAGAACCTCATGCGCAATGATGCCAGCAACTATGATGAACTGGCACTTGACTATGTGGCAGCAGGTCTTTATGCTGATGCCATATCAATCTGGCAAATAGCCATTGAAGAAGGGGCGACGAGTGCTATGACCTACTATTATATCGCCTGGCTGACGGGGAATAAGGAAGATCACGAAAGGGCTATGCATAAGTCTATTGACTATTGTTTCCCCAACCGTTTAGAAGCCGTACTGGCACTTCAAGGGTTCACTGATGACATTCATGCACTTTATCTATTGGGCTGCCTTTATTACGACAAACGTCAGTACGATGCAGTTTCAGCCTGCTGGCAAAACAAAGCATTTGAAGGGTGTGAGACTGATATTCCAGGTTATCTCCGCGGCATGGCCTTATTGACCTATAACCACAGAAGGGACGAACAGGATTATGCCTCAAAAGCCCTTGACTACATGGAACGAGCATTTGCTGCAGATGAAAGCGACTCCCGTATATTCATGGAGCTGGACCAGCTCTACAAAAAACTTCAGAAGCCACATCAGTTCCGTCTTGACAAACTCCAGGCCCATCCGGAGCTGATACAGAAACGTGACGACCTGCTACTTGAGGAAATCACATTACTCAACCAGCTTGGGCATTATCAAGAGGCGAAAGAGAAGCTTGACGCCCACACATTCCACCCATGGGAAGGCGGTGAAGGCAAAGTGAGCGGCCAATATCAGTTGTCACGCCGTGAACTGGCCAAGCAGCTGATTAAGGAAGGCAAGGAATATCAGCAGGCTATATCATTGCTTGAGGAATGTCTGGTGTTTCCATCCAATTTGGGTGAGGGCAAACTCTATGGTGCTCAAGATAACGACTTTTACTTCTATCTCGGCATTGCTTACGACCGCATAGGAGACACAGACAAAGCGTTGGAAATGTGGCGCAAAGGTACAGTTGGTCCGACGGAGCCAGCCGCCGCTATGTATTACAACGATGCAAAGCCCGACAAGATTTATTTTGCCGGTTTGTGTTATCATGCCTTAGGTGAGAACGACAATGCACTGAGTCTTTTCCACAAACTAATCAACTACGGAAAACAACATTATCACGACCATGTAACGATGGACTATTTCGCCGTGTCGCTTCCCGACCTGTTGGTTTGGGACGGTGATTTAGACCTTCAGAACCATATTCATTGCAACTACATGCTTGCACTAGGATATGCCGGACTTGGAGAGACGGAAAAATTCAGGCGATACATTGACGCAGCCTCAAAGCTAGACATCAATCATCAGGGGATAATGGCGTTGAAAATGGATTTTTCAAGTGAAAATTGAATAGTGAAAATTGAAAAGCGTAGTTTCTCTTGTGGATTGAAAGAGTAATATTTTATGTATTGTTTTATCATGTCATTATTTTTGCGTAACTTCGCAGTTAAATTTACGATTTAAGAATTTAAGATTTATGATTTTCAGGAAGACGAGAAGACAAGAAGACACTCAGATAATGGTCAAATCTTCTACGGAATAGCCTGAACACTGCCTAAAACTAAATGATTATAAACAGTCCCAATTGAATCAAGTTATAAATTAAACTTCACAAAAACGGAGAAAATGGGCGACTTAACCTATATATTCGTATTGGCAATCGTGGTAACAATCCATGAGTTCGGTCATTATTTCCTTGCACGAGGAATGGGAGTCCGTGTGAAAAAACTTCAGATTTTCTTCTTTCCGCTGTATTCTTTCAAGCCATCTGCTTCAAATCAGAGCGGCAAGAAAACCTCCTGGCGCGACACCACCTACTCCATCGGCTGTATCCCCTTCGGCGGTTACACCTTGTTTGAGAACCAGCCTCAAAGCATGGTAATCACAGACAGCTATGGTCAGAGACACACAGTTGATTATGAGACCTATCTAAAGATAACCGGCAAGTCGCAGCAACAAAACAGCCAATCGGACACCTATTACGACACGAAACCCGCGTGGAAACGTTTTCTCATATCCATTGCGGGCGTGCTGTTCAATTTGTTGACTGCCTTCATCATCTACCTGACTTTTGTGATGATAAGCGACACAGGCAGCTCTGCCAGTTTCCTGCAGTCTGTATCTGCGACGTTCGAATTCATCATTTACACTGTAGGTTCCACGTTCTCCAACATCCTGTCGATGGTGGGAATTCATCTTGGTCAGCCCACCATCTCTTCCGAGCACTACGATTTAATCTTATCATTCTGGGATACTGCCCAATCGCATGCATTCGTGAAATATATCGCAGACTTGTCGTGTGTGTTAGCGCTGATTAACATTCTCCCTATCCCCCCCCTTGACGGTGGTCAGGCCACATTCGAGATATACGAGATGATAACAGGAAAAGAGCCAAGTGAGAGATTCAAGCGTAGTGCCTACATTATTGGCACAATTATCTTTATTGTGGTTTTCTGGATTCTGCCGATGCTCCGGTAAACCAAGATTTTTAGCTATTTTTTTTACTTCACTAAAAAAACTCGAAACTTCGGAATGAAGGCAATTCATTATCCACGAAGTTTCGAGTTTTTTTCTCATAATCAGTTTATCAACGAAGTGATGACCGTTTCCAGTTCGTCCAGCGGAATCATGTTCGGTCCATCGCTGAGGGCATTGTCGGGATCAGGATGAGTCTCAAAGAAGAAACCGTTGGCGCCAAACGCCTTGGCTGCAAGAGCCATAGCAGGAATAAACTCGCGGTTTCCTCCAGTTTTACCACCAGCAGCTCCAGGTCTTTGCACAGAGTGTGTGCAGTCCATAATGACTGTGTCCGTGAAACGTTTCATGTCGGGAATGTTCCTGAAATCAACCACAAGATTGTTGTATCCATAGATATTCCCACGCTCGGTAAGCCAGACGTTTTCGTTCCCCGAATCACGGACTTTCTGAACCGGATACTCCATATCAAGACCGGAAAGGAACTGGGCTTTCTTGATGTTTACCGTTTTTCCTGTGTTGGCTGCAGCCACAAGGAGGTCGGTCTGTCTACAGAGGAAAGCCGGAATCTGCAGCACGTCAGCCACTTCTGCTACTGGTTTAGCCTGATACGCCTCGTGGATGTCAGTCAGGATTTTGAGTCCATATTTGGATTTCACATCCTGCAGCATCTGCAGTCCTTTTTCCATCCCCGGTCCGCGGAACGAGCGGATGGATGTACGGTTCGCCTTGTCGAAGGACGCCTTGAAAATGATGTCCAAACTATATTTACGGTTTAAGCGAACCAATTCTTCCGCCACACAGTCTAAGAGTTCAGCTGACTCTATTACACAAGGTCCAGCAATGAAAATCATATTATTATAAATGAGAGTTAAAATTGCATTTGGGAGTTATATCTCTGCGGGATAGGAAGTTCAATCTCTTGCAAAGATTGGTAGTAAACGAGCCTGCGGCTTTTGGACCTGTCGGTTTACCAAGAAGTAATAAAAGACGCGCTATAGCACATCTCTACTAACTATGCTGATGGTTAATGCAGATTCCCTGTAGATACCAGTGATAGAGGCGATGGATACCTTCGTCAATATCGATTTTGTGGTGCCATCCGAGAGAGTGGAGTTTAGACACGTCGGTAAGTTTCTTGAGTGTGCCGTCGGGTTTTGAGCTGTCCCAACGCAACTCACCCTTGAATCCGATTTCTTTCATGATTTTCTCTGCTGCCTGTTTGATGGAGATTTCCTTACCTGTTCCGACATTGATATGGCAGTTACGGATTTCGTTGATTTTATCCGCATTGATGTTTTCCTTGTAAGTGTCTTTGAAATCGACATTAAGCAATACATGCACTGATGCATCCGCCATCTCCTCGCTCCAAAGGAACTCACGCATCGGCTTGCCTGTTCCCCAAAGTGTGACAGCCTCAGGCGTGATACCATAATAGGCAAGCACTTCCAGAATTACATTCTCTTCAGATTCAGCGTTGACAACCACTTTCTCACCGTCTTTCATCATGCTGACCGGACGCAGACCAATATCTTTTCTTACCGCCTCCCAATTGTTCTCATTAAGACACTTAGCCAGATAAATCTTACGAATCATAGCCGGCAGGACATGTGAGTTCTCCAGGTGAAAATTGTCGTTCGGTCCATAAAGATTAGTGGGCATCACAGCGATGTAGTTGGTACCATATTGAAGGTTGAAGCTTTCGCACATCTTCAGCCCTGCAATCTTCGCAATGGCGTATGGCTCATTAGTGTATTCGAGCGGTGATGTGAGGAGGCAGTCCTCGGGCATAGGCTGTGCAGTCTCGCGTGGATAGATGCATGTTGAACCCAGGAAAAGCAGTTTTTTCACCCCATGTTTCCAGCTTTCACCAATGACGTTCTGCTGAATCTGCAGGTTCTGATAGATAAAATCGGCACGATAACGCAGGTTTGCCATAATTCCTCCGACATGTGCAGCAGCCAAGACCACCGCCTCCGGCTTCTCCTCGTCGAAAAACTTTTTCACAGCCATCGGATCGAGCAGGTCCAGCTCCTTATGGCTTTTTCCTATCAGATTCTCATACCCTCTGCTTTTGAGATTATTCCAAATGGCAGAGCCCACCAGTCCGTTATGACCAGCCACATATATTTTCGTGTTTTTTGCTAATGACATGTCTTTAAATTTAAATTAGTAAAAAAATAAAAATTGACTTTATAAAAGGAATAAACGAACCTGCGGTTTGAGTCTGTATGCAATTGCGCAAGCTCGCTGTTGATAGTTTTGCAGATAAAATACATTATTTTATTGTGCAAAGTTACGAATAAAAAATTAAAAAGGAAGAAAAAACTTTGATTAATTGGCTCAAATGCTTATCTTTGCAAAATATTGAAGAAAAAAGGAGACAATAATGAATTTAAGGGCACACAAAAAGTAAGCCCTTACCGGAAATCAGAGATATTAATAATCCCCCAAATACAACAAAAGACATGATGAAACGACTTACGACCCTAATTATCGCAGTATTAGCAGCAGCAAGCATCAGTGCTCAAAAAACGGCATATGAGGAGATAACAAAAAACCGTTTTCTCTGTGCAAGTAACTATCTTGACTATGACAACTATCCCGCAACAGAGAAGCTGACAAAAACTCCGAAAGGTTATGAAATGTATTATCTGAGCCACTACGGCCGACATGGCTCACGCTGGCTACTGAACGAGAACGACTATCTGAACGTGATAAAGCCTCTCCGCAAAGCAAAGGAACAAGGTAAGATTACCCCCACAGGCGAAGAGGTGCTGAATAAGCTTGAGGCCTTCTATCCCTGCACTATAAACCGTCTGGGCGACCTCACCCAAGTTGGTGAGCGTCAGCATCACGGCATCGGCCGTAGGATGACCGAACATTTCCCCGATCTCTTCTCCACAAAGAACCTCCTTATCGACGCCCGCAGCACAGTCGTTATCCGCTGCATCCTCTCGATGACCGCTGAATGTGAGGAGCTAACATCTTTCAACCCCACAGCCCGCATTCATAACGATGTGAGCCAGGCATTCCAATATTATCTGAACGCCCCCACCCCCTCCCGTCTTAGACGAAACAGCCGTGAAGGGTGGCGAGTGATAGACAGCTACCGCGACAAACTGACCGACTCAGACCGGCTTATGGGCTTGTTGTTCTCTGACCAGACCTGGGCTGCAGACAGTGTGAAAGGCAAATCCTTCGTCCGTGGCCTGTTTGAAGTAGCGACCAACATGCAGAGTCATGACCAATACGAGGAGCTACTCGACCTATTCACTGACGAGGAATGCTACCAACAATGGCAGATTCGCAATATCGACTGGTACCTCCGCCACGGTGCCGCCCCTCAGACCGGTGGTCTGATGCAGTTCAGCCAGACAGACCTTCTCAAGAACATCATCGCCACGGCCGATACCGTAAGACAGAAACAGGCAACGCTTCGATTCGGTCATGAAGTATGCGTGATGCCTCTAGCATGCCTTCTCGAGTTAGGGAGCTGCGGTGCCCAGGTAGAGAATCTTGACACGTTAGACCATGTCTGGCGCAACTACAACATCTACCCGATGGCATGTAATATCCAGCTTGCTTTCTACCGTCCGAAAAAAGGCAAATCCGGCGATATTTTAGTGAAAGCCCTGCTGAATGAGCGTGAGGTGAGTCTTCCGATTCCAACCGACCGCTATCCTTATTACAAATGGGCTGAACTACGAAATTATTACAAAGAAAAAATCGCACGATATGAAGCCTTGGGTGAAGACGAGTAGTCTGGTGGCTTTGCTGGCTGTTGTCATGTTGGGATGCGGCAGCCAGCAAAGCCGTTTAGAGAAAGCCGCCGCACAGTCGGCTCACGTCCGTGAGCAGCTGTCAGCCCGGTCGTTCCGCATCCGTGTGGATTATATGTTTCCCCAGCGCTATCCGAGCCGTCCTGTGATGTCGGTATTCTGGCTTGAGCTGAAGGACGGTGTAGTGAACTCCTACCTCCCCTATTTTGGTCAAGTTCAGTCGCCCAGCCCCTATAGCCAGGACGAGGGATTGAATTTTGAGACAGAAACAAGGAATTATACAGAGAAGCGCAACGAACGAAAACACCGAACAGAAATCCTGTTCAATGCCAAATCATCCAGCGACTATTTTCTCTACAAAATCTTTGTGTATGACGACGGAAACGCAGAGATTGACGTTCATAGCAACCGCCGTGACTATATTCGATTCTCGGGAGAGTTGGAATAAGGAGAAAAAGACGCTTCACTCAAAATGTCTCGAAAACAAATTTGTAAGAACACTCAAACACATTTTTGAGAAGTAATCATCCGATTAACAAAAAACTACTGATAATGAAAAAAATTGCAACGACCTTACTATTATTGTTGGCATTGCATATTCCAACAATAAGTTCACAAACCAGCAGCAGCCCGACTGAGGGCGTGCTTAACGGCTCGTTTGTGAATGAAAGCGAGATGAAAGCCGACTTGCTTCAGATGCTTGCCAATTTCTCCCTTTACATGAAAAACAACTGGAACCAATGTGTATCCACCAACTCCATCAATGAGTCGTGCGGTTACTTCTCTGGCGAACAGTCAGCTGCAAACAATGAGCAAGGCGTCCGTCCTAATGCCGACCTTTCAATGATTTGCTCATTCCTTGTGAAATACGGTAAACCGGCAGGTGTCACCCTTCCGGCAGGTGTAAACTGGACCGACATAGAGGATATGGCGATGAAATCATTGATTTTCGCCTACTCCACCCACAAGGCCAATAAGCTGAAAGTATGTTCCGGTAACAACTACTGGGGTTCGGTTAGCACAAGCGACTACGTATGGGAATCGAGCCTATGGGCAATGTCAGTTGCCTATTCCGCATTCTTCCAATGGGACAAGCTGAGCGACAGTCAGAAAGGCTACATCAAGGCGATGCTCAAAGCAGAGTGTAATTATGAGCTGAACCGCAACATCCCGACAGGTTTTGCCGGCGACACGAAAGCCGAGGAAAACGGATGGGAGGCAGACATTCTCGCCGCCACCCTCGGTCTTTTCCCAGACGACGAGCTTGCAGCCCAATGGTTTGAGCGTCTGCGACTGTTCGCCATCAACAGCTATTCCCACGCCACTGATGCCCAGAAATCCAGTCCTCTTGACCCCAACTATAACGGTTTCAGCGTTTCGGACCTATATAAAGGCAAGAACCTCTATGACGACTACACGCTTCAGAACCACAACATGTTCCACACCAGCTATCAGAACGTGGTGATGCAAGAACTTGGAGAGGCAGCGCTTGCGCTGAAGATGTTCCAACTTGGCACAACAGGAACAGAGAAGTGGAAATCGAACTCTCTGATGCACAACAACCAGGAAGTGATGGACCACATCCTGAACTGGTTAGCCACGGCTGACGGTGAGCTCGCCATGCCCAATGGCAACGACTGGAGCCTCTTCCTTTTTGACCAGATTACATCGTACAGCACCCAGGCCTGCTTCAACCGTGACCGTAATGCGCTGCTCCTTGAAAATCTGGCCTATAAGAACATCAAGGCCCGTCAGACCACGACGAACGACGGTTCATGGCTTCTCCGTCCTGATGTTGCCCAACGCAGGATGGGCGTTGAAGCCCACCGTGTGATGATGACCTATCTGATGCATGATGTGATGTCAACAGCCGACATTTCCCCTCTCACCTGGGAGGAATTTCAGGAGAGCCACTCAAAGACCAAGTATTTTCCGGCTCAGAATATTATCCGCAATATGTCGAAAGACCGGTTTACCTGCTTCTCATGGAACACATCGCTTCCTGACTATTCAGGTGTGATAGTTCCGAACAGCGTAGACAAAGCCAAGATTATGGTGCCGTTCCGCACCCATCGTACTGGAAACTTGCTCGGTGTCTACAGCAAAGCTGACTACAACGTGAGCTTGCCCGGACACTATGCCATGTATCCCGACGCATACGCCATGAACGGCGTGGTGACTTTCAACAATATTCCCCAGTCCTTCTGTCTTTATGCGACAAGCGGCAATGCAGTCATCCTTATCGACGCCTTGAAAGCCAACTCCGCCACCAGCGTGTCATCAGAACAAGGTGGCATGATGGGCATCTCTGTAGATGAATTCACGAAAACGCAGCGTACGATATACTACCAAGGCGGCAGCACCACGACAAACGGTTCAAGCTATTCCACCTGGACCAGTCCCTGGTCGAACATCGACAACTACTTAGGCTTCGTGGTGACCAAGCATGGTGAGACCGTAACCGGGGCGTTCGGTGACCGGAGCAACAACAACTCCATCATGACCGCCAAGATATATCCCAGCTACAATAGCAGCAGCAGTGCTGTAGGCACGTCGATGAACCATATCCGCGGTTTTGTGTATTACACAGGCGTCACCGCCTCTGAGACCGCCTCGCTTTCTGATGCAGTGGTGGACCTGACAACATTATCCAGCTGGCCAGAGGGTTGGCATGGTCTGCTTGTCCCCGATCCAGACGGAACTTACTATATGATTCTCTCAAACCTCTTTGCAGATGACAATACTCCATGGGAGAATCTGACAGTGACATGTCCGGAAGGCGCACCTGTGTTCACTCAGGTGACAGACATTTCGGGTAACAACGCCACCAGCACCTTCTACTGTCCTAAAAACTTCAACATCGCGAACGAGCTGAAGATATTCATCAAAGGCGCCAATAAGGTGAAAGCTGTACAAGGAGACGGCAAGAGCCGTAGCGCCTACATCATGAACGACGGCACGAGCCGCGAAAACATCACCGTCACCATCCTCGACGAGAAGGGTATCAGTCATAGCGAATCTGTTTCCATATCCGCCGGTTCATCCGTCTATGTTGACCTGTACGGGAACAGCATCCGAGTGTTGGGAGAGACATTCCCCGGGAATTACCGAAACGTGGCTTTCGGCAAGTCGGTAGACGCGAACAGCTACGACGGCGCTCACCTTCCATTTGCCGCCATTGACAACGACGCCAACACTTACTACAAGAGTCTCAACAACGCATCGGGTGGCACCGAATATCTTACCGTGAACCTTCGCAACCTGTACAAGATTGACAAAATCACCATAAAGCCCCAAAGCGGTCAGAACGGTCCATCGTCGGTGATTGCCTCATATGGAATAGCCGAAGGCTCTTACAAAGCCATACCAGGTGTAAGCAGCTCAACAGACTCAGACGGCACCATCATTCTGACATTCAATGCCCTGGATGCCCGCTTTGTCAAAGTACAGCTGCTCGGCAGTTCCCAGGTCGCCATCAACAAAATCGGCATCTACGGGCAGGAGAGCAACAGCGATGAGGAGACCTCGGAATGTCTGCTTGAGAACCCTTCCTTTGAGAAAGACAACATCTCATCCATGAGTGTTTTACGTCCCGGCACCTATACCACAAGTTCCATCGTAGGATGGACGCTGACCAACGCTCCCGGCACAGTGGCAATTATGACATCCGATGCCACCGCCACCGACAACAACTACGGTGCCCCCGGTTCTCCTTCCGACGGCAGCCAGATGCTATACTTACGAAACTCATGGAGCGGAAAAAGTCCCTCACTCCGCCAGTCGGTAACGTTACCGGCTGGCACCTACCTTTTATCTGTTGACAGCAAAATCATTGGTCCCTCAGGTTCAAGTGCAACACTCATCGCAGGCAGCGAGAGTGTTGCGCTGCCTATAACGGCTAACGGAACAAACGTGGTTCCCTCATCATGGACAACAACAAGCCTGAAACTGACCCTTCCAAGCGAAGCCACCATCAACGTTGGCGTTGACATCGTCATGGAAAACAGCGGCAGCGGCACATCAGTACTTTTAGATAATTTCAAACTGACAAAATCAGTTTTTGAGAATCCCTCATTTGAAGAAGACAATGTCAGTACGCTCCCATCCGTGAATAACCCCGCTGACGGTCTTCGCGGTTACACATGTGCCCAGCCAACGGCATGGACTGTGAGTGGCACGAGTGTGACCCAGCTGCTTGTGACCGCCGACTGCTTTACGGACAACAATTTCGGTAAAGTTGGCTCTATCCCTGACGGTACTCAAGCTTACTATCTCCGTCAAGGCTGGAGCAACGGCTCCACCACCCTTCTCAACAGCGCCACACTCCCAGCTGGCTCCTACCGCTTAAGCTGTGACTACAAATCGGGCTATGCCAACTCAGCCGCCTCATCTTTCAAATTGTCATGTGGCGGCAAAAGCACATCCAGCATCACATTCAACCAAGGCTCATTGAGCAACTGGCTGACCGCAAGTGTTGATTTCACTTTAGGCACAGAGCAGACCGTCGATGCCAAAATTGACATCACCTGGTTGTCGGGCGGCAGCTGCATCATGTTCGACAATTTCCGTATAGAAGAACTGGAAACCACTGACCAGACCGCCATCAACAAAGCCAACATCATCGCCAACGGCGGCAATGCCACCTTTCTTCTTGAAGACCCCACCTGCGAAGAGAGCGGCAAATGGAAAGACGCATCACTCATCGGGTGGCTGGCAGAAAGCTGGCGTGGCGGCGGTGTGAACGGTTATCAGGAGCGCACCACCAACGGCACCATCTATCAGCAGGTCAGCAACATGCCTGCCGGCACATACAAACTTGTGGCCGCCCTGCGAGCGAACACAGGCTGCGAAATCACCCCCCGTCTGAACAACACATCCGGCGACACATTCACCGGCTTAGGCAATTACAACACGACAGAGGCGCAAATCAACACCAACGGCATTCAGATGCCCTACGACAAGGACCGAGGTTTCGCCTCACAAAACACCACCTGTCGCGGCTGGCAATGGTGTTCAGTCACAGCCAATGTTACAGAGGACGGTGTTTTGACCGTGGCCTTCGACATGTCAGGCAATTCTTGGATGAGTGTTGACGATGTCCACCTCTATTATATCAGCGACGGTACGACCACCTACTGCGAATCAGTAAAGACCACCGACACAGAAGCCAATTTGGCTGAGACCACGCTACCTGTGACTTGTGACATTATTTTGGCCAACCCAAACACCGTGGTGAAATCCACAAATCCGATATACACGCCATCGGGCCGGATGAACAATAATCTGTCGGACTCGAATATAGATAACCTGATGCTTTACGACGGCTATTCATTCCATTGTGATGTTCCCTCTTACTCCATCCACTCCGGCAGCTACATGCGTTCCATGCCCGCCAACCAATGGGGAACGGTTATCCTGCCATACAAAGTCTATAGTAATGAATACATCCAGTTTTACGACCTGAAAAGCGTGACCGCCAGCCGCATGCATTTTGAGGAAGTGGCTCAAGTTCCCGCCAACACACCTGTGGTGTTCCAGCGCCTTCAATCTTCGAACGAAAAAGTCAGTTTCCCTTCAACGAAGTCGAATGCAGTCGGCACCGAAGAAAAACAAAGCCAAAGTCTGACCAATGCCCCTGACTGGACCGCTTACGGCAACTACGACGCAACGAAATATTTAGGTTCTGACGAGAGAGCCTATTACATTGCTGAGGATAAGTTCTGGCTGAACGAAAGCGGTTTGGAGGTAAAACCTTTCCGCGCCTATTTCACCTATCAGGGTGACATGCAGATTTCAGACCGCTTAGACATAAATGGCGATGAACCGACCGGAATAGAAAGCACCAGCACCTCCCCACTACATTCAAGCCATAACATATTTTACAATCTTGCAGGTCAGCGTGTGTCACATCCGACACGAGGCTTCTACATAGTCAATGGGAAAAAGGTATATATCAAGTAGCCCAAAACGATGGAAATCAAAAAAAACTACATAATTCCGAGAATATTCTCCGATATCCCATTCATGTCTGATATCGTATGCGGAGCCACCCTCAGTGGCGGCGGCACCGGTGGTCCCGGCTCTGCTGAGGCAAAAGAAGAAGAGAGAGAAGAAGAAGAGAATCTTCAACGATTTCTTATTGAATCCGATGAACAAGGAAAAAGCCAGGACTTACTTTGGTAAATAAGCTATAACAAAACATATGTTTATACAAAAACACTTAACCACATTAAAGTGATTTAATCAATATTTACAAACAGTAATTCCCTTGACCTGCAAAGACTAGTAACAAAGTCTGATTGTTCAGTACAAGGCAATTGGAATTTTGACAAGTAAGGTAATTGCAATATTGAAACCCCAGATGGCAAGATTGTGACCATGTTGAAGATGTGGCTCAAGGATGCCCTCGAGAAATCACTATAACAAATACAAGCGGATGGTCTGGAGTCAGACCATCCGCTTGTGCTTTTAGAATGGTTACCGCTTGTAGGCTAAATTTCATTTTCCACAGTCCAGACGAAAGCCCGTAGTCCGAGCATTTCGTTGTTGACATCCAGCTCATGGAGACGTTCCATGAGCTTATCAAGTTTTTCCTCTGGCACAATCGTAAGGATGGCTGCATTCATTGTGGGCCAAGCATGGCTTCCGAGATGGGGGTCGCCAGTTTTTGTTCCTGCCCCCATCACCTGCGGGAACATGGTAAATCCTTTGATTGTGAGTCTGTCGAGCACTTCAGCAATATTCTCCTGATGTGCCTGGTCGTATGCTATGAAAACGGCTTTCATTTTTTACGGGGAGTTTATTCTGCAAATAGGAGTTAATTCAATGAAAGGAAGTTATACACCTGAAAATAGAGAGCAATATGTAGATTAGGGGGTAGAGAAGCTCCCTACACTTCCAAATATTAGTCTTCGTCCTGCTCGTGATGTGACTTTTTCTTTGAGTGCTTGAAAGTCTCCTCAGCCTGATGCTCTTTCCAGTACGCGTCGAGCTCACGCTGCTTTTTGAGTTTCCTACGCTTGTTTTTGATACCATTCGCACCGAAAATACAGAACATAGACGGCACATAAATCAAGGTGAGAATGGTTGAAGCAGTAAGACCACCGATGACAGAGACACCAAGCGGCCGCCACATCTCAGCTCCGACACCATGTCCGACAGCCATAGGCACCATACCGAGGATGGTAGTGAGTGATGTCATAAGAATAGGTCTCAGACGGCTTCTTGCGGCAGCCACAGCACTACGTATAAGTCCATACCCACGTTCACGGAGGAGCTGCGTATAGTCGATGAGCACGATACCGTTTTTCACCACAATACCGATAAGCATGATACCACCAAGAATCGACATGATGTTGAGATTGGTACCTGTCATGCAAAGCGCAAGAATGATACCCGATGCCGCAAACGGTACAGACAACATGATAATGAAAGGATAAGTCATTGACTCGAACTGTGCCGCCATCACGATGAACACAAGAATGATGATAAGCATACCCAGCACCCCGAGGTCGCGGTTGGAATCCTGCTGATCTTCGTATGAGCCCGCCACCTGGACAGTGACACCAGCCGGAATGTCCATGTTCTCATAGATAGAGCGTCCGTATTCAACACCGTCGGAAAGCGCATATCCGTCTTTCAGCACAGCCGTGACTGTTGTGATACGCTGGCGGTCCTTACGCTCGATTGTAGGTGGCATTGCCGACTCCTCAATCGTTGCGATGTCACGCACTCTGATATTTCCCGCCTGTGAAGGAACCAGCATATCGAGGATATCTTCCACAGACTGACGTGCATCAGGCTCATATCGCACCTTGATATCGTATTCCTCTCCATCCTCACGGAAGAAGGACATAAGCGACCCCGTGATAAGGTTTCTGACCGCGGCAGACGCCGCAGCCATCGTGAGGTTAGCCTTCGCAAGTTTTTCCCTGTCGAAATTAATGACGAGTTCCGGGACGTAGTCAGAACGAGAGATGCTTGTCTGTCCGACCATCGGGCTCTCAGCCAGTTTTTTTGACAGCGTCTCCGCCACATTCATCGTCTCGTTGAGGTCATAGCCATAAATTTCAAAAGTGGCCATGCTCTGTCCACCCATATTGGAGTTACCACCACCGAGTGAGACTCTGAATTTTGCGATTTCCGGTATTTTCTTACAATCCTCACGCAACTCGTCGCAAATAAGTACCAGTCCTTTCTCACGTTCGTTAGAAGGCACATAATTGAGATTGAACGAGATGATATGCGAACCATTGCTCTGCATAGATGCCCAAGTGTTGTTGTCTCCCGCCTGTCCGACAGTGAAGTTACACACCTTGAGTTCCTTTCCATACCGTTTCATCCAGGTGTAAGCCAACTGATCCGCCACCTCCTTCGCCTTTTCTTTACGAGAACCGATAGGCAGCTCAATGGAGCATGACACACGTCCGTTGTCGTTAGTCGGGAAATACTCACTCTTGATTCCCACGAGTTTCATGATATAAATCGAGGCAAGGAAGAAAAGCACGCAAGCAAAGATGATGGTCCAACGATGCCGGACCGCCCAGTTAATCATCCTCTCATAGAGATTGTCAAGCGCATCGAGCGCCTTTTGTATCGGTCGGTAAATAGTCTTGAATACCTTACTCTGCTTTTTCTGCAGCTTAAGCATCTGTGAGCAGAGCATCGGAGTGAAGGAAAGCGCAGATGAAGTTGAAATCGTCATGATGATACACATCATCCATCCGAGCTGTTTAAAGAGCACACCCGACATACCAGATACCATCGTGAGCGGGAAGAACACCGCAATCATGGTGAGCGTGGAAGCTATAACAGAAATAGCCACCTCGTTTGTTCCGTGAATAGCAGCCTGCTTAGGATCCGAGCCTCGTTCAATATGCGTAGTCACATTCTCGAGTACCACAATTGCATCATCGACGACATTACCGATAGCAATGGACAGACAGGAGAGAGAAATCATGTTGAGCGAGCCTCCAGTCGCATACAGATAGATAAATGAAGCGATGAGCGACATTGGAATCGTGATGCAGATGATGACAGTAGCTCTCCACCGTCCGAGGAAGACAAACACGACGATGAGCACGAAGAGCATGGCAAAGGAAATGGTCTCGACGAGCGAATCGATTGTGTTGAGGATGTTGTCGGAAGTGTTGACCATCACATTGAGATTGACATCCGACGGGAGGTTTTTCCTCAACTCAGGCAACCGTTCCATGACCGCCTGTGAGATAGCCACGGAGTTTGCACCGCTCTGTTTCTGAATAATGATAAGTCCACCCTGTCGTCCGTTCGTATAAGTCTGCTGTGAACGTTCCTGTACATCATCGACGACTCTGGCAACATCACGGACATACACCTTACCGTCGCCGTTGCTGGCAACAACAATGTTATTGATTTGATTCGCGTCGTCGAACTCCCCTTCAGTTCTTACCGTATATGTAAGTGTACCGATATCGACCGTACCGTTAGTGGCGTTTTGGTTTTCGGCGGCAATAGCCGACGCCACCTGTGCAGCGCTGAGATTGTATGCCTCCATCTTGACAGGATCCATATAGACATTTATCTCACGCTCAGGCGCTCCGATAATAGACACAGTACCAACTCCATCGACACGTGCAAGAGCATTGACGACATTATCATCTAGAATCTTATATAATGCCTTTTGGCTCTCCTCAGCCTGTACGGACAACATGAGAATAGGGATCATGTCGGTAGAGAACTTGAATATAATAGGCTGGTTGGCATCATTAGGGAGTGAGTTGCTTACCATGTCGAGCTTGTCTCTCACGTTGTTGGTAAGCACATCAATGTCGTAGCCATATTCAAACTCAAGCGTAACCACAGAAACTCCGTCTTTAGAGTTGGAGGTGACATGTTTGATATGCTCCACAGAGTTAAGCGTGTTCTCAAGGGGCCTTGTCAAGTTGTTCTCGATATCCTCTGCCGACGCACCGTTATAGTAGGTAAACACCATGATGGTGTTTGTTTCGATGTCGGGATAGAGGTCGATAGGTAATTTTATCAACGAGAACAATCCGAAAATAATGACCGCGGTAAAAACAAGACTCGTCATAATCGGTCTTCTGACCGCTCCTTCATATATGCTCATAATCAGTTTATACTATAATGAAGAAATATTTTAAGTGAAAAGGCTAAAGCGAAACATCCACATTATTTTATCACTTCGACCTCTCTGCCGTTAGCCAGTTTAGACATACCGGCGATAACCACGTCGTCACCGTCGTTCACCCCAGAGAGTACTTCAAACTTGTCTCCCACATGCTGTCCCAGCTCCACTTTATTGTAAGACACTTTCCCGTCCTTATATACATAGACATATCTGTCGCCGGCACCAATCTGCTTAACGATAGAGATATCCGGCACCAGCACATGAACTTCCGCAGACATATTGATTCTAGCCCTGGCATACATACCGGGCCTAATCTGCTGCTTGTCGTTAGCCATGAAAATCTCGACGGGGAAAGTGTGAGTGTTCTGGTCGATCGTGGGGTATTTCGTCACGACCGTTCCTCTGAAGAGGAGATCCTCGTAAGCATCGAGTGTGACGTCAACGCCCATCCCCTGCTTAACAACATCATAGTATTGCTCCGAGACTTTGATAATCAATTTCACGGGATTGGTCTGTTCTATGGTAAGGATAGGAGTTGCAGTGTACATATCTCCATCATCGTAGTTTCTTGCTGTTACGATACCATCCATAGGTGCAACAAGCCTGGTGTTGGTGTTGAGCAGGTTGAGTTGTGATTTGAGCACATCAAGTTGGTGGCATGCATTATCGTAAGCAATGACGGTCTGGTCGTACTGCAACTTAGCCAAGTCGTATTCAGACTTAGAAATTCCCCCAATATTATAGAGTTCTGCAGTCCTGTCGAGCTCCACCTTTTTGTTTTCCATCTGAAGGCGAGCGTTCTCAATGGCGAGATTCTGGTTTTGAATCTGAATATTTCCCTGGTTGACACTTGACTTATCGAGATCAACGACCACCTGTCCTTTCTTGACATAATCTCCCACATCGAAATAGATTTTCTCGATACGGAAAGGCGAGTTGGGTGAGATATTGTTTTTCAGGTTGCTCTCCACAGTACCCGTGTAGGTTTCTGTCTGTGCGACGGTCTGCGCCATCACCCTTTCAATTTTCACCTGCGGTTTCTCCTGTTTAGGATCGGCTCCCGCCGGTTTGGCGGCATCTTCCTCTTTCTTCTGGTTGCAAGCGAGGGCAGCAAAAGCCATCGTCATCACCATTGCGTTTCTTAAAAATCTATTCATATGGAGTGTAAAAATTTGAGTTTTGAGTTAATTATTTGAGATATGTTTCTTTTCCAAGCGTATAGTCGAAGTCAGACTTGTTGATGAGATAGTCGTAAATCGACTGATTGTAGGTAAGTTGAGCCTGTGTGAGCGCCGTCTGGCTCTGGTTCACTTCGAGAATAGTTCCTTTTCCGACCTCATATCGTTTGTTGGATATAGAGAGCGCTTTCTCAGCCTGTGCTACAGCGATGCTGTTGCTGTTGACCTGTGCGAGGCTTGACATCATATTGGTACGATAGCTGTCAGCAGCCATATTGAGGTTTCTGAGGGTGTTAGTGCGGTTATCCTCCAGCTCAGCCATCTGAAGTTTTACGGTCTTGAGCCTAGTCCAATTAGAAGCCCTGTAAATCGGTACAGACACATTGATTGTGAAAGAAGCACTAGGTGCATAGTCATAGTTCCATAGTTCCCAGTTGTCGTTGTAAAGCGACTGATACTGTCCTGCAAGCGTAAATGAGACCGTAGGCAGGAAGCTCGCCTTTGCGATTTTGTATGACCTTTCGAGTAGATTTCGGTTGAGTTCGAACTGTCTCATGGCAGAATTGTCGATTAACTGCCGTTCCTGATCGAGAATCTGTGGTATGACAATTTGTGGCTCATAATTCTCCAGTTCATCATCAATGGCAAGCCGGATATTGGCTGTTACCCCCATGAGGACCTTAAGCTGGAGCAAAGCCAGTGTCTGTCCGTTTTCCGCAGCCACCATAGATGAGTTCATGGCTCTCATCTGCACTTCTGCAGAGAGCTTGTCATATTCACTGGTCTTCCCCACTCTCTCCCTTTCGCTGACGATTTCATAATTGAGTTTGGAAGTCTCGTAGCTCTGCTTCATGACGATATAAGAGTCTTGTGCAAGCAGTGCCTGATAATAGGCTTTTGTCACCTGGTTGATAAGTTCCAATTTGGAACCACGGCATTTCTCCTGCGCGAGCTTGATATCCTCTTTCGTAAGTTTCATATTCTGATATACAGCGGGTGCGAAAAGCGGGATATTGAGTGATGCCCCCACATTCACGGTGTTGGTGTTATCCTTACCCATCTTAAAGCTGTTACCTCCGAGCTTCATCTCCGCAGCGAGCAGTGTATGCTGTAGTGTACCGGTGACGGCAATTTCGGGCAATAGAGCCTGCCACGCCTCTTTATCGGCAATGACTTTAAGCTCCACTTCCTTTTCAGCTACTCTGATAGTTGGGTTTTCGTCAAGTGCAATGTCGATTGCCTTTTTCAAATCGACATGGAGCATCCCGTCGTTTGATGAATATCTTGTCTGAGCAGTTGCCTTACCCACTGCCACAGTAGTTATGATTGCAAGAAAAAAAGTCTTAAACTTCATTATGTTGAGCATTGAATGTTTTGATTAGAGAGTATACGTTGTTGAAGGTAGTTTACAAAATTTTTAATTTATCAAGCTGTGCGTCGAACAGCTCGAGACCTTTTTTTGTGCAACAGCCTCTGAAAGAGATGATCTGCAGCGTGTTGAGCATATCGTTCATTTTATATTTCTTGAAAAGCTCCATCCTGATAATATTAAGTAGCTGTAGATTGTATGCGTCGAGCAGCATCTGATAGTTGAAATCCGGTATGAAATATCCGTCGTTGACACATTGTCGGATGATGTCCATGGCAATATTGTTGCGTTGTTCGGTAGTCTCATCGAAATACTGAATAAGTCTGGGATATTTGAAAGCCTCAGAAAAGAAAATAGGATTGACCGCCTCGAGTTCTTTAATTCTCTCCACAAACATCATAACGTATGTCTCCAGGCTGTGTTTCGCCTCTTTCTGAATTTTCTCAATCTCAAGTCTGCTTTTTTCCAGCTGATGCTTAAAACATTCCACGACGAGCGTTTCCTTGTCTTCAAACATCTCATAAAGCGTACGTTTGGAAATAGAGAAATGTGATGAGATGTCGTCCATCTTCACTTTCTTTAATCCCATCCGTTTAAATTCGACCCATGCATATTCCAGAATGCTGAGGTGCAAATCTTTCTGATTATCTGAAATGTGCTCCAAAGCTCAATTTGTCAAACTACCCAAAGAAACAAACAATAAAAAGGACTGTCTTTTCGTTCGTTTTATCTTGATATACACCTTAATTATACTTATATAAAGCATACGAAATGCAAAGTTACTCAGAAAACTTTTAAGTTCAAAAAAGTTTCCAAGGTATTTGATTAGCACGATTTAAAATTAACATTCATTAACCATAGTTGTAATAGACTGAAAGAGAAAATGAAAAAAGCAACCATTTAGACGCGTATTAAACGACTGTTTGGGAACACAGATTTAACGACAGTTTGGAAATATGGATTTCACGAATAATTTTTGGCTGATTCAAATGAAATTCGTATCTTCGCAAAAAGAAAACACGAACCTAAATGCAAATGACAATTCAAGTCAGAAGCATTATAAAAACCCCAAAAAGTTATGATTAGTGATTTCAACACAACGGACCTTGTTCCGATATTCAACTACCTGAAGGATGTTCCGTTCGACGTGAGACGCAAGCAGTTTTATTCACCGTTTGAACTCTATGCCGGTTTTTCACCTGATGACGCCCACACATTTGAGAGCTGCTACGACACAAAGGTATATCGTCATTTTCTCTCAACGAGCAAGCGTGCCAAAAGTGTGGGTGAATCGTTAGCTCGAACGCTCCACGACCATGGTATCCACAGGGCTCTGGATGAGTTTTTCGATTGTCACGACCATTTGCTATGTATTGGTGTGATGGGCGGCCATGCCCTACTCCGCACAGACCCGATGTTCCGCAGCATCGCATTTCTGAGCAAACGTCTCACCCAGATGGGTTTCTTTATGCTGAGCGGTGGTGGTCCAGGCGCCATGGAGGCGACACATCTAGGAGCCTGGATGGCAGGCACGCATGACGAAGATCTGGATGACGCCCTCCACACACTTTCCATTGCTCCAAGTTTTAAGGATGCCGGTTGGCTCTCAACAGCATTTCAGGTAATACATAAATACCCACAGAGCAAGTATGTGAGTTTAGGCATCCCGACCTGGCTTTACGGGCATGAGCCCTCCACCCCTTTTGCCACACATATCGCGAAGTTCTTTGAGAACAGCATCCGCGAGGATAGTATCCTCACTTTGGCTTACGGTGGTATTATCTACACCCCCGGCAGTGCCGGTACGATGCAGGAGATATTCCAGGATGCAGTTCAGAACCACTACCTGTCGTTCGGTTTTTCCAGTCCGATGATTTTCCTCGGCAAGCGTTTCTGGACAGAAGACATGCCAGCCTACACTCTGCTGAAGGAACTGACAGAGAGAGGGAAATACAAAAATCTAATTTTATGTCTGACCGACGACCCAGACGAGGCTATCACCGAACTACTCAAATTCCAACATAAGGCAAATGTCCGCCCGGATGATTATGTGGTGAAATAAAGAAGGCGAGAAGGCAAGTTTTTTAAGTGAAAAGTGAATAGTTGATAGTGAAAAGTGTATTTACTCAAAATACTGATAGAAATGAAAGCAAGAAAACAAGAAGGCGAGGAGGCAAGTCAACAGCTCTGTTTCCGTTGGAGTTAACAGTATTGCCTAGCTTCCCGCCTGCTATGAAAAATGGTAAAGGCTTGCCTTATAAAGATGCGGAATCAGCGTACGACCTCGGTAAATTCGGGTTTTGCTCCTTGTTCTTTTCCGACAGTGACAAAGATAGTTGATGTGGCATCTTCACCGTTCATTCCGCGGCTTTTGACAGTGAACTGATAATCGACGGATTCCGCAGTCTGACGTTTTCCTACAGTCTGAGGAGTGCCAAGGGGGAACTGATATGATGAGCAAGCCGCATCGAAAATGGCTTTATCCTCATCGGTTACCGGCTGTTGAGCAGAATACGCAGGCAGCGGCTCTACAGAGCCTTCCTTGTAGCCATTTTCTTTGAGGAATCGGTCAAGTTCCTTTGTCGCTGCAGCCACACGAGCTGTTCGAACGCCATACCCCTTCTTGATATCAGCCTTTGGCAGAGCTTTCTTCAAGGCTTCGGAAGAGGTGTTGAGCCCTCCGCTTCCGAAAGTGCAGAAAGGCACGATGGTCTTTCCCTCAAACTGGTTATCCTTTACTAAGGTAGCGATCGGATTGGCGTAAGTGCCGAACCAGATAGGATATCCGATGAAAATGACGTTATAGTCGGCGATTTTTGATTTGAGCGGTTTGATTGCCGGCATCTGTCCGCTTTGCATCTCCCGCTGTCCGCGCTGTATGGTCTCCTGGAATTTACCAGAATAAGGTTCCACACATTCAATGCTCTCGATGTCAGCATTGAGTTGTTTCTGCAATTCCAAAGCGACAGTCTTGGTTGAACCAGTCTCTGAATAATAAAGCACCAGTTTTTTCTGTGCATATCCGGCAGCAACAGAAGCAGAAACCGCCAGTGACAATAAGAATTTTTTCATACGTTTGATTGTTTATTTTTTTATTCTATAAAATATACGATGTAATTAGGACTGTAAAATTACGGAAAAATTCATAAACTGCAAAATATTGGCATAAAAACATCCACGCCGATGTAAAATGTCGGGATCACCACAGGTTCCCCCACTCTGCCTGCCGTGGTTTGGCGAGCTCGTCGTTCTCGTCGTCGATGACAGGGTCGTCGTTATTTCCGACAGGCAGGGATTTTGGGGTCTGCATGAGTTCGTAAGGGCAATCAGTTTCCAGAATGGCAGGCTGCATATATGTTATTTTCTTAATTGTAGTCATAAAAATATTATTTTTGTTTACATTCGTAAGTGGGGATTTGGAGATGATCCGTAAATGGTGTTGTTTTTGAATAAAACTTAACTAAGAATAATTATATCTTCACCCAATTACTAATAAGCATATTATTTTACGATAACTTTTTGGACCGTTCCATCGGTCATTCGGATGATGTTGACACCCGGTCGCAGCTGTGGCAGTAGCATGCCGTCGAGCGAGTAGATTGCTTTCACCTTAACTCCGTCAGTGATCTGAGTTTTGGCAATTCCTGTCGGCAGCTCATCATCCAGTTCACCGAGATTGAAGATATATGCCTCTTTCGCGAGCATGGCATCGTCATTATCCACAACCAGATAGGCTTTGTTCGCCTTGATTGCAGTATTCTCAGCCAGTTTGAAGAATCCCGCAACGGGTTCTGTGGTTTCGGCAACTGATTTGATTGGATGCTCTGGATCATCGGGATTATCCGTATAAGTCACCTTGTCGTAGGTGATTGTTTTCTTAGCAAGCATGAAATAGTCGGCATCCGGCTGTTTCTCATCCGGCTCGATTCGCTTCGATGTACCTAAGAGCAAGTTACCATTGATAGGCTCCACCTCATCGTTGGTTCGGTAGAACCGGTATTGCTTCGTAGCCGACTGTCCTTTCGCATAGAGGATGACCCCCTCTTCAGCTTTGAGCTGGCTTCCGCCGTACTTCTGCAGGAGAACAGACTCCCTCACCTTGCCGCCGGTGTTTTGCCCGTTAGCAGGTGCTTTGATTTGCGTGGCATAGAGCACTTCGAATCCAGCCGGGATTACGGTGTTGTATCTGATAGCAGTCGTTGCATACTCAGCCGATGTGATGGCCTCGTCGTAATAGTAATCATACCTCATGAGCTTGAAGTTGTCGATGGCGAACCAGCTGTTGGAATGCGCCTCAATGACGACATCTCCCTCCCCGTTGTGGTAGTAAAGGGGCACTTCAAGATGAGTGGCCTGGGGCCGTGGTCCGATTACGTGATTCGCCTGTTGTGTGTTGCCCAATTTCATGATGATGATGTTGCCCTCATCGGAGCATCCCACAGCAGTGAGCTTATAGAATCCCTCAGGCAGCCCCGAAACAATCTGCCGACAGTAGAATCCCTCAGTGGGATATCCCCCCCACACATTATAGATGTAATTACCATCGATATCGTCGAAATAGCGGTTCCACCCATCGCCTCCGTCATTCTTGAAAGCAATGAACGCCTCACTGACATCCGCCGGCACTTCCCAGCCCGGCACATCATAATTCGCCGCATGAGTTGTTGTGGTTTGCAGCTGCCCGTTGGCATCCAATTCAAAGGACGGATTCTGAATGAATTCCGTTTTATCGTCGTCGAACCACGCCTCGATTTGCGCGTTGATTTCCTCAAGCTGCTCTGTGGTGCCTTCAGTCCAATTGGTCGGGTTGTTAAGGAGTGAAAGCAAGTTCTGTCTCACATCCTCCTGGAGCGGCAGAAAAGTCACGTATTTATTCGCCTTGTCCCACGCAGCCACATAACGGTCGTACATAGCCTTCTGGTCATCGTGGATGATATACCAGTCGTTCCACGCCGACTTGCTGGTAGCGGCAGAGAATTCGTTGTCAGGTCCGTCGGCATTGAAGAAACGAGTAGTTCCCAGATATTTCCAGCTGAACTTATAAGCACCCTCGGTGGGATTTCCGTCCTCTATTTTCATTTCAGTAGCCCCACTCGACGCATTCTGCACAGAGGCAGTCGTGCCCGTTCCCTGCATATGTATATGATAATTCCCGTTTGACACAGACGTGTTTTCCTCTGTGGCAGAGAGGTCGCCGTAGAGATACCACTGGAATGCGTCGTTCGGGTCGTTCTTGAGATATCCGTCGGAATTGAGGAATCCCCGATGTAGGCTCTGCCCCTGCGCCACATTGTAAAGGTACACCAATGTATGGCTGATTTTCTGCTGTGGCAGCCAAGTCCACCTGTCGTTAAGGT
>JAEEGL014317317.1_pt1 | contig 37772 bp, 26 predicted proteins | sample 9134231 | NCBI WGS metagenome assembly JAEEGL01 (sample SAMN16246548, study PRJNA631951) | gut metagenome | biome: gut microbiome; feature: rumen; material: fiber-attached | host: Bos | place: Iran: Karaj | collected 2018-10 | reverse complement strand
TTATTAGTTAAAAAATTACCAACAGTTATAGGCCCCTTACTAAAAATAGCACCAGGAGTATTAATATTTAAATTCTTTAAAATAAGAGAACCACTATTTGGAGATAATTTATAAACACAATTATTAAGATTTAAATCAGAAGAATTTGATTTAGAACCAAAACAACTTCTTAGAATCTGTCCAATATTTTCAGATTCACCAGTTATTTCATAACAGGTTCTTAAAGAAAGCCCAAATGTAGAATCGTCTATGTCTGCAATTTTAGGAACTTCCATATTCATAACCTTACTAGGCAGGATTCCACTTGGGAATTTTGAAGAAAAATTACTATTCTGAGGTAAAAATCTTAAATCTGTAATCTTAGGCACAGAACTAGTAGGTGGAATATTAACATTTTCATCATCATTAGAATATTGAGCAATAATATCGTAGGTTTCATCCATATCACGATATGTTGCTTTACTCATAACAGTATAATAATCAGCTCCGGAATCACCATCGACCTCATAAGGCAATTCATTAAAGTAACTTTGAATTGCTTTTGCCCAACCATTATCAGTATCACTTTCAAAATCATAACCCCCTGAAAAATAAAGATTATTTTCAAAAGTGAATTTTTCATCAGAAATATCTCTTTTGCCTTTTTTTTGTAATTCTTTATACTCTTCGCCTGATAATCCTATAACAGCAGCAAAAATAGAATCAACAGTATCTGAATCAGAATTAACCGGTAATAAATAACCTATTTCCAGATAACGATCACTAACATTACCTATAACCCTAGTTATTGTTGGAACTATATCTTTGGGTTTATTGCTAGTAGAAACTTCCATATCACTAAATAAATGTAAGCTAGAACTATTCCAATAAACCTTATTAGACTCAATATCTGGATTAAACATTTCGTATTCTGATTTTAAAATTGTTCTCCAAGAATTTTGAGAAGAATTTTTTGTTAATGAATCAGAAAAACCCCAATATGCGCGTCTGAACCCTAGAGTTTCACCTTTATATTGATGATTACTCCAACCGTCATCATTAGGGAAATTAAGCATTAAAGATATAGGTTCACCCATTCTTGGGTAAGAAAAAAATCTCTGGCCATATTTTTTATCACCACGAGCTCTATTTAAAGTAAGCCCGTTTCCACCAACATATATCCAACCTCTTTCTACCCAAACGTTATCTTTAGTATTAGGCTTAGTAGAACCGTTGTCAAAGAGTAAAGGCTCTCTACCATTAACAGATTCACAATTATCACTACTTAAAGATATTGTATTAAAAATAAAAGCATTATCCGGACCATCTTTCCAATAAAAATTAAATTTTGTAATTGGTACAGGGAAAGGGAAAACTACTTTAAATGGTCTTGTTTCTTGCCATATTCCACAACTTTTACCTATTTTTACACTTACTCTGAGTGTCAATCTTCCGACTTTTTCACCGTCAAAGAAAAATACATTACTACTCATTCCCTTAGAATTCCTTACACTATCTAAGGAATTAATATCTGGAAATCCTACTTCAACCTTACAGTCAATCCCTTCAGTGCCTGTAGTCCCCTCTAATATAGATTTACAAATACCTTTATAATCAATATTATTAAGCCATTCTTTTTCAAAACGTTCTTTTAATTTATATTGGTCATTACATTCATAGAATATTTTACGTAATGATTGCCCGGATGAACCTGTAAATTCATTACTATCATGCAAATCGTTTAACAAATGAGTAAAAATATACTTACAAACTGATTGAGAACACTTAGTAGCACGAACATGCTTTAATATTTCACGACTTTCATTAAATTTTCCTCTAACAAAAAAATTATAAGAGGTCACTAAAAGCGTAAGAACCAATATAGCACCAATAACAACAAACATTATGATGCCTTTTCGGTTATTGAATCTATATCTAAAAAACTTTTGTCCTGTCATTCTGATTTACTCCCATCTTTTGATAGAGTTTCAGAATTTTTTTCTAACCAACGTCTAGTCCCTTCATGAAATGGCACTCCAGTTTCTCTTAAAACTCTTAGAACAGCATCAGAATCAGAAGGAACTGTTGCAAAAGCTTTGAATCTTCCTTTTAGTTTTGGACAGCCTTTTATTAGCATTTCTGTAACATATTCAACTAAATCAGCAGGGGTATCTGAAGTAGTAACCAATATATTTGGTAAAGCTATAGTATTAATTTCAGGCTGGTTTTCATCATAATATCCAGCAGGAATAGTAAATTCTACTGAAGTAGACACATTATTTAAAATAGTCTGTGTTTGTTCTTTTGTGAAATTAACCAAACCACAATGATAAAATACAATAGAATCAGACACTGTTCTATTAGGAATCCCAGCCTGAATCATTGCAAAACCTAAGCGAGCATCCCCTATCATTCCTAATACTTTATCTGTAGATACATTAGCAAATCGATTACCCTTTATATCTAAAGACATAAATATTTCATTAGTGGTTCTTTCTGTAGATGATTTTTTCTGTCCAGCAAACCCTTTTATATCACCTGGGAAAACATAATTCGGAGTCAGATCTGAAGGAGGTTTTATCATCTGAACCACATCAAACCATAGAGGCCAAACCACTCGTAATTTTTTATTTTTCAAATAAGACTCTTTTGCTATTCTAGCTTCAACCATGCCGAATTGAATACGGTTAGTCAGAAGCAAATTAATATTATCTACAGAACCATTTGTTTTAAAAGCCTTAAAAGCACCGCCTTTTTTATCTAAGTTATCGTTGAACCATTTTTCAAGCATTTGACCAGCCGGGAAATATGTTCCCAAAGGATTTCCAGTTCCGATAACATAATTAGAAGAAGAAAACAAATTAGGAGGTAATGGAACTTCTGTCTTTTCTTCTTCTCTATCTTCAGATATGCGAATTAAAGCCATAGTAGTTATGGCTATTAGCACAAATACCAATAACCAGATTACTACTTTTATATTGTTATTCTTTTTACTCATTAATATAACTACTTATAATTATTTTAACCCTATACATTCTATATTATCAACTATTAGATTCAAAGATTATTAAGAAGAATAATTTAACTTGACATAAAATTTAAAAAAAATATTTTTTAATACAGTTTAATCTTGCGAAAGAACTGCCGATGTTATAAAATATATATACATATTCGAAGGTGGAGTGGAATGAAGAAATACGAAAAAATACTATTAGCAACGGTATTTTTAAGCTTGCTTCCTGTTACTAGTCTTTTTGCTTTATCTAAAGAAGCGACAGAAGTTATTGAAGCTATGCGTATACGTCTTCGCCTTGCAGAAACACTGCAACAACCGGCAGCACAAGTTGCTCCTACCAAAAAAGTATCTGACGATGAATATGTACCAGGTCGTGAACTTTCTGCAGCTTTAGCAAAAGTTAGACGCGAAAGATACGATGCAGAACATAGAGTTAGACGAACTTCTCATAAGGTTGCTGTTAAAGAAGCAACTAGAGAAAAAGACAACACTCCAATAGTAGCAATAGACGACCCCAAAGAAGAACAATCAACTAATACTCAAGGAATAATCATTGATGCTGTTCCTGCTCAAACCGAAGAAAAAGTTGTAGCAGAAAAAGAAGTTGTCGAAGATGTTCCTCAAACTTCTCAACCTCAAGAAGTCGAAGAAGTAAAAGACGATAATTCTTCTGATGAGCTAATAATAATTGAAGCAATGGAAGCTGACGACTCTGAAGCTTGGGCAATTCCGATTTACGAAAACAATCAGAATAACAGCCAACAAGAAAACATTGCTAACACCTCAAAAAAAGCAGATACAAAAGAATATGTTCCTGGTCAGCTTTTACAGCAATCTGTTAAGAGAATCAGACATAGTAGAAGACGCAATACCCCAGCAAGTGCAGAACTTGATAATGCTATCGAAGATTACGAAAAACGTTTAGCTAATAAAAGAGCTAGAAATTCTAAAGAAGCAATTGATAATGCTAATGATGAAATAGAAGAACTATTTAATAGTTCTGAAAAACGCAGTTCCTTAGCAGAAAGAGAACAAAGCAAAAGCACTTCTGATGAAGATGATCAAATAGATGATGATCAGTTCAATGATTATATCAGTAAATATAATTTTAAAATGCCTGAAAATTACAGAATTATAGTTGAATAAAGTAAGTAAATAAAAAAAGCCTGCGATTAAATCGCAGGCTTTTTTTATTTACTTAAATTCTCCTCTCTCTTCTATCTCATATCTTCTATCTTATATCTTAGAATATTGGCATACCACACTTAGTGCAGAATTTTTCTTGAGGAGGATTTTCCTGACCACAATTAGAACAAGCAATCATTTTAACCTCTTCAATTTGTATATTCTGTTTCATATCTTCTTCTTTCATATTAGGTGGTAGATTGTTGAGAGGTTTATTTTCATTAGAAGATTTCTTTGGTTTTTCACTTACCAATGAAGTTGCTAAATGTCCAACATCTTTTCCTATAACCTGAGTCATATCAACCCCATCTTTAACCTTCAAAACACAGAATATTTCGATAGGCATTGATTTACCTTTAACCATTATTGACTCACGCTGTTCAATATCGAAGTAATCCTTAACCCTTTCATAGGTTGCTCTTGTAATATACATTTCCATACCTTTGGCCTGAGCCATGATACGAGCAGCAAGGTTAACATTATCTCCGATAACGGTATAAGAAAGAGCTTTTTCAGACCCCATATACCCGGCTGTAACTATTCCAGTATTAACTCCAACCCCAATTTGAATTACAGGTTTTCCTTCTTTTTTCCAAACCTCTTGAAGTTCTCTAAGAGCATCAAGCATACGAACGCCACATAGAACAGCTCTGATAGGGTCATCATCTCTTGCAACAGGAGCACCAAACAAAGCCATCAATTCATCGCCTACGTATTTATCTAGTGTTCCATCTAGTTCCATTAGAATATCTGTCATTCTTGTGAAGTAAACGTTCAATTGTTCAACTATGTCTGTTGGGTCCATATTTTCAGACATCTTAGTAAAACCACGAATATCAGAGAAGAAACAGGATACTTCACATTTTTTACCACCAAGTTTCAATGCAGAGGGGTCAGACATGATCATTTCAGCAACTGCAGGAGAAACGATACGGTTCAAGCTTCCTCTCAACTGCTCATTCTGTCTTAATTGGTCTTCGCTAAGCTTTTGAGCTGAAACCAAGTCATCCATTGTTGCTGAATATAATTTTGCATTTTTCATAACCAAGCCGGCTACATCAGCGCAAGTTGTAAGCAAGTTCTGGTCATCTCTCGTATAGTCTGGATTATTCATTTCTTCAACATTCAGAATAGCAAACAACTTACCTTCTGCATAAATTGGAGCAGCTAATATAGTATTCAATACGCCTTTTCCTATCAAACCCTTCATCTGGGGATCCATTTCACATTCTTTAACCCCAAAAGCACCAGCTCCACCTGTAACTTCATTAATCTTCTGATCTAACAGATGAGTTATCATACTGACTTCTTCATAAGGAACTTCGAAATTTTTATATTCTGAAGGCTTCATACCAGTAGCTTTAACTATACGTAACTTACCTTCTTTTTCGTCATTTAAAAGAAGCTGAACTTTCTTGGCATCAAGCCCTTTTGTAATAATTTCTACTGTATTTGCAAATATCTGGTCACGATCAAGGCTTTTAGTAAGGTTTTTAATACGCATAAGCGTTGTAGTAAGACGCATAGACCTTTTATTAAAGTCTTCACGCATTTCCCTAACTTCACGTTCCATACGTTCTTCGTTAGTTTCTGTGGTTTCTTTCCCTTGGGCTTTTCCATCTTTATCGTTAGCCTTATTATTTGCTTTGGCTACGCCAGGCACACCTATATCTTTATTCTCAGATTCTTTTTTCACTCCAAGCGCAGCATCAAATTCAGATGCATTTTTTTTATTCTTAGCATCCATTTCTGAACGATATTTTGCTGCAAGAGCAGGGTCAACTCTAGCCTTAAGATTTCCATCAGAACCGGTTACCTTACCTGTAGTATCTGCAGAGACCCCAACACCATTCTTTTTTAGGTTATCAAACTTTACATAAAGGAATAAAAGGAATCCAGCTGTAAAAAGTACCATAATTGAATACTGGTCCCAGTATTCTTCTAACTTATTAGGTTTAACTTTAATCAGAATAGTAGCTCCTGCCATTAAAATAGGCAGTGCAAACCCTAAAAAGGCTATTGCATATTGTTCGCCTAAAATGCCGAGAAATCCTGCAATAGCAAATACATAAAAATATGAAAAATAGCTCTGAATTGAAGTGAATTTTTTAGGGAGCTTATTTAAAAAGATTACTACTGAGACTGCTGTAACTAACAGACTTCCAACTAAACAAGACAAATCTACTAGTTTCTTCTTAGAATTTGCATCGGATACAGCAGCTTTTATAGGATTAGGTTTATCTAAATCTTTTGCATTACTTGCATTAGGTGGTTGTTTGGCTGAAGAATCTTTTTTATCTTCAGGCTTTTTTGGAGCTTCTGATTTTTCTGTTTTTTTGACTTCAGCCATTTTTTAGTTTAGTTAGTACTACCAGAAGTGACTTCTGTCATCAAACAATCTGCTGTATAACTTCCAGCAGTCATTCTAGAAAGAAGTTCTTCTGCATCATTAGATTTTCCTTCTAAACAAAGCAGATGACCATACCATGCAACAGCTTTACCAGTGTGGCTTTTATCTTTTAAACATTCACTAGCAAGTTTAAAAGCCAGATCTTTATTGCCTTCAGAAAAAGCAACCATAGAATTAACTGTATTCTGATAAGGAATACACTTACCGTTGCCTTTCAGTGTTTCAACCATAGTTTTCCATTTCTGCATAGCTTGTTTTGCATTCATTTTACTGTCTAATTCTGCGATATCAGTCAATACAATCAATTTTATAAGCAAAGACTTTGAACAATTTAATGCCTTATTAAAGTTTATATGAGCCTGAACATTGTCTTTAACATTTAAGCAGCATCGAGCTAATACTAGAAGTGAAATAGCTACTTCATCAGCATTCATTGACTTTGCTCTATCGGCAGATATTGAATTAACAAGTTTATAGGCTATTGGGAAATCACCTTTTTCTGTTTTTAACCAGGCTTCCCATACCTGACCTATTTCATAGTGGCTTGTTCCTTGATAAATCTGATAATAATCATTTATATTTTTGGCAGCAGTTTCATATTCTTCATTACATATCTGAGCAAATATCATTGCCTGCCAAAAAGATGGGAAAGTCTTCTGATAATCAGGAGTTAAAACCTTTTTCCCTAATGCTAAAGCAGAATCAATTTCTCCTTTAGATATAAAATTCCACATTTTGGTTTCCAAAATCTTTACATCTGTCAAACTCAGGTTTCCTTCTGATATACTAGAACTATCAATTTTTCCATCTAAAGAGAAACCAGCAACCTGAGACAACTTATAAAGCATCAGTTTACCAAATGGCATTATTAAAGCAGAAAGCAAACTGAAGAACATTCCTACCATAATATAAATAAATCTATGAGCAACATCTGTATTGGTTTGGAAAGAAATAACAAATAATCCAAAGAAGAAACAGAAGAGCCATAAACCTAGCAATTCATAACTGGCTGGGCGCATATTTTCTTTTAGCAGTTTAAAACATGGGAAAATCAAGAATAAAGATAATGCAATCAAATGACTTGTTATGATTACCTTAGGCATAATCCAAATGCCATCATAAACATAACCATATGCATTACCAATTATAAAGGCTTTATAAACATCATCAATACAGAATAGATGAGATATAAAGAGTAATGTTACTCCGACTACAACAAAAACAAAAATATGCCAGAAAGATGTCTTTTTTCCTAAAGCAGAAGCAGTAAAACCTAATGCTATAAATAGGAAAATATAATAGATAACAGATAACAAACCACTTAACAACAAAGGTAAGAAACAAACAAACATAAAGAATGCTTGATTAGTCAATAATTCCAAGAAACCAGCACCAGGATTAGTATCTATATTTTGCTTTCCTATCAGTTCACATGTATTATACGCTCTTCCAAAATTAGCATTATACATATCTATGGCTAAACATAGCCTAAGATCTTCAAAAGCATAGCCACTAAAACTATCTTCATTGTTAAGCAATTCTTCAGCTCTGCTTGGGAAACCTCTCATCAGATTAATCATAGCTAACTTAACTTTAGCAGATACTTTATCAGAATTTAATTTAATAGTTTTAGAAAAAGCATCACCGGCAACTTCAAACTCATTTTTTGTTAGATGAATATTGCCTTTAATATATAAAACTTCAGCTTTTCCTTTATCAGGCAACTTTTCTAAAGGAATTCTATTAATAGTTTTTTCTGCCATATCAGGCATATTACGAATAATATACAAAGATGCAATAGTCAAAAGAGGTTGAACATTATTAGAATGTTCATATGCTTCTTCATAACTAACTATAGCTTCATCATATTCACCATTTTTTTCAGCTCTTTGGCCCTTTTGGAGCAAAAGTTGATATTTATTATCGACTTCAAAAGACGTCTTGGAACTCTGTGCAAAAGCAATACTGGCAGAAAAGATCAATACCAATATAAAGAGAAACTTTTTCATCAATTTTTTTACTTTTGTCTTATGCATTATTGTTTGCCATATTTTCTAAGGTAATAACGACTTTGATAGAATCGCCAACTTTAACTTCAGTATTAATTTCAGAGGAATGAAGATTAATAATATCTCCGTTTTCTAATAAGCAACGATAATAATCACCTTTTTGAGAATCTATTATACCTTTCATAATAATCCCTCCAAAATCAATTTAATAACCAAGCTGAGAAAGAAAATTTTCTACAAATTTTTGTATTTCTACTATCGCAGAATCCTTTCGAGAAGCTTCTAGAAAAGCTATTTTTACGCCTCTCATTTCGCCTTCTCTAGTTTTGTATACTTCTATACGATAAACGAACTCTTGCGAAAAGTTTTTGTGAGGAAAAACCTTAACCAACAAATGGGAATAATCTTGCAAACGCAAAATTATACTTTCCTGCAATGCTCCTGTTTGAATAGTAACATCCATTCCGTAATCCTCTTTATTACGGAATAAATAATGTTGTGCGGCCCGAAAAATCAGGTCTCCCACATCTTGCAAACTTAGATTAAATCCTTTTTCCATTCTCTTCTTTTAACGTCAATGCGAGGTTCGTTAAGAACCTCGCAATCCATTAAATACTTTCAAGTTCCTTTTTATATTCATTAAGCTTAGCAAGTTGTTGATCATAACCAGCTACGTCTGTTCTGATTCTTTCAACAACATCTGCTGGAGCTTTATTTACGAAGTTTTCATTATCTAGTTTGAATGCAATCTTAGCTCTGTTCTTTTCTGTGTTTTCAATTTCTTTAGTAACACGGGCAAGTTCAACAGCAATATCGATTACACCTGCCAAATCAATGCAAACTTCAGTAGAACCAGCAAGACCAACCAAGTGACCAACAGGCTTTTTATCAACAATTTCAAACTTTTCTACACCTGCTAGTGCAGAAATCATCTGAACTTGTTTTGTGTATGCACTGCCAAGTTTACCATTATCGACAACTCTTACAGTCAACTTTTTAGCAGGAGAAATATTAGCAGAAGCCCTCATATTTCTGATAACTCTGACTGCTTCCATCAATTCGCTGATTTCTGCTTCTAATGGAGAATCAATCAAAGTCTTATCTGCTGTTGGGAAAGAAGCCTGCATTAAGAAACCTTCACTGCCAGGTAATTTCTGCCAGATTTCTTCTGTAACAAATGGCATAAATGGATGCAGAATTCTCAAAGCAGTATCTAAGCAGCTTAACAATACTTGCTGAACGGTTGCTTTCTTTTCAGCATCTTGTCCAAACAATACAGACTTGCTCATTTCGATATACCAGTCGCAGAAGTCATTCCAAATAAATTCATAAACAGCTTTCAAAGCATCGTTGAATCTGAAATTGCCTTCTACAAGCAAGTTTCTAACCTGATCTACAGTGTAGTTCATTCTGGAAATTATCCATCTGTCTACTTCACTTAATTTGCTAGAATCAGGAAGTTTGTTCTTAATGCTTACATTGGCGCCTTCCAGGTTCATCAAAACAAATCTTGAAGCATTCCAAAGCTTATTGGCAAAGTTTCTACCTATTTCAACTTTGTTTTCAGCAAAGCGAATATCTTGACCTACTGGAGCTAGAGATACGATAGTGTATCTAAGAGCATCAGCACCGTATTTAGCAATAATATCTAACGGATCTGGGCTATTACCAAGAGATTTACTCATCTTGCGTCCCTTCATATCTCTGACGATGCTTGTAAAATAAACATCGTGGAAAGGACATTTATCAAGGAAGTAATAACCTGACATAACCATTCTTGCAACCCAGAAGAAAATAATATCTGGACCAGTTACAAGTGTATCTGTTGGATAGAATTTCTTTAAAGTTTCAGTTTCTTCGGGCCAGCCCATAGTTGAGAAAGGCCACAACCAAGAAGAGAACCAGGTATCAAGAACATCTGAATCTTGGCTAATTCCTTCTGTAGCACCGCACTTTGAACACTTAGAAGGCTGTTCAGCAGCAACCATTACTTCACCGCAGTGACTGCAAGTATAAGCAGGTATTCGATGACCCCACCAAAGCTGACGGCTTATACACCAGTCACGGATGTTTTCCATCCAATGCAAGTATACACTACCCCATCTTGCAGGTGTAAAACGTAAAGTGCCGTTTTTATATGCTTCTATAGCTTTAACAGCTAAAGGTTTCATTTTTACGAACCACTGGTCTGAAAGATATGGTTCTATAACGGTTTTACAACGTTCACAATGACCAACAGCGAGTTGGTGGTCTTCAATCTTATCAAGAAGACCCATTTCTTCAAGACGCTTAACAATAGCTTCTCTGCATTCAAATCTATCCATGCCTTTGAATTCAGCAGCATTTTCATTCATAACGCCAGTTTCATCCATAACGATAATCTGAGCAAGATTATGTCTGCGGCCAACTTCAAAGTCATTGGGGTCATGAGCTGGTGTAATCTTAACAGCACCAGTACCAAAAGCTTTATCAACATAATCGTCGGCAATAACAGGAATTTCGCGGTTAACAAAAGGAACCACAACTGTCCTGCCAATCATATCTTTGAAACGTTCATCAGATGGGTTAACGGCAACAGCAGTATCACCCAATAAAGTTTCTGGTCTAGTGGTAGCTATTTGAATAGCTCCATTACCATCTTTGCAGGGATAATGCATATACCAGAGATGACCATTAGTATCTTCAGGTATTTTTTCTTCATCAGAAAGAGCTGTTCTACAGCGAGGACACCAGTTAATGATGTATTTGCCCTTATATATTAAACCATCGTTATACAGCTTTATAAAAGTATTCTGAACAGCTTTGCTCAAGCCTTCATCCATTGTAAAGCGTTCTCTTTGCCAATCGCAGGAACAGCCAAGCTTACGGAGCTGTTTTAAAATGATTCCGCCGTATTTTTCTTTCCATTCCCAAACTCTATTAACGAACTTTTCACGACCTAAGTCGTGTCTTGTTAATTTTTCTTTAGCAAGAGCCTTTTCAACAACATTTTGAGTTGCGATACCAGCATGGTCAGTGCCTGGAAGCCACATAGCTTCAAAACCAAGCATACGATGATAGCGAATCAAAATATCTTGCAAAGTATTATTGAGGATATGCCCCATAGTTAGCATACCAGTAACGTTTGGAGGTGGTATAACTATAGAATATTTTTCTTTTTTAGAATCTTCATGGGCGTGAAAACAGCCGTTTTCCTGCCATTTAGCATAGATGTTATTTTCAACATCTACTGGTTCATAAGCCTTAGGTAATAGTTTCTGTTCATTGTCGGACATAAGTAAAAACCTTCGATTTTTGTTGTAAATTATTTCTGTATAATATGCAGTAACTTATCAAACTCATCAGAACTAAGTTTAAGATTCTTAGCCTGTGAGAATATATTAAGTTTGGTTTCAAGATTCTGAATCTTGAGTTTAGTTCTTTCATCTGGTTTCAAATCATAAGCCTGTTTCAAATAATCAACAGCTTCCTGGAACTTAGATTCAGAAATCAATACATCTGCCATGCTAAGGATTAATGGAACATAATTTGAATCAAGCTGCAAACCAGCTTCAATATATTCTTTAGCCTTAGTAAGATTTCCTTTTTCAAGCATTCTTTCAGAGAAACGATTGAAAGTAATGGCAGTAGGTTCAAAAATTGGCAGACTGTCTATTGGTAAACCATTTGGAGCAAGAATCTTAGCACCACAGAGGTGGCAGAAACGGCTTTCAGGATTAGTCTGTTCAGCTCCACAAGAACTGCACTTAAAGAGATTCTGAACAACCCAAACCTTTGATTTCTTGATAACAGCGTCGCCTTTTTTATAACCTTTTTCAACTTCGAAAACAATACAGCGTTCTGGGAATCTATCGCTTCTGAAATAATCAGTAGCAATATGTTTACTGCTGTCATATTCTTCAGAAATTACTGGCATATAACTAATCTGGTTAGGAATAATCAATCTATCCATCAACTTCTTGTGCAAAGCCTGAAGTTCTGGATCTTGCTTTTTAGAAAGGGCTGTATCTAATCCATCAAAGAAATCAATAAAACTACCTATAATGTCTCCATTATCAAAACTAATAGGAGCATCAGTCTTTTCAACAGTCTTTTCTTCAGCCATTTTGTTCTTTAAAATATTCAGCTCTGTTTCTTTTTCGTTAAGCTGATGTCTAACCTGCTTTAACTGTTTATCAAAATTCTGTATAGTCAAAAGTTGGTCAGCTACTTGCTGAGTAAGAGCTTCGTATTCATCTGTTTCGTGAGGAATAGAAGAACCTTCAGATAATCTAGCTTCAAGAGCTTTGCGAAGAACAGATATTTCATCTTCTTTATCAACTACAGTCTGTTGCAATTGAGAAATCTGCAGAACATATTCTTCTTTTTTAGTCTGAGTAACGAGTTCAGAACGAACTCTTTCAAGTTCTTCATTTAGCTTTTCTACATCACTTTCAGCAGCAGTGAGCTTCATAGCTATTTCAGTATATTCTTGGTTTTCATTCTTCAAAACTTCAATCTGCTGTTCCAAATCGCCAACTTTATCGTTTTCACCAGCAAGTCTGGCAATTTCATTCTTAGCTTCTATTAAAGCTTCGTTAGTCTTCTTCAATTCGTCATCAGAAGAAAGCTGATTGCGTTCTTTGCTGGCTAATTCTATCTGAAGTTCTTCAACTTTACGAGTTAGCTCTGAAACCTGACTTTTATAAGCTTCACATTCTAAAGAAACCTGAGACAATTCAGCCTGGCTCTTTTCATTAGCTTCTTTTAAAGCTTTTTCAACCTGTTCTGCATTCATTGCATTCAATTGATCAGGAACAGATTCTAATTCAGCAGTTTTAACATTCAACTCATCTGTTTTATTTTTAAGCTCATCAGAAGCCATCTGCAATTCAGCTTGTTTAGCTTCTAACAATCCATTCAATTCTGAAATCTTCTGAGCAGATTGTTCATATTCAGATTTAAAACTATCTAATTCGTTCTTTAATTGAGAGTTAGTATCAGAAAGAGTTGTATTTTCTATTTTAAGGGTATCTAATTCAGCTTTAGTATTCTGATAATCACTTTGAATCTTTCGTATGTTTTCTTCTAATTCTGTAATTTTAGGATCTTCGGCATACTCGGCGACAGTCATGTTTTTGCTTTGTTCAAGCATTTGATTTAAAGAACGTATCTGTTCATCTTTTTCTGCACCAATACTGGCAGAAAGTTTTTTCTGTTCTTCTAATTCACTACGTAAGCCATCGAGCTCAGAATTCTTCTGTTCTAATAGTCTTTGCAAATCATCTGATTTTTCTGCATCAGCTTCACCTGCTTCTATCTGGTTTTTCAAATTCCTTATCTGTAATTGAAGCAATTTTATAAGATTGTCCTTTTGAACAATCTGCTGATTCAATTTCTTGAAAAATTCATTACTAATCTCGCCGTTGGCTTCTGGCATCATAGATCTCCTAAAACATACATTTAAGCAACTAATTTATATAAACTAATAATTGATATATTGTTAAGATACCCCTTTAACAATAAAAAAATCAATATTAGACAATATATTCAAAGTTAGATAGTCTAGCATAGACTTTTATACTATGCAACTTTCTATCAAAAAAGCATTCAGTTTTGTCCCGGATTAAGACTCCTCAATTGTTTAACCTGGTCTTTTAGCTTCTTTTTGCAATCCGCACACATTACTCCTTCGTATATGGTTGTATTGCAAAGTTCGCATTGATGAGCAATTCTTCTCAGTCCAACTCTTTCAAGTCTTCCTGATTTTATAAACCCATGAACAGCTTCTTCGTCACAGCCACAGTATTCTGCTACTTGAGTTATAGAAGCCCCTGGATTGGCACGCAAAAAATTCTTTATTTTTGCAAATAATTCTTCTTCTTTTTGGAAACATTTTGGGCAGATATCTTTGGCTATTTTAACCATAATAACGCCACAAACTCTACATGAAATAAGATTATTATCTTGCTGTTGTTCTGCCATACATTATCCTTTCTTAGCGACTAATCGTTCTAGAATCAAAATCTACTGCAACGACTGGCAAACATAGCTGCATAATTTTTTTAGGCTTTTTTCCTGCTTCGTTAACATAAATATTAACTGAATATTCATCTTGAGAAGGTATTCTGAATAAGTGACGGTAATTCTTCATTGAAGAGCTGTCTATCGGGTCTCCTTCACCTTCATCATCAATTATAGTCATAGTTATTGGTGAGTTATCTATTTCCATATTGGCCTTAGCAGATATCTTCACTCTTGTATCTTCAGGAATAGAAAATTTATCTAATCTTAAAACTTTGGGTTCTGTTCCTTCTGTAACAGAAAAAATAGCTTCTTCAAAAGTTGTAGGATGCTGAACCATTACTTCTACAATTCTATCTGCTTTTGCTAATTCAACTTTATCTGTAGTTGCCGGAGTATCTACATCTGGACTATTACTAGAAATAACTTCTCTTTCAGGTTCATTTCCAACAGATGCAGGTTCTGATATAGCAGGACTGTTTTCTTCGTTAGTTTCGGTAGAAGCAGGAGTTTCTTCAGGAACGTTATTATTATCCGAGCTGATACTATCATCTGGTCTAGTATTATTAGTATTATTGTTACTAGAAGTTTTACCAGAGTCACTTTCGCTAGCACTTTTTCCGCCAGATGTTGTTTTTACTGTCTGGTTGCCAGATGCTCCAGAAACAAACATGGCTTCATCATAAGTATCTGATAAGATATATTTTCCTTCTTTATATTCCACACTCCAACGATAGGCAGCAGATGCTCCAGCAAAACCAACAGTATTAGCACTGGCTGTATTAACCATCTGTTGCTTTAAGTCATTTATACTATTAGTAACAGAATCTTGAAGCTTTTTATTTTCAGCATTTTCGGAAGTTTGCTCTGTGGTTCTGGTTTCTGTAATTTTTGATATGTCACAAGTAGCATTATCGCCTAAATCATTCTTTTGTCTTTCCCAGGCTCCATGTATAGAAGAATTGTGTTCTGCCATACGTTTATCGTATTCTGCACCTCTTTTTTCAGCAGCTTTCTGGGCTTCTTCAAATGAATCGAAAACAAGATCATCAGCGTTAACAATAGAGAAACAGGATGTAAACAACGCTAATAACATCAATTTGCTAACAATACTTATTTTTTTCATTATCAACCCTCCATATTAATGAAGCTCTTTATATTTTATAATAACCTCAATTCTTTAGCAAGTTATTGAGTTATAGTTAATTACAAGAGATTAGTGATTCAAGAGTTTAATATAGGAAAAAGAGTAGCAGATATAATCCTTTGTTCTATTCCTTCTAAAGATTTAACAATTAACGAACCATCACTATTAACAGATATAGGCTTAGCAACAATAGCTTGTTTATTTGGAATCTGAACTTTGAATCTTCTGTTCCAGAACTGACCGCCATATTTATTCCACATTTCTGCTTGTTTATTGGCTTCTAAGGGAAAAACCTTATCCCAGGCTTTACAAAATTCTATAAGAACTTCTTCTCTACTATATTCAAAGCCTGCTTCTTTGAGGGAAATAGCATTTATAGAACTATCAGCCAAAGGCAGAATATTAATTCCTATGCCTATAACCGACCTGAAACCGCCTGGAAAACTTGTCGATTCAGTCAGTATTCCTACCAGCTTCTTATCGTTTATCCAAATGTCATTTGGCCATTTAAGCCAGAAATCTTCAGTTTTCAGACCAATTTTCTCAAGGGCTGTAGCAAGCGCAATGCCCGCAATCATTGAGATTGGGAATTCATATTCCTTTATTTCTGCTGAAAAAGAAAAGGTCAGGCATTGGCCGATTGAATCAGAAGCCCATTTTCTATTATATTGTCCTTTTCCATTGGTTTGAATATCTGCTACTTCTAACCAATTAGCAAAGTCTTCTGAATGCCATTTGTCTTTTAAATCATCGTTTGTTGAAGAAGTAGAAGAAACCCAGTTTAATCTGTAGTTCTTCCAAAAGTTTAATTCTTTTAAAACATTCATTAAGTCAGTATGCATAACCAGCTACTCCAACAATTCCAATTATTCCAACAATTCTAACTAATTCTTAAAAGTATCAGTTAATTTACCTATTAGTTCATAAGCGGTGTAATCCCTTGTCAGCGGAGTAAGAGAAACATATCCGTCTGCTACAGCATTATTATCACAATCACTGTTTTTGTCTATAACAACTGGTTTACCGTTAACCCAGTAATATGGCTTCCCATAAGGGTCTACACGCTTTTCATATCCGCCTCTGTATTCAATAAAGCCCATTTTTGTAATTTTTAAGCCTTTAATCTGGTCTGCTGGTATATTTGGAACATTTATATTATAAACATATCTTTTATCAGCATTTGTGGAAATCAATCGTTTTGCACATTTTACAGCCCATTCTGCAGCAACAGTATAGTCTACATCAGAGCTATAGCTATTTAATGAAACAGCCAAAGAAAGAATTTCAGCATATGCCCCTTCGTAAGCAGCAGCCACTGTTCCTGAATACATAATATCACAGCACATATTCGGCCCTTTATTTATTCCGGAAACAATCATATCCGGCTTTTCCGGTTCAAAAAAATCGATTCCCAGCTTAGCACAATCAGCAGGAGTTCCGCTTGTAGAAAAAGCTTTTACTCCCGGTATCTCAAAAGGAACTTCCTTGATTCTAAGCGGCATTCCAAGAGTAATTGCATTACTTGCAGCACTACGTTCTGTATCAGGAGCGAAAATATATACTTCACCCATGGCAGTCATTGCTTTTGCCAAAGCTACAATACCAGGGAAATGAATGCCGTCATCATTACAAATCAATATGCGCATAAAATCTCCATAAATAATTAATGTAAATAAAACTTGATAGGTTATTTGACCTATGATAAAATACCGCAACTTTGTTTTCAAGGTTTTTAAAAGGTGAAAGGTTTATCTATTTCTCCAGGCTATGCCTTGGGTAAAATATATTGTTTAAAACACTTTCAGTTGGACAATCTTCCAACTGAAACAATTGCTGCTGGCGATACAGAAGCAGAAATTGAACGTTTTAAAGTCGCTTTAGATATTTCACGCAATGAAATAACCCAGATGCTTGATATGCCTCAAATTAAAAGCAGTGCTGAAATATCAAGCATATTCCAGGCTCATTTGACCCTTATAGATGACCCTGATTTATCTAAAGAAATAACCAAAAGAATCAAAGAACAGCAGCAAGATTGCCAGTCTGCTGTCAGTAAGGTTATTAGAGATTATAGTACTTTTTTCAGAAATCTTCCAGATCCGCAATTTCAAAGCAAAGCTATAGATATTTTAGATATAGGCAAGCGTATTCTCAAGAACTGTCAGAAATCTAAGAATCCAACAACTAAGTTGGAAGAATTAGAAGAAGGAATGATAGTTCTAGCAGAAGATTTAACACCTTCAGACATGATGACGCTTGATCCTTCTAGAATTTTGGGAATAGCCATTGAAGAAGGAACCTCTACTTCCCATGCTGCTATCATGGCAAGATCTCTAGGTATTCCAGCTTTAATACAGGTTAAAGACCTGATGAAAAAAGCAAAAGACGGAGTATTTGCTATAATAGACGGTTCATCTGAGCAGATTATCCTGAATCCAGATGCCAAATTAAAACGCAAATACGAAGCAGAATACAAAGAATATTTAAACCGTCAGCGCAAAATGTATGAACTCCTTTCGGAGCCATCAATAACCAAAGACGGTGTAGAAATCCTTCTTAAAGCTAATGTTGGGCAATTAAGCGATATAGAACAAGCAGTAAAGAATAAAGCTTACGGCGTAGGTCTATATAGAACTGAGTTTGCCTACCTTACAAGAAGAACTTTCCCTACAGAAAATGAACTCTATGAAACTTATTCAGAAGCTGCAGCAAAGTTAAATGGTAATCCTATGGTTATACGAACCATAGATTTAGGTGGAGATAAGATTTCCCATTTAACAGGCAATAACGTAGAACAGAATCCAGAACTAGGCTGGAGAGCAATAAGAATATCCTTAGAATGCAAAGAACTTTTCATTACTCAACTTCGAGCAATCTTAAGAACAGCCGCTTCAGCTAAAAAAGGTCAGGTCAGCATTCTATTCCCAATGATTTCAAGCATGGAAGAACTTACTGAAGCAAAGAACATTCTTGCAGAAGTAAAAAAGCAAATGCAGGAAGAAGGAATAGCTGTTCCTAAAAAATTAAAAATAGGTATGATGATGGAAGTTCCATCAACAGCAATAATGGCTGACATATATGCTAAGGAAGTTGATTTCTTTGCTATAGGAAGTAATGATCTTGTTCAGTATACTTTAGCTGTAGACAGAACAAATCCTAGAGTTACTCATCTTTATAAACCGACTAATCCAGCAGTTCTCTATTTGATCAAACATATAGTTGATGCAGCAACTAGAAACAACGTTGGATTATGTATCTGTGGAGAAATTGCTGGTGATATAAAATATACAATTATGCTTCTTGGCCTTGGAATTCGTGAGCTTTCAATGAATGCTGTTCTTATTCCTGCAGTAAAGAATATAATCCGCAATATATCATATGCAGAAATACAAAAGCTTATTGCTCCTCTTTTAAAGATGAAAAGCTCAACAGAAATTGAAGCTGAATTAAATAAACTCAATACAAAACTTGGATTATTGTGAGAAATAGTATTCACAAATACATGTTCTTTTTGAATGCGGTTTTTTTTCTTGTATTCAGTTTATTCCAATCTCCGGTATTTGGTCAGTATTCACAACCTAATCAAAGATATAAGCCTCAAATACTTCCTTATGTTGATTCTAAGCTTGGTGATAACAGCTTAAAGCTTATGATAGCTCGAACCAACTATGAAAGAGCTAAGGGCTATATGTTCTATGACGAAATAGCTAGCCAGACCGGAATGTTATTTGTTTTCGACCAGCCACATAAAATGTCATTCTGGATGATGAACACCAAAGTTCCATTAGACTTAGTATTTTTTTCTGAAGATCTGAAAGTTACAGAGTGGATAGAGAATATGGCCCCCGGTTATGGAATGCATCCGAGCAGATTACCCCATTATTCCTCTAAAAAAAATGCAAAATATGCATTAGAACTGAAAGCCGGCTCCATAAAAGAACTTGACATAAAAATAGGCGATAAGCTTGAAATACCTTTAATATTGCTATATTGTGAATAGTAATGTCATCAAAAATATTTAATACAATAATTCGAATAGCAGGGTTTATAATAACTGTCATATTAGTTATCCAACCTTGGTTAATAAAACTTCAATCTATTGACCCATTCTTTATTAGTGGGTGGGCAATAATTTTTGCCGCTTTTCTTTCTCTTTCAGCTGGTTCATTATTATTAGCTTTTTATCGTCCCTTAAAAGGCTACAATACCTTAACCTATATACTTATATTATGTTTTATAGCCATTAGCATCTCGCTGTATTTTACTCATTATACAGTTTGTTTCAGGATTTCAATGTTACAAATTGGGCTTCTTGCTACCATTGGCAGTCTGTTTCTTCTAAGAAGAAACACAGACAATTTCAGCATTGCAGGAATGATATCCTTAAGTGGCTTTCTAATGGCTGTTTATGCTATTTGCCAATCCTTAGGCTACGATTTTTTAATATGGGAAAGCAAATACAGTGTAGTTGGAACCCTAACCAACCCTAACTTTTTGGGGATTTTTCTTTGTCTGACTTCAGCGATTACTTTTGGATTATTTTCTGAACTCTATAAGAAAAGCTTTCGAGACAGCTTGGTATTTTTATTCTTTTTCCTTACCCAGATATATGTAATTTTATTGCTTAACAAGCCGGGGCACTTACTTAGCTTAGCCTTTATGGTTCTTATTTGGATATGGTCTTACTTTTTTAATTTTTCAGGAAAAATATCTCGTAAATCACCGCTTATAGCTGGTTTTATCATCGCAGTAATTCTTTTTATGGGGCAATGGTTTATTCATACTAAGATATCAAATTATCCATGGGGAAAAATAACCAAGCTTCCAAATAGTTCTCAAGCATTTGTTTCCAGATTATTATTATGGCAAATGGGTTTTGCCATTTTTAAAGAGCACCCCTGGACAGGAACAGGAGCTGGCTCAATATCTTACATAATGCCGTTAAAACGTCTTCCGACAGCTTCTACTTTAGGATTAGTAATAAACAATGATGATCCTCATTCGTTTATAGTAACCAGTCTTACAGAAACAGGCTTTTTAGGGTTATGGGGAATATGTTCTCTTCTAACAGCTATCTTTGGTGTATATGTTAGAAAAAACAGCAAATATGAATCAGTAGAACCTATTTCATTAAAAAAAGGGCAAGAAATTCACTTCCCATGGCTTTACATTTCTCTAGCTATTTTTATATTATATCTTGCCTTCAAATCAGGCTATATCAATCAAAATCTATTACCGGCAGCAATATCACTTATAATAATCTTTTTTGGTATCTCTATAAGTGCTCTTAATAATTCCCATTCATCAACAAAAAATGATTATTATTACATTGGAAAGTCAACTCTTACTGCAATACTAACTTTTGCTTTCTACTCTGTTTTTAATAATACATTTTCGTTATTACCTTTTACTGGTTTTCTAGTAGCAATAACAAGTTTACATTTTTCCTGCTGTCTACCAGATATAGCCTATAAACCAAGAATAACCTTGGTTTCTCTGTTATTCCTATTTCTACCAGTAATATACGGTTTTATCACAAGCCAATTTCAATTATCTTATCAACAAGAACAAAAATATCTAAATTTAGGCAATGAATATTTCAATAATCAAAAATGGGAAGAAGCCGAACAAAACTTCCTCAGCGCAATAAATACTAATCCGCAGTGCCTTAGAGCCTATCATGGTCGTGCCTTAGCTTTGGATAAACTTGGAAGGTCAGAAGAAGCTCAGGAAGTTTTAAACCAGTTAGATACAATGGTACCTAATATATTTAATGTTAAATATGATATAGCCCGTATTTTATTTAATAATCATAAAATACTTGAAGCCCATAGATACGCTATTAATAATCTAAAATGGATAAAGAATCCTTTGGCTTATGAACTATATGGCAATATCCTTTTGAAAGAAGGAAAAATAAATGAAGCAGAAGAAGTTTTTAAAGAAGGTCTGATTAACATTCCCCCAAAAACTAACGAAAGAGAATCGGCAGACAGAATAAGATTAAGTCTTGCAGCTTTAGCCACTAATAGAGGTGATTACGCTACAAGCAAAATCTATCTGAAAGATATAAAATCACCTGAAGTAAATGAAACCCTTGAAGCTCTCTATATGAACGGTATTATTCTTTCACAAGAAAAAAAATACGACGAATCACTAGAAATTTTTGAAAAAGCTCTTAAATCCTATCCTACTGTTCCAAGAGTACTTAATGCTACTGGTTATTTACTTATGATTACCAATAAAGACTTAGATAGAGCCCAAATAATACTAGAAGAAGCTTTTAACCAACTTAAGAACAGCAATCAAAGAGATCTTTCAGACTTACTAATGATAGCCAACAGTCTTGGTAAAGTTTATAAAAAGCAAAACAAACTAGATAAAGCTGGGGAATTATTAAAGTTTTCCTATGAAGAAACACCTAACGAATGGAAAGCGTTAAAAGAAGAACGTTTAAAAGATTTAAATGATTTTTATAATTCATTTAAGCCAGCCGAATAACTTTTTATTTCAAGCCTAAGTCCCTTAATTTTACAAATAGATTTTTACGATGCATTCCTGCTATTCGTGCTGCTTCAGATATATTACCATCAGCTCTTTTGAGCAATGTGGTAAAGTATTCTTTTTCAAAGCTTTCTATAATCATTTCCTTAGCTGATTTATAGTCCATATTAAGCATGCCGTCAGAGATAAACTGCTTATTTTCCAATGCAATATTGGTTTTATTTGAACCTGTTTCAACGTCTATTACGCCCTCATCATCAAGAACAACTACTTTTTCAATAAGATTCTGCAATTCTCTAACGTTTCCAGGCCATGAATACTGCATAAGTTTACCCATAAACTGCTTTGAGAAGGGTTTGTATTCTTTCTGAAATTTTTTGTGAAAACGACGTGAGAAATTTTCGACCAACTCAGGTATATCTGCTAATCTTTCTCTTAAAGAGGGTAAATGAATATTGATAACATTAAGTCTATAAAACAAATCTTCTCTAAATGTTCCTAAGGCAATACATTCGAACAAATTCTTATTTGTTGCAGCTATTACTCTGGTATCTACCCTTAAAGTCTGTATTCCACCTACTCGAACATATTCTCCTTCTTGAAGAACTCTTAAAAGTTTAACCTGAGTAGCAAGATTCATTTCACCTATTTCATCTAGAAAAATAGTTCCTGTATTAGCAATCTCAAATTTACCAGGTTTTCTTTGGAATGCTCCGGTAAAAGCGCCTTTTTCATACCCGAACAGTTCACTTTCAATCAAGTTCTCCGGTAATGCAGCACAGTTTATTTTCACAAAAGGGTTATTTTTTCTATTACTCTGCTGATGAAGAACTTGTGCTACTAATTCCTTACCAGTACCAGATTCTCCTGTAATAAGCACGGTGACTTCATTAGAGCCTATCCTGCCCAAGAGTTCAAAAACCTCAAGCATTGCCTGGCTAGAGCCTAAAATATGAGTATTTTTATGAGAATAACTCATTCGTTAATTACTTCGGAATTAGCATTATCATTAAGAGGCTTTCCTTCTGTATCTGAGGAAGCTTTATCGATTATTCTTCGGTATTCTTGTTCTGCAGCCTTTTTAATAGCATAAGAATTGGTACTGTCTCTTAGAACAGCCAATACTTGAGCAGCCGCCATACTTTCACCCTGTTTATTTAGACATCTTGCATAACTTAAAATAATATCTGCTCTCTTCGGATTGTTTTCGATAGCCTTTTCCAAGTATTTTTGAGCTTTATCGTATTCACCAATTTTTTCAGCTATTAAACCTAAACGAGCAATATTGTGATTTGAGTCTAATCCTAGTTTATAAGCATTTTCATAAGCTTCAAAAGCATCGGTGAGCTTATTCATCTTTTCGAAAATTATTCCCACCATTTCAAATGAATCAGCATTTCTGCGATGTTTTAACACCTCAAAATAGAAAGGTAAAGCAGCTTCCCAATTACCATTATAAAATTCCTGAGCGCCTTTTTCCTTAATCTTTTCTAATTTTGCTCTAAGTTCAGGCGATTCTATATTATTATTTAATTCATGGTGATGCTTTTCTTTCTTTTTACTGATTGAAGGCTCTAACACAAGAGGTTTGACTTCTATAGGTTTATCTTCAATAGATTCTGGTTCTTTTGATTTTTGTTCAAAATCGTCGCTTCTCTCAAAGAGAACTTTACCTTTTGCTTCTTCTTCTTCTTCTTCTTTAACTTTTCTTTCTTCAACCTTTTCTTTTTCTTTATTCTTCTTTATTTCTTCATTCAATTTATCAATAGTATTTTGAGAAACATTAGGAACAACGTGACTGGTTTCTATCTCATTTGCAGGAACATAACTCATCATCGGTTCAGAATGTAAATCATTTTCTTCTGTCATAATGAGTTCAACTTCATCACCATTATCAGGAGCTTCGTAAAGAACAACTCCTCTACCTGTTCCTTCTGATGATTCGTTAGAATTCTTATTAAGAATCTTAGCTTCCTTGTGTCCTTGAATAACTACAACCTGATTTGATGTATCTTCTCTTTTATAATTATCTCTATTTAAAGCAGACATCGTATTTGAATTAGAAACATCACCAGAAACTATCAAAGGTATATTTTCAGATGAATTATTATTGTCGCTGTTAAAGCTTGAATAAAAAGGATTCCAAGAAGGTTTGTTACTTAAAGCAAGTAGTGTTCGAATTCTTTGATCTACATAAGCTTCTATTTGCTGCTGATTAATAGAATTGTTCTGCGGGTTAAAATTCTGCTGATTCTGAGCAGTATTAACGGGTATATTACTAACAGAGTTATCAACAGTATTAACGGGTGAGGGTTGAGTAACTGTCTTAACCTCTTCCTGCTTTATCTGAGTATTAGAAATTCTCTTGTTATAAGAGGTCATATCAAAGTTCTTAGAAACCTGGAAGGAAGAATCTCCATAATCTTCTTTATAGTAGTAACCCATTCCTATTCCTATGAGAACGATTACAAATACTAAAGACGCAAATACTTTCCATGAATTTGAATTCATGTATACGAGTTCAGCAGCAGAATCATATAACGTATTATCATCTTCTATTTCTTGGCCGTCTGTAGTTTTTTCACTAGTTACATCTATTACATCACTATCTGCTATTTTTACATTAGCATCACTAACTTCTTCTTTTGCTTCAACGATTTTTTCAGTCTTTGCTAACTCAGTTTTTTCTTCACCCTTAGTTTTGTCTTCCAATAAATCCATTGAATTATTAGTATTGGAAGAAAGAAGCATATTGGCTGGAACCCCCATAGAGGGCAGCAAAACTCTCTCTACTTCGAACCAATCTCTGAAACTACTGAATATAGAAAGATAATAAGCATCTTTTATGTTATATATCCAGGTTAGAATAAAAATTACTGACAAAATATAGCAGATTACTATTATAAAATGAGCACCAATCAAGGATATTAGCCATTCATAGACAAATCCACCAGAATAAAGGCTGTATCCAAAGATAAAAGAAAAAATATGTATAAATAATAATATTACCCCTCTATCAATATGACCAGCATAAATCTGACCTGAACCCATCAGGATAAATGACATTATAGCAGCTAATCCAGGGTTTCTTGCAGACTTTTTTAAATGTTCTCGTCTGAAATCCTCTACCCAAGAATAATCTTCTTTTTTATTCTTTTTAGACATTTAAAAGCTCCAATTTAATATGCTATTAATAGCAGATTCTTTAGCTTTATCTATCTTTTTCATAAGATTATCTTTATATTCTTCAAATTTTTGCAAAATAACTATTGAAATAGGAACTACAGTAGCATTTGTAGTATTATTATAATTAAATAACTCGTCAGGCACTTCACAATTCATCTTATATGACTTTACATATAAAGTAGTTTTTAACTTACCATTTGGAGAATATTCCATTACTTTTATAGGTAAATAAGTCTTTTCTGAAAATATTATTTCATAATAACCAAGCTCAAAAACCTGAATAAAAATATCTTTCATTTTAGGAGTCATTTTTACGTAATAATGATAATCTCCGTCAGAAGTTTTTTCTCTTTTAATAGACTTTATATCAAACAAAGCATTTAAAGTAGTTCTTGTCATATTTAGAAAAATCTTCTTAGGATTAAACCACGAAGAAAAAGAACTCCATTTTTCCCAAAAAGACATTTTTTCCTGATTATGAAAAAAACACTCATTAATCGACTTAATATAAACCCAAAGAGTGGAACCATTAAAATAAATAGCTGCAGTACCATCATTAAAAGTTATTGAAAACTTATCAGGACTTTTGATACGTAAAATTACAGCAGAAGTTCCAACAGAATCAGTCAATTCAACATCTGATTCAATGGCGTTTATGGTTTCAGACTTCTTTTCCATTCTGTCAAAAAGCTGTTCAGCAGTAAAAGAAGCTGTTAAAGGTTCTGTAAATTTAATTAAAGCACTTGAACTGGCTGGAGCCGTAACTATGATTTCATCTGCTGCAAAACAACAGACAGGAGTAATGATTGCAAGTAAAAATAGTATCATTAGTTTTATTTTCATAGTTACTATCCTAATTAATATTTGTAAGTCGCCAAAAATAATCTAATTATTATTATACTATTGTAAAGATTTTTTATCACCTTTCCCCTAAAAATCACTTAAAAAACATAAATAATGACAATATTCAACTTTATGATATAATATCAAAAATTATGCTTACACTTGAATCATTCGATAAAACAGTTATACAAGAAAAGAAACCTGCTGTTCTTTGTTTTACATCAACCTGGTGTAAACCTAGTCAATCTCAGATAGCAGTATTAGAATCATTGCGCCCCAAATACGGTGATAAATTTCTAATAGAAATTCATGATGTTGACCAGTCATCTGAACTAACTAAAGCTCTGAGAATCAACAACCTTCCAACCACATTGTTTTTTGCAGAAGGTGAACTCCAAGAACAGAACTGCCTCTATGGTTATCAAGATGAAAGCATGTTAACTGATAGCTTTGAATGTATGCTTTGGGAAATGGAAAACAAGAGCCCTGCCAATAAATATGTCTGGTGGATAATCGGAATCCTAGCATTATTAGCTATTTTTCTTCTTCTTTATTCACGCTCAACATTCTACTAATTTGTAAATCTGACAAGTTCAAGTTTAACAGGGAACTTACCTTCTAATTCAGCAAATAGACCTTCAACTTTCCCTTTTCCTTGTGCACATAAGAACTTTTCAGAGTATCCGCTAATAAAACGACCAATAACAGTCTGCCTATCGACCCCGATTATTCCGTCTAAGGCCCCTGTCATTCCTAAATCGGTTAAGACACCAGTGCCGCCATTTGGTAAAATTCTGTTATCAGAAGTCTGAACATGCGTATGGGTGCCGTAAGCCAAAGAAGCACGACCATTAACATACCAAAATAGAGCCAGCTTTTCAGAAGTAGCTTCACCATGAAAATCTACTATTAAAGGAATATCTGAGGGCAAGGTTTTATAAAGCTTGTCAAATGTTTCAAAAGGGCAGGAACAGGTTTCCATAAAAACACGTCCGGCAAGATTTATTACAGCAATACTAGGTTTGTCTTTTTTGCTAAATACTCTGCAGCCTGTTCCAACATCATTATCTAAAAGCATGTTATGAGGTCTCAAAATATAATCATGCTTTGCAAGAACATCTGGCCAATCTGCTCTACAAAATATATGGTTTCCTGAGGTAATAATATCTATGCCAGCCTCTTTTAATAACTTTGCATGTTTTGCAGATAAACCGTTTCCGGCAGTAACATTTTCTCCGTTAGCTATAATCCAGTCAGGGTTATATTTTTTTTGTAACTCTGGCAATATTGTAATTATAGCTTCACGGCCTGTCTTACCGTAAATATCACCTAGCATTAATATTTTCATAATCAATATATTTAGACATAAGATAAAAGACCATAACTTGAGATATAAGAAAAAGCCCAAATTTTCATAAATCTTACATCTTATATCTCATCAATACCTAAACAAAAAGCTATTAATGTAAAAACACTTTTTACATTAATAGCCTTTTAGTTAACTTAGTGAGCTATTTCTACACTTCTAGTTTCGCGAATAAGAACAACCTTGACCTGACCAGGATATTCCATATCGCTTTCAATCTTTTTAACGATATCACGGCAAAGTTTTGGTGCAGTAATATCATCAACATCTTCAGGACTAACCATTACGCGAATTTCACGCCCAGCCTGAATAGCATAAGCAGAAGCAACACCGTTGAAACCCTTAGCTATAGTTTCTAAATCAACAAGACGTTTGATATAAGCTTCCAAGGATTCACTTCTAGCACCTCTGCGAGAAGCAGAAATAGCATCAGCAGCTGAAATAAGAACAGCTTCCGGTGTTTCAAAAGGAACATCTTCGTGATGAGCAGCAATACAGTTAACAACCTTAGCAGATTCCTGATATTTGCGAGCAAAATCAGCACCTAATTTGGCATGATTGCCTTCATCACTTTCGATTACCTTACCTATATCGTGAAGCAACCCTGCCCTGCGAGCTAATTGGATATCACCACCGATTTCAGCGGCAAGATTACCTGCGAGATTAGCTACTTCAATAGAATGCTGTAAAACATTCTGACCGTAAGAAGTTCTATAATTCAATCGGCCAACGATTTCAATAAGTTCCTGGTGAATACTCTGAATACCCAATGCAAGCATTGTCTGTTCACCAGCTTCTTTTATTCGAAGTTGAACTTCTTTTTGAGCTTTTTCATACATTTCTTCAATCTTAGCTGGATGAATTCTTCCATCAAGAGTAAGATTTTCTAATGTAACTCTTGCAACTTCACGTTTAATTGGGTCGAATGAAGATAGAACAACTGCTTCTGGAGTATCGTCAATAATAACATCTACACCAGTAAGGTTTTCAAATGCTCTTATATTACGACCTTCACGTCCAATTATTCTGCCTTTCATTTCTTCACTTGGAAGTTCAACAACAGTAACAATCGGGTCTATTGTGTGGTCTGTAGCACATCTTTGAATTGATGTAGCCAATATTTCACGAGTTTTCTTGTCAACTTCTGATTTGATTTTCTGATCAGCTTCATTAATCTTAAGAGCAATATCATACTGAAGCTCATCTTCAATCTTTTTCATTAGAAGTTCTTTTGCCTGTTCTGGAGTCAGACCAGCAACTCGTTCTAATTCTTTTTTCTGCTGTTCTAACAGAGCTTCACTATCCTGTTTCAGTTTTGCAAGTTCTGATTCTTTGTCTCTAAGCAAATCAGCACGTTTTTCAAGACTTTCAGATCTTGCATCAACTTTTTCTATTCTTGCATTAAGAGCAGTTTCCTGTCTTTCAATTTCTTGACGTTTCTTCTGAAGCTCACGTTCTGAATTTTTCTTATCTGCAAGTTCCTTATCACGAATTTCCTTAGCTTTTTTCTGAGCTTTCTGAAGTTCGCGCTGAGCATTATTCTTGGCTTCTTCAAGAATATCTTTTTCCTGCTGTTTTGCTGCGGCAACTATTCCTTCGGCATTTTTCTTTTCACTGGATTTTGCGAAGAAAAAGCCAATTATTCCAGCAACAACAGCAACCACTATATAAACAACATAAGTTGGTAGCATGAGTCCTCCGAGAGATTTATTCGTTATTTTTTCCACAAGCCCCTTTACATTCTCGGGTTTAGAAATTTTAAACATAAATTATAGGTTTTCCTGATATACCTTAACATTGAATTCTTTGCGAAGAGTTTCTACATATGCATCAAATACTTCTTTCTGCTTCTGTGGAAGGAGTTGACTTCTTATATTATCTTGAACTTCTTCAAGTTTCATAGTTCCTGCTGGTTTTCTGGAATCAACTCTGATGATATGATAACCAAACTGAGTTTTTACAGGACCTATTACTTTTCCGATTTCAGCAGTTTTACAAGCATTTTCAAATTCAGCAACCATTTGGCCTTCAGCAAACTGACCTAAATCGCCACCCTGACGTCCAGATGGACAAGTAGAAGAAGTTTTAGCGATTTCTTCAAATTTAGCTGGTTCTTTTTCTAAGGTAGCCATTATAGTTTTTGCTTCTGCTTCTTCTTTTACAAGAATGTGATGAGCATGAATCAAAGCTGGAGAAGCAAAATTTGAAAGATTCTTATTGTAATATTCCTTAATTTCGGTATCACTAACAGTTACAGGATTTAAAACTTTATCGAAAAGGGCTTTAACCAAAGTTCTGCGAGTAACATCAGAAATAACAGAAGGATTTTCTTTTGAATAAGTTTCATAATTCTTTTCAGCATCTAACAAAGAAAGAACTCTAGCAAAATGCTGATCTAAGAAATCATTCAATCCTTCACCACCGAGAACCTGAGGTCTAATGAAAGTAGGAATCTGTTCAAGTTCTTTATAGAGTTCAGAAACCTTTATTTCATGTCCATCATACTTAGCCAAAATAGCGTTGAGTTCAGCTTCTGTTAAGCTTTCTTTTCTTATAGTTTCAGCAACTTCTTTATTTAAAGAGAAATTATAAACCTTTTTCAATCTTTCAATTTCTGCCTTGAAAGTTTCAACCTGTTTATCACCAGCTAAGTCACGTCTAATCTGAGAAGAAACAGTATCGTAATCCTTTACAACGCCAGCTTTCTTTTCTGTATATTTAACAATAAGATAGAGATCGTCAGCAATACTAATAGGTGCAGAAACTTTGTCTTTTTCTAAAGCAGAAAGAGCGGCAGAAATTTCAGGTGCAATTTCGTCAATATTAACAAAACCTCTATCGCCACCGTTTTCTTTAGAACCATCAATAGAAGAAGCTTTTGCGACTTCTACGAATGATTTTCCACCATTTATTTCTTTTAATAAAGCTTCTGCTTTGTCTTTTGTATCTGTAGAAATCTGGAAAATATGATACTGGTCTGGTTCAGTATAAGCTTTCTTATTAGCTTCATAGAACTTTTTAACATCTGCTTCATCAACAGTTACTTTTTCTAGCATCTTTTTGATGCGTTCCATTGATAAAACTGCAGTAACAGCATCATGAAGTTCTTTTTTAAATCCGTCAGTTTTGTCTAAGTTTTCTAATTGAGCCTTCTTCTGGAACATAGTTACTTCTACAAGCTGACGAAGGAAATCTTTACGTCCTTCAGGAGTAATAACCTGGGCAACAGCCTGAGGTTGAGCTACTTGCTTAAAAGCATTTAATTCTTTGTCGTAAAGCTCACGAGTAATCTTTATATCGGATAATTCTGCAAGAACATCAGATGGATTCCCCTTAACTCCTGGCATCATAGGGACCAATTCTGCTTGTTGTGCAAAACAATCCACAACAGAAAACATTGAGCAAATTAATAAAACAAATAAAGCGTAAAAACGCTGATGGTCTAATTTCATAGAGCCTCCAAATATTTATTATCAATTCATTATATCATTGAAATATTTATTATTCAAATCTATTTAGATTGTTGATTATTTAAGATTATTAAGGACTATCAAGAAACATTTTAAGCTTACATTCAAACACACAAAAAAATTAAAAAATGAAATTTTATAACCCAAACTAATAATAATCTAATAATTAAAGAAACAAATGCCGATTATGGTGAAGAATAATTATAAAAAAGACAAAGCCATAGGAGGCATTTTATGAAAAAGCTGGCATACACTGGGTTTTTAGTGCTTTTTCTTAATTTACCTGCATTTGCTCTAAGCCTTGACGCTCTTCCGGCCTACCAAGACGAAGGAATGAAGCTTTATATTAGAGGAACCAGCAGGCTACAAGAAAACAATTGCACAGAAGCAGTATCTGATTTGACTAAAGCTGTCAAATTAAGACCTGATATTCCAGAAGCTTTTCATAACCTTGGCTATGCCTTTGAACGCTGTGGCGATGTAAAGAATGCCATAAGAGCATACGAAAGAGCTCTTAATCTAAAACCCGCCTACCCTTCTGCACTAAACAATCTTGGTTATCTGCTTGCAACAACAGAACAGGATTTGATTCAAGCTATAGGTTTGTGCCAAAGAGCAGTCCAGCTTTCCCCTAACACACCAAGTTTTAGAGATTCTCTAGGCTGGGCATTATACAAATCTAATCGTAATCAGGAAGCTGCAGAACAGTTCCAAACAGCTTTAAGATTAGACCCGACCTTTTACAAATCTTACTTTAATCTTGGTCTTGTCGAATATACTGCCGGCAATTATTCTGCCGCAGCCAGAAATTTTCAGAATACAATCAGATGCAATTCAAACTATGCCAAAGCCTATGTTTCACTAGGTGACTGCTACGAAAAACTTAATGATGACAACAAAGCTTTAAACGCATATCGTCAAGCATTAAACAAAATTTCCGACAATGACCCGATAAAGAAACATTTAAACAAAAAGATTAAACAGTTAACTTCTGAATCAAAGAAACAACTCTTTGCTACAACTCAAAAAATGACTTCTACTAACAGCAAAGGTCAAGGAAGTTCACTGCTTCAGGATTTTCTAAATAAACACAACAGAAGTGGAAATAATTCAAAAAGCAATAATTCTAACAAAACTTCTGTTGCTAGTGCTAATAATTACGAATCTAATTCTAGTTTTACACCTGTCAGTGCAACTAGTTTTGCTAGCAATTACAGTTCTTCTTATTCTCCAAACTCTTATATGACAGCTTCTAACTATAATTCGATTCCAACCTATTCACCACAGACTTCTGTCATATCTACTCCTCTGATAGATACTTCACGCAGTGCTATAGCAGAACGAAATGCCAGAGAAACCAATACAATTTCTTCTTCCTATTATGCTTCTTCTGCAAAAGTAGAAAACACTGCTCCCAGACAGATTAGCGTAGCTCAAGAAAGAGAATTGGAAAGGAAATACTCTCTTGCCAAATCTTATATGGATAGAGGTTTGACTGCTGAAGCTGCCAACGAGCTAAATTATATCATTAGCCAAGCTCCAGAAACGTCTATGGTTTCACGTCAATCTAGAAATATGCTTTTAAAAGTCAAGAAGCAACTAGATGAAACCAATGATAAAAAAGCAGACACTCACAGAGATATGGGTAAAGACTTCTTCCGTTCAGGCCAATATCAGCTTGCAGAAGAAGAATTCAACAAAGCCCTAAGACTAGCTCCAGACAATGCTGAAGTTTATAAAGACCTGGCTCTTTTGAACTACAATCAGGGGAAATATGAAGTTGCATACGAACAGAGTAAAAAAGCCATCGCTCTTGATAGAACCCTGAAAGAAGCATATGTTGTATTAGCTTCTCTTTATGCCCAGAAAGGCCGTCAGGAAGATGCTATCAGAACACTCAAGATGGTCAAGGAAGTTTCAACTAGAACAGATGCTGTTGATGAACTTGCTGAACGTATGATGGCTCAGCTTCAGAGTTACTAACAAAAGCTATAAGATTTAAGACCCAAAATTGAGATACAAGACCATAAATGGAGACTCAAGAATTCTTGTAACTTGAATCTTGTAACTTTTACTACTATAAAAACCAACTACTTTTTTAGATATAAGATAGAAGACCATAACTTGAGATATAAGATTAGGTCTTCAATGTTCTATCTTCAATCTTATATCTTATATCTTACATCTTACATCTTACATCTCAAAACATGAAAATATTCGAAACTCAAGAAGCAATAGCTATTTTTTCCGACAGAAACGATGGCGATTTAAACTTTTACGCAGCCAATAAAGAAGAAATAGAAAAAAACTGGAGAAATCTAGCTCAAAAAATCGGTTTATCTTCAAAACTTCCTTTTTATGTTAATCAGGTTCATCAGTCAGAAATTGTTCAAGTAGCTTCCGAAACCTCTTCACCTACTTCTCAAATAAAAGCAGATGGTTTAATAACAGACCAGCATCAAATACCAATTGGTGTTTTTACTGCAGATTGCTGCCCGGTATTGATTTCAAGTCCAAAAGTTGTTTCAGCAACTCATGCAGGCTGGAAAAGCACTTTACAAAACATCTGTTCTAAAACAGTATCGAAATATAATGATGTTTTTGGGATTACTCCTGATGAATTAACTGCTTTTATCGGTCCATGTATAGGACAATGCTGTTTTGAATTGGGTGATGAAGTTTACGAAATGTTCATTTCCGAAAACCCAGAATGGGAACAATTTTTTATAAAAAAAGGGAAATGGCATCTGGATTTAAGAGCTTTAAACAGATTTCAGCTAGAAAAAGCCGGAATTCCGCAAAATAAAATAATTGATTTAGACGAATGCACCTACTGCTTGCAAGATAAATATTTTTCTTATAGACGCATGAAAAAACGTAACGGTAGTATGTTTTCCTTTATTTTTCTGAAGTAGCCTAAGCTTGGGGAAGTTGTAGAATTCTACCCATTTGTCATAAAAAGTATAGCGTATGGGCTTTAGCCCTGAAAGCTATACGTTTATTACAATGGGTAGACTTCTCTTTTTTCTCCACTCTATTGTTCTGTTGCTCTGCTACTCTGCTGCTCTGCTACTCTGCTACTTTTCCATCTTCTATATTCCATCTTCTATCTTCAATCTTAAATCTTATATCTTATATCTAAAATAAATTTACTCATAAATTTTCAAATAACTGACGATACCTAATGAGAAATTATGTCAAAACCCGAAAAAGGAGAATGCCTTATGTCGAACAAAGTTGTGCCCAATAAAAGATTCGGGCGGAACTTTATAGCAGTCCTCTTACTGGTCGTTATGGTATTAGGATTGTTTGGTTGTACTACAGGCACCAAAAGAGATGCTGGTGTAGTAGACAACGAAGCTCCAAGCGTTCCACAAAACGTTAATGGTATTGGCAGGGAAAGAGCCTGCTATATCACCTGGTCTTCCAATACTGAAGCAGACCTGGTTGGTTATCGTATCTATCGTTCAACCAATTCAGGAGGACCTTTCACTCACATTGCTACAGTTGGAACTATGGCTGCCCCAAACTATTATGATGATGATCAGGGGAACAAGCTTGTAAATGACCAGTATTACTATTACAAAGTAACTGCTTTTGATACTCAGGCAAAAGAATCTGATTTGTCACTTACAAATTCAATTCAGGTTCGTGCTGGTCTTCCAAACGAAGAAAGACCTCCAAGAGTTGTTAATCTTAAAGCAAGAGCTTCAACAGAAGCTGTTTATGTTTCTTGGGATAAGATCACCTCTAGCAGTATTAAAGGTTACAATGTTTACAGAGGTTTAAGCAGCAGTGCTGGTGGTGTAACTTGGATTACTTCAGTTCCATTAGAAACACCTGGTTTTGTAGATACTTCTATAAGTAAAGCTTCTGCAGAACAGTATACCTATATCGTAAGAAGCTTCAATGAAGCTTATTCAGAAAGTGAAAACTCTGACCCAGTTCAGGTTACACTCAAATCTGGCGATGATACTATTCCTAATGCACCATTTGACTTATCTGTAAGCTCTGACTCTGACCCGGTTATTACCTGGAGCAAACCTACTAATAATGAAGATGGTTCCCCAATATTCAAAGGCGATAATCCAACTCAGGACCTTGCAGCTTACCTTATCTTCAGAGCCAGTTCAAACGATGCTCTCTTCTCTCTCATTGGTATAGTTGATGATAACGGTTCAGCCAATTACACTCAGAGTTTCAAAGACGTTAATGGAAGCTGCTACAATTTATTTGCAGTCAGAGCCTTAGACGTTAACGGAAACATCAGTAAACTCAGTTCTATTACAACTCTTTCTTCTGATGTTAATATTCCTTCTACACCAAAGAATCTTAGAGCTTGGTCTTCTACCGTTACTGAATCAGGTATCAAATTAGCCTGGGATGCAAGCACCAACGCTACTTCTTATAACATTTACTTCTCAACTAGTGCAGAAGGTGCCTACACAAAAGCAGTAACAGGCACTACTCAGTGGACTGATACTACAAATCTTGTAATCAATACTTACCCGAGTTCATATAACCAAGACCCAACCAAGAAGAGTCAGAAACTTGAATTCGGTATTCCTTACTATTTCAAAGTTTCAGCAGTTAGCTCATCTGGTAAAGAAAGCGAATTGAGCTCTTGCGCAAAAGCTTATCCAGGCGGCATGGGTGTTTATATTCTTGAAGGCGAAGACCCCAACTGGGAATTCTCATTAGCCTCCAATGACAATCAGAATCATGTATACTTAGCTTACAATTCTAATAGTTATCCCAATATAGACAACTATTCCGGTTCTGGCTGTGCTCTTCTTGTTCCAGCAACTGCAGGAGCAAGCAACAGCGACAAGTATAGATTTGGTGCAGGCAGTCTTCTCTCCTCTTCTTACTATGCACTTCCAAGACCATCTTCATCTGGTTCTTACTACAGATATAATGTTTATGCTTACTACTTCCCACATACAACAAGTGGCACCTGGAAATGTGAAATCAGAGAAAATGGTATTCTAAGCAGTGCATTACTGCAAAAGGATATCAGTGCTTATAGCGCAACCAATAAAGGTAGAACAGTTATGAGCATTGGCAGTATTCAGATAGATTCCAGCACTTCTGGTGTTGATATTGACCTTACTGCAACTGCAGCAGGCAGCGGCGGAAACTGCACATTATTCTTAGACGCATTAGTATTCGTTAGAGTTCAATAAGGCATAATTCATATAGAAAAAACACCCATCTGGAACTTTCCAGATGGGTGTTTTGCATTATATATACTTGTGAATAAGATAAAAAACTAAAATAATAGAACCAAGCATAACCAACACGCCAATCAAAATATTTAAAATTGAACCTGCGACTTTATCGCTGGTAACTTTCTTGTAATCTACAAAATCCAGATAAAACTTCGGTCCTTTTTTCTTAACCACTAACTTATGGTTAAATGTATTGGTTTTATAATTAATTTTCAGAGCTTTCGACATTTCTACAAAAAAAACAGTATAAGACTCTATAAGTTTCTTATTAGAAGTGAATTCTGTAAAATAAGCTATTTTCCCATTCTTTAAAAGAAAAGCAATTGCAGAATCAAAACCCATATTATTTGCTCTGCTAGCCCCAACATTTCCGGATTTAAGTCCGTCCTCTGCCATCTGACCGAAATTTTGAACTGATGCATCAGTTTCTCTATTATCAATAGAAATTTCGGTAATATCATTAATATTAATGGTGCCCGTTTTTATAAAAGAATTACCTTTAATTTGGGTTTCCTTATATATTTTTTTACTCTTATAATCAATAACGGAATAAGTTTTTACCAAGGTAATAACTACAAAACCTATAGCTATACATATTAAAGCAGTTATTATTAAATATATTACTTGATTTTCATCTGGAAGTTTTCCCCTAAGTAAAGCCAAAACAATGAATCCACCAATAGTTAGAAATGCATAACCTATTTTATCAAGAAAACCATAACTCTTTACCAATACTTTTCCTGGTAAAAATAAAACGTTAGAATTACTTGAACTTTTTCTGAAAAAAGCTCTTACATTATGATCACTCAATATTTCATTTTCTAAACTATTAGAAGACTCTAACCGAGATTCATTTGATTCTTGAATATGAGCATTATTCCTTTGGAAATTATTATTTCTTGGAAAAGAATTATTGTTGAAATTCTGATTCATTCTTACTCCTAAGATTATTTCTCGCAATTATAGAAAAAGATAAATTTAATTAAAGAGTTATAGTTTACAATAATAACGTCAACTTAACAAAAGTATTTCTTTTATGATATACTTATTACCTCAATTTTACATAAACTATTTCAAATAAAGAGGTCAGCGCCATGATGCAGGAAATATTTAATCAACTTCAATTCAGACCATTCGAGTATGAAGAAGATGCCGAATCGGTTACCGATATGCACTGTTGTGCTGAAACTCTTGAAGGCTCATGGTTTGATAAAACAGAAACCTGCAAAATGCATGCAAAAATAGTTGCACGTGTCCCTGGCTCAAGCTGGGCAGTAGCCTATAACTCTGTTATATTTGCCCATGCCGACCTAATTAAAATGCCTAACGGCGAAGCTCATGTCATTTATTGGCGTATTCATGAAAGCTACACTTATCCAGAAGTAGCAAAGATTCTTTTAGAAGGCTTAAAAAAGGAAGCTAT
>JAEEGL017289369.1_pt1 | contig 37778 bp, 30 predicted proteins | sample 9134231 | NCBI WGS metagenome assembly JAEEGL01 (sample SAMN16246548, study PRJNA631951) | gut metagenome | biome: gut microbiome; feature: rumen; material: fiber-attached | host: Bos | place: Iran: Karaj | collected 2018-10 | reverse complement strand
TTGACACCGCCGGAACCCTCACCAAGGCGGCCGACGTCCTCATGGAAAAGGGTGCAGCGAGCGTAAGAGCCTGCGCCACCCATCCCGTCCTTTCAGGAAAGGCCTATGAGAACATAGCCCGTTCCGCACTCAGCGAAGTGCTCGTCACTGACACCATTCCTCTGACGAACGACCCTGCTGTGGACAAGAGCAAGATAAAAGTGGTCTCTATGACCGCAACCTTCGCAAAGATCATCCACAAGGTCCAGAACTACGAGCCCATCAGCACGGAGTTCATATTCTAAAGAGGAGCCGGAGGCGTCTCTCGCTGTTTTGATGGCCGGAACACAAAGTCCCGGCCATAACTGATGAAATAAGAAAAACAGAACAACAAAATAATCACAAAGGGCAAAGCCCATAACGCCGATGAAAGCTTTTCTCGCCGCACTGATCTTTATTGGGGTAGGAGTCTTCGCGATGTGCTTCAATGTCATATTCCGGAAGAAAGACTTCCCCAACTCCGATGTAGGATCAAATGAAAACATGCGCAAGATGGGAATCCGATGCATGAAGGAAGTGGACGAGGAGTTGTTCGGCAAAAAAGCGAAGAGCAAGGACCCCAACTGCAGCGGCATCTACAGCGAAGCATGCAACAGCTGCTCCTTGTTCCAAGCAGAAAAGCACTGATTTAGAGAGAGAGTCTGCTCCTTCTCCTCTTCAGATGCGATCCCTCAGAGTCCCGGGCGGAATGGGACTCCAATACGATAAACAGAGAGAGAAATGAGTCTAGTAGCGATAGTAGGAAGACCGAACGTCGGAAAGTCCACCCTCTTCAACCGCCTTGTCGGAATGCGCCAGGCGATAGTTGATGAGACTGCCGGCGTGACCAGGGACCGCCATTACGGAAGATGCGAGTGGTGCGGAAGCGAGTTCTCGGTAGTGGACACAGGAGGATGGTCATCAGGCTCAGATGACGTCTTCGAGGAAGAGATAAGGAAACAAGTTGTAATCGCAATCGATGAAGCGGACGTTGTCCTTTTCATGGTGGAAGCCGCCACCGGAATAACGGACTACGATGCCGAGATAGCCGATATCCTCCGCCGCAGCAAAAAGCCTGTCGTGCTCTGCGTGAACAAGGTTGATTCAGGAGAGAAGATGTATGACTCTTACCAGTTCTATTCATTGGGACTGGGCGAAGTCTGGAGCATCTCCGCCGCGAACGGAAGCGGAACAGGCGACCTGCTTGACGAAATAGTTAAACTTCTCCCCGAGGAGAAGGAGCAGGAGGATCCTTTCGCCGACCTCCCCCATATAGCTATTGTAGGAAAGCCGAATGTCGGAAAATCATCCCTCACCAACGCTCTTTTGGGCGAGGAAAGGAACATAGTGACACCTGTAGCCGGAACAACAAGGGATTCGATTGCGACTCACTACAACAAGTTCGGACATGAGTTCATGCTTGTGGACACCGCCGGCATGAGAAGGAAGAACAGGGTCGACGAAGATCTGGAGTTCTACTCAGTGATGAGGGCCATAAGGGCTATCGAGCATTCCGATGTCTGCATCCTGATGATTGACGCCAACAACGGAATGGAAGCCCAGGACATGGCAATCTTCAACCTCATCCAGAGAAACCGCAAGGGTTGTGTTCTGGTAGTGAACAAATGGGACACTTTCCCCAAGGAAAGCAATACCATGAAGGAGTACACCAAGGGACTGAAAGCAAGGATCGCACCCTTCGATGATGTTCCCATCATCTTCACTTCAGTCATAAACAAACAGAGGATTCTGGATGTGCTGAACGAAGTGAACCATGTGTACGAGAACTACTCCAGGAAGATCAGCACATCCCAGCTCAACGAGGTGATGCTTCCTGAAATCGAGAACTATCCCCCGCCGGCATGGAAGGGCAAATACGTGAAGATAAAGTATGTTACCCAGCTTCCCACGAAGTCTCCGTCATTCGCCTTCTTCTGCAACCTTCCCCAGTACGTGAAGGACCCTTACAAACGATTCCTCGAGAACAGGCTGAGGGAGAACTTCGACCTTACAGGCTGCCCGGTGCAGATTTACATAAGGCAGAAATAAGACTCCGGACATAATCAAGAGCGGACCCGCAATCATTGTGGATCCGCCCTTTTTATTTTCCTCTACGGACGATTACTCCTTACCCGAATACTTCGGAATCCTGATGGTGAAACATGCCCCTTGGAGAACGAACGAACGGCTGTACTGAATGTCACCACCGCACCTTTCGATAATGTTCTTGCAGATGGCAAGGCCAAGTCCCGTTCCGCTGCTCTTCGTTGTGAAATTGGGGGTGAAAAGACGGCTTCTGTTTTCATCCTTGACTCCAGGACCGTTGTCCTCCACGACTATGTCCAGGAATCCCTCACGGGAGGAATTCCTGATAGAGACGTTGACAAGACCGTGCTTTGGTTCAAGACCCTTCGAAATGTCATCGTTCTGCTGGTTGTCGATAGCCTGGACAGCATTGGTCAGGAGGTTCACGAATACTCGGGTCAACTGAGGTTTAGGACCGAGGACTTCAGCATCCTGGAGCCCCATATACTGGAACGTGATTCCTTCCTTCTCATCAAAAAGTGCAATCTGGTCCATAGCCAGACGGTCGATGTTGATGACCACGGGCTCCTCGCTGTATAGTTTTGCGAAGGTTGAGAACTCGTTGGCGGTCTCGGTGAGTCCGTCAATGCTGTCCATGATGACGGGAACGATGGAATCGAACTTCTCCTCCCACTTGGGATCATTCTTGCTCTTGAGACGGATTATCCTCTGGATCTGGAGTTTGATAGGAGTAAGAGGATTCTTGATCTCATGGGCGACCTGACGTGCCATTTCACTCCACGCCTTGTCCCTCTCGGCTTGGGCCACCTGTTTGCTGCTCTCCGAAAGGTCATGCACCATGAGGTTATAAGCCCTGACCAGCGACGAAATCTCGTCATCGCGATCGTAAATGATATATTCCAGTCCACCCGTTCTTGCGGAGTTCATCTTCGCGCCCATCTCCCCAAGAGGTCTGAACAGGTTGTCGACGACCTTGCCGGTCACGACTCTTGTCAGTATGAGAAGAATGAAGAAGACCGTTATTATGAACAACGAGTGGAATATCGCTTCTGAGCGGAATTCCAGGCCGGTGTCGGTATAAGGGGCTCCGACAATGGCAAGCATTGTTCCGTCCCCGTTGAACACCGGGGCGTACATCGCATAGAAGGAATGGTTCGAGAATTTCTCACGATGGATATGGAACCTCCTGTTGCGGTACATTATGTTTCTGTAGGCGCTGTCATCCGTACGTGAGCCCAAAAGCATCCTCTCGAAAGCTTCCGGGTATGTGGATTTGAAGACCTTGCCTTGAGTGGTGTAAAGGGTGATGTCCGATTTGGTGAAGTTGCCGATCTCTTCGATCCTTCCTCCGCTCTCCTGCGTCCCGAAGTCTTCATAAGAGGTATAGTACCTGCAGTCTGCCTCGAGAAGGGACTGGATGGTATTGATCTTTCCCGTCATGAGGGTCGTCACGTTGACCTCGTTCCTTCGATATACGAAGTAAACGCTTATCACGGCCATGACTATCAAGGTCGCAGTGAGGGAAAAGTACAGTACGGTGTTTATCCTCTGCTTGTAGTAATTGTTCCCGAAAATCGTACGTCTTCTGCCTCCCTTGGGGATGCTCACAAGGAAATACGCCATAAGAGCTACCAGGAATCCAGCCACCATGTACTTGGTGAAGTCCTCTGTAGGACGAGAAATCACTGTACTTTCCGAATCATCATCCGATATATGGTAGATGAAATGGGTATACCCGTCAATTTTCGCGTACCTGGTTTCATCTTCAGATGCCCGGAGGAGCCTGCCGGTAAGCACTGTCGGGTAAGCGTAATCTCCCCTGTAGCTTACAAGTTTCCCGTCCTGATAATTTCCATAGGAGTAGCGCGCCGGTATGGAGACCGTTCCTGGTCCGTTGCTTCCGAGGATAGCCGAATATCCCCGACCTTCTTTGTCGACCTTGGACTCAATAGCCATCAGAAGCCTTGTGACACCTACATCCTGATTATAATAAAGGAAGATCCCCGTATATTCAGCCCTGCCGTTGCCGGCCTGGGAGTACACGAAATGTGAACTGTCAGCGATTGCAGTAGCAGATGCGATTCTGCTGGAGAAGTAATCCAGCACTCCGGAGTTCTGGTCACCGTCCCTTGCGATATATACTCCCACGTCATAGTCCTGAGAAATCCTTGAAACGTAGTTCTCATTGATTCTGCTAAGGATCAGACGGTTGTCCGTATCAAGGTTGATAAAGGACGATATGATGGGATCACTGGCGATAGAGCGTTCGAGACTGCGGAGCTGCAATTCGAATCCAAGATCCCTGTCAAGGGACAGACGGTTGGCCCAGATCTCCACCCTGTCCTCTTCCCTTCGGAATCCCAGAACGGAAGACACCGACACGAAATATCCCGCACACATAAGAGCGAAGATCATCCTTCCCCACCTGGAAAAGACGTTGAACCTTATTCCCCAAAGTCTTTTCTCGACAGGACGCAGCATCTGGAAAAGGAACGGTATACTTAGGGACAGGATCAGGAAAGCCAAGTACACATAGATAGTGAAACGGCTGATGCTGCTTATCTTATAGAGCTCCAAGGTGATATTGGAGTTCATGATGATACTCTTGAATGTGGTATTGATGTAAAGGCATATCGCCACTATGGCAAGAAGCACAAAAAGTCCATACAAGCCTAGTTTAAGGTCTGCATTGCCCCTCATTATCCATTTCAATATCCTTTTTCTGCTGAGATAGATTTGGAGTACAAGCAGGAAAATCAAAAGATGGATGATGAGAACGTTGCCCAAAGAACCGAACAACCTTCCGTCGGCATACACCGTCGGGGAGAAGAGTTCCATCCTGTTCGAAAGGTAGCTGGTATTCTCCCTGATCACCTTCATCAAAGGAACCCCTTCCACATACACCGGAACTCCGGCTCCTTCGGCTATAGGATATATGCCGATCCTGTCGGAAACTCCCAGATGAGGATTCACGTCAACCGCTCTGCCGGACTCGGTATTTTTTATCTCAAGACCGCCGAATACCTGAGAGTTACCTTTCACTATTTTCTTGATGACATACCAATTGGGCCCAAGGTTCATGAAGGAAGGAAGAGTGTCCACCTCCATAAGAGGAGAAACCAGATTGTAGCTTGATCCCACGAAAACAGGAGTGTACATCCTTCTGGATATATCGTCATTATCCAGAGTGAACTGGTTGTTCCAAGACTGCAAAGTATCATCAAGATACCTGTACACAACCATATCCGAAGGCAAGTTCTCCAAAGCAGGCCATTCGGCAGGATCGGTATCCATGACGGCACTCATATGGGAAGACAGGAGCGCCATCCTTTTCTCCAAATGGCGTGTCATCCTGGATGCCGCCCTCTTCGAGGAATCGGAACCGAACAGCAGAAAACCCAAAAGAATCCCCAAAGACACGATAAGAGCAAGGACCACCCAAGGTAACCCTCTCTTCAACTCAGGTATTATTCGTGACAATGGTCTCACGCGTTTATCTGCTTGATTGCGCCGGATCATTCATGGTGATACGGTTCCCCTTTTATGATCGTGAACGCACGGTAAAGCTGTTCAGCAAAAATCGTTCTCACCATCTGATGGGAGAAAGTCATCTCCGAAAGGGAAATCATTCCACCAGCTCTCCGGTACACTCTGTCCGAAAATCCGTACGCACCTCCAACGACAAAGACAATGTCCTTCCCTGAGCGGGCCATACGGTCGGAAAGCCATGAGGCGAACTCAATCGAACGCATCCTCTTTCCCCTCTCGTCAAGAAGGATGACATCGTCCCCGCTCTTGATGCCGGAAAGAATGAGGTCGGCCTCCTTCTCTTTTATCTGAGCCTGGGAAAGTGAAGAAACATTCTTCAGCTGCGGGATTTCACAAAGAGTGAAGGGCACATAGTGGCTGATTCTGGATACATACAGTTCCAGTCCCTGCCTCACCCAGGACACGTCCGTCTTTCCCATAGTGAGAAGAGTAATTTTCATCAGCGAATCTTCTTTACCACAAGCAAAGTTAGCAATGTGGCTCAATATTTGCAACTTGACTTAAGGTTATCGGTCAAAACCGGAGATGAAGAAATTCGTATTGGCAATGATTGTGGGCCTGTCGGCCATTCTGTGCAGTACTGAGGCGCTCGCACAGGACAAGTCGTATGATGTCTTCAACCCCATTGCCAAATACATAAAACAGGGTGACGCCGAAAAACTTTCAGCTTGGTTCGCGGACAATCTTGAGGTATCCATCTTCTCCTCCACGAACGATTCAAGCAGGAATCAGGCACGTCAGATAATGAAATCGTTCTTCGATTCCTACACTCCCAGGTCCTTCGACATCAACCATACAGCCGGACGCGGCAACATGAAATACGCTCTCGGATCCCTTAATGCCGGAGGTGAAGTATTCGAAGTGACGATTTTCGTAAGCTACAAAGGGAACAGCTACAAGATCCAGCAATTGAAGATCGAAAAGTCAGAAAAGACCTCTCTGTAGCGTTTTCAAAGGCATTTCTCTTCCCAAAATCACTTTTTTGATAAAATTATTTCAATTTTTGCCCGACCAACAAGTTTGGCACACGTTTTGCCATTTCTTAAGTCGGTTAGTTTAGTTGATAATAATAGGGTTTAGAAAGGCGATCGTCGTGATGATGGTTGCCTTTCTTGATTTTATTCAGGTATACAACACCGAAGGGCCGGTCGATGTGACCAGCCCTTCTTAGTTTAAGAAAACCGCAGGAAAAACTTATACCCTCTGTCCGTAAGAACGGTCTGAAGTGTTGACTGCGATCCTTTCTCCCTGGTTGATGAAAAGGGGAACCATGATCTTTGCACCGGTCTCGAGGGTGACCTCTTTGAGGGCGCTGGTAGAAGCGGTGTTGCCCTTTACAGCGGGTTCAGCATAAGTGACCTCGAGCTCGACATATGTGGGGAGTTCGCAGGTGAGGCACCTTTCCTCAGGCTCGGTAAGGAACATCATCTCTACATGCTGTCCTTCCTTCATGAGGTCTGAGTTCTCGACCACGTCCTTAGGGAGGTGGATCTGCTCATAAGTCTCCTCGTGCATGAAGTTGAAACCGTCTTCGTCACCATAAAGGAACTGATAAGGGCGCCTTTCAACGGTGATGGTCTCAATCTTTGCACCGGCGGTGAAGGTATTCTCAAGGATACGTCCGTTCTCGAGATTGCGGAGTTTTGTCTTTACGAAAGCGGGGCCTTTACCGGGTTTTACGTGCTGGAACCATACTATAGAGCAGGGTTTGCCGTTGAAATTAAGGTAAAGTCCGTTCTTGAAATCAGCTGTTGTTGCCATATATGGAAATGATTAATTTGTGACTTGTTACTGAAAATCACGCAAAAATAACAAATTATGCGTTTTTCCGCAATTTTCTGATGAAAAAGACATTTTCTGACTCATTTTCCGGCTTTTCCTTATTCGGCAGGCGGATCATAAGTCAATATATTCCACAAAGATGATATCAACATATGATAATAATGATTACTTTTGTTTTGTCTGCACTTGAAGACGATATCTTCCTAAGTGGGCCCACAAATGACTGCTATTTTAAAACCGACCCGTATGAAAACCAAACCTTTTGTTCTTTCCGCTTTGGCGGCATTGCTGCTGTTCCCTGCAGTGATGCGCTCCCAGACTTATGAGTATCCTTTCCAGAATCCCGGTCTCTCTGAAGAAGAGAGGCTTGACAACGCAGTATCCCTGATGACCGTGGACGAGAAAATAGCCACCGTGGTCGGCCAGGGAGTCCCTCGTTTGGGGATAGCCAATCCCGGAAGCACGGAAGCTATACACGGCATTGTACGAGGAGGATCCAACCAGCTCCCTAACATGGGAGCCGCCCAACAGTTCCAGCAGATGAATGCCGCTCGTCCCCAACAAGGAGCAGTCCCCCAGCCTCCAAGGATGGTGAACAGTACCGCTTTCCCCCAGGCTTACGGAATCGGAGAAACCTGGGACCGTGAAATGGCATTCATTGTAGGAGACGTCATGTCCTATGAAGCCAGGTATTACTCTCAGAAGAGCGGGAGGAACTGTCTCATCCTTTGGGCCCCGAATGCAGATCTCGCACGAGACCCCCGATGGGGACGTACCGAAGAGAGTTTCGGAGAGGACCCTTACCTCGTAGGTGAGATGGTGGCTTCAGAAGTGAAAGGAATCCAGGGAGACGATCCCACTTATTGGCGTGGGGCTGCGCTTATGAAGCACTTCCTTGCCAACAGCAACGAAGACAACAGGTACGCGACCGACTCACAGTTCGATGAGGAACTGTTCCGAGACTATTATTCATACGGCTTCTGGAAAGGAGCCAAGGCGGGAGCTCAGTCACTGATGACCGCTTACAACCGCTACAACGGCATCCCATGTGAGGCCAATCCGTTCATCAAGGACATACTGAACAAAGAATGGGGCATGAACGGCACCATCGTCAATGACGCAGGAGCCCTCCGCTTCATGGTAAGCGCCCACAATTACGCCAAGGACATCAACGAAGCCATAAAGATGTCCCTGGAAGCAGGACTTACCCGCTTCATAGACTCGAACTTCCAGCAGGTCAAGACCGCTTATGATGCAGGGTACATTTCCGATGCGCTTCTCGATGAGAGAACCAAAGGCAATCTCCGCACTATGCTGAAGCTTGGTCTTATGGACGCCAGCTGCCCTTATGACGCTATGCAATTCGATGAGAACGTCGCCCCTTGGGAAACCCAGGAATTCAAGGACAAGGCACGTCTCGTCACCCAGAAATCAGTCGTCCTCCTCAAAAACGAAGGGAACATCCTCCCCATTGACAAGAAGAAAGTGAAGAAAATCGCCGTCTTCGGAAACCGTGCGGAAGAAGTCCTCAAGGACTGGTATGGAGCCCTTCCCACTTATACGGTTACCCCCCTCGATGGAATCAAAGCCGCAGTGGAAGGAGAAGACGTTGAGGTCCGTTTCCAAAGATGGGATTCAGACGGCAGTGCACAGCAGGTAGCGAAATGGGCTGACATCTGCATCGTCTGCGTTGGCAACCACCCCGCCACCAGTCCCGACTGGGGAGCACAATCAATCCAGGCCCCGTGGGCGATGGGCACAATCGCCGGCGACGGACGTGAGGCTCTTGACCGCCGTTCTATCCAGCTGGAGACCGAAGACCTCATCAAGGTAATCTGGCAGGCAAACCACAACACTGTCGTAGCCCTTATAAGCAGCTTCCCGTTCGCCATCAATTGGACAGCTGAAAACGTACCCGGCATAGTACATCTGACCCAATGCAGCCAGGAACTCGGAAACGGCCTTGCCGATGTCCTGTTCGGGGATTATAATCCTGCCGGTCGCACGACCCAAACATGGGTATCAGACATTCTGGACCTCCCCAACCTTCTGGATTATGACATCCGTCACGGACGTACATACATGTATTTCAAGGGCAAACCCATCTTTCCTTTCGGATTCGGACTGAGCTATACTTCCTTCAAGTATTCTCGTTTGAAAGTCAACAAGGACGGTGAAAACTTCATCGTGAAGTTCGACCTCCAGAACACGGGGGCACGTGACGGCGAGGAAGTCGTCCAGCTCTATGCCCAGTTCTCCGGAGACGATGCCGCCAAACGTCTGAGGGGATTTGAGAGAGTGGCGCTCAAAGCCGGAGAGAAGAAGACCGTCGAACTGGTCATTCCCGCCGATGACCTCAAATTATGGGACAGCGGAGCACATGCTTTCGCTTTCAGCGGCAAGAAGGCCAGAATCCAGATAGGAGCCTCAAGTGAGGACATACGCCTCAAAAAGCGCATCAGCCTCTGATAAACCGGTTACTCACTATTCCATTCATAACACACTATCATTAATACCACCAAATCCATGAAAAAGATCTTTGCATTGTTTGCTGCAGCGACTCTTGCTGTGTGCTCACTCTCAGCCCAGGAACTGGCCAACTTCGCCATGGGCGGAGGCAACCGCATCGTATCTCCCGAAGTCAAGGACGGAAAAGTGACCTTCCGTCTGAACGCCAATTACGCTACCAGGGTACAGCTCTCCGGAAACTGGATGGCAAACCCTTGGACAGGAACCGAGGAAATGACCAAGGGAACGGACGGAATCTGGGAAATCACAATCGATGCACCGGAGCCGGAAATCTACACTTACAACTTCATCGTTGACGGAGTTGCAGTCAATGACCCTCTCAACGATAAGGTACAGCGTGACGGAAGCCGGTATCTGAACATGCTGTTCATTCCAGGAGAGCGTAGCGAGAACTACTATGAGGCGACCAAACACGGGACAGTGACATACCGATGGTATGACAGTCCTTCTTTGGGCATCAGCCGCCGTATGACAGTCTATCTTCCTTACGGCTACGAGAACAATCCCAAGCAGAAATATCCCGTTCTCTACCTTCTCCACGGAGGCGGTGGCGATGAGGAAGCATGGACCAGCATGGGACGTGCAGCCCAGATTATGGACAATCTGATTGAAAAGGGACTCGCCAAACCGATGATCGTGGTCATGCCTAACGGCAACCCCAACCAGCGCGCCGCCGGCGTCCTCGGTCTTGAGACCATCGCTCTCGACCGGAACAATCCCGCCACAGCCAACGCATACGTCAACAGTCTGGTCAAGGAGATCATTCCTTTTATCGAGAAGGAATACCGCGCAATCCCGAAAGCCGACTCACGCGCTATTGCAGGTCTTTCCATGGGTGGCGGCCACACCACTTCCGCAACCATCCTCTATCCGGGAGTCTTCGGATATATCTGCCCCTTGAGCTGCGGAATCCGTGACAGCGACCACCTTGATGCCGACCTTCAGGGAATAAAGAAGGCAGGATACAAGCTCTACTGGATCGGCGTAGGAAAAGAGGATACAGGTGCATACAATGGTTCCCTCATCCTCGATGAGGCACTTACCCGTAACGGTATGCCTCACACACTCTATGTGAGCGATGACGCTCATGTATGGAAGAACTGGAGGTTGTATCTGAACACCTTCGCACGTCTGCTCTTCAAATAAAGCCGGAGGGAAGGGCTTATACGCCCTATGAACCTGAAATGGAGGCCGCTGCTTTTGATGCGACGGTCTCCATTTTCGTTACTTTTCCGGTAGGGAATGTCCTTAAGCGAAGCCTTCTATAGCGGAAGCAACGCTCTCAAGCAGCCATTTTGGAGTGGATGTCGCTCCGCACACTCCGACCTTGTCGTCAGAGCGGAACCATTCTCTCCTGAGGTCCCCTACGCCTCCCACGTGATAAGTCCTTATGTTCATGCTCTTGCAAAGCTGGCAAAGGACTTTTCCGTTGGAGCTCTCCTTCCCGGAGACGAATATTATTATGTCGTGTGACAGCGCGAACTCGGAAAGTTGGGAATGACGGGATGCCACTTGCCGGCAAATGGTGTCATGCACCACCAGAAGGCCGGTTCCCCTGAATCTCTCCATCGGGAGTTCGTTCTCCCTTGCCATCCTGTCCTCAAGTTCAGCGCAGATGCTGGCGTACTCAGCAGGGCTCTTTGTTGTCTGCGAAAACACTTCAACGGGTCCGCGCAGATTGACTTCCCCTTTCGAGAAGGCGTCCCTCAGCATGGCCATATTCTCTATTACGAGCGCATCCCCGCCGACCTGACCGACTAGACCGAGAACCTCCGCGTGTCCCACTTTCCCGAAAATGATTATCTGCCCGTCACGTTCCTTGACAGACGAATAGGCTTTGAGGATCTTCTTCTGGAGTTGAAGGACCACAGGACAAGTGCAGTCAATCACACTGATACCGAGTTCGGAAGCACGGGCATAAGTAGAAGGAGGTTCGCCATGGGCACGGATGAGCATTGTCGGGGACTGGATTCCGGCGAGGTCATCCACATTCTTCACCGTTACCAGGCCTTTCCCCTCCAGACGACGGAGTTCCTCTTCGTTGTGTACAATGGAACCCAGAGAGTACAAAACCTCTCCTCCCTTCCCCGAAAGGAAGGCCTCCGCCTGCCCGATGGCGCGAATCACTCCGCCGCAGAATCCGGAATAAGCGTCAATTTCAACACTTGATGGCATTACCCGAAGACGCTGTTGTAAGTTCAAGAATACCGAACCTTCCCATCAGGAAGCCACGCGTCCATACGACCTCCTCATGGAGGGTCATGTCGGAGTTGTCCATAATGAACGCATCCTCAGCCCTTCTCAAAGGATTGGTCTCCCTGTGGGAATCTATGTAATCCCTTTCTTCAAGGTTCTTCTTCACTTCCTCCATCACCGGGTTCTCTCCCTTGGCCTGAAGCTCATCGAAACGCCTTTGAGCCCTAACGTCAGGATCGGCTGTAACGAAAAGTTTCACCTGGGCGTCCGGGAAAACGGCAGTACCGATATCCCTTCCGTCCATGACCACCCTTCCTTTGCGCCCCGCTTCGTGGAGAATCTCATCGACAAAAGCCCTTACGAAAGGAACCGCCGCTATAGGGCTTACGGAAGAAGATACCCTGAGAGTACGGATTTCGCTCTCGATGTCCCTGTCACCGATGAAGGTATGGCTTTCACCACAACCTGACTCGAAGTGCAGATCAAGACCTTCATCAAGGGTCTTTTTCAAACCTTTGAGATCGATATTGTTGTTCTTGTCAATGAGTCCTTTCTCCAGAGCATGGAGGGTCACTCCCCTATAGAGAGCACCGGAATCCAGATACACGAAATCAAATTCTTTGGCGATAAGCTTGGCAAGGGTACTCTTCCCTGTTGCTGAAAAGCCGTCAATGGCTATTATGATATCCGGAACTTTCATGATTTTGGAATTTGTGGTTATCATACTGCCCGAAAGCAGGTTCACAAAATTACCAAAAAATGCTGAAAGAAATGTTTTTTTGCCCGATATTTGCGTATCCCTGAAATTACGGGCCTCTGAGCCCATGTAAACTCATTTTTGTTATGAAGATTCTGGTGATAGACGATGAGCGGTCAATCCGCAATTCCTTGAAGGAAATATTGATGGATGAAGGATACGAGGTGGATATCGCGGAAGACGGTCCTTCAGGCATAGAGATGGCCGAGAAGGAAAGATACGATGTGATTTTCTGCGACATAAAGATGCCGGTGATGGAAGGGACAGAGGTTTTGTCCAAACTCCGTGAAGACGGTGTGGACTCCGCCGTGGTGATGATCTCCGGGCATGGTGACATAGATACCGCAGTGGACTGCATAAAGAGAGGGGCTTACGACTTCATACAGAAGCCTCTTGACCTCAACCGCATCCTGATCACCATCAAGAACGCCACCGACAAGGCCAATCTTGAGAATCATGTCAAAGTTCTGAAGAAAAAGGTCTATGGACAGCAGATGGTAGGAGAATCCCAGCCTATTCAGCACATCAGGGATATAATAAAGAAAGTAGCTCCCACCGACGCCAGAGTGCTTATCACCGGATCCAACGGAACCGGAAAGGAACTTGTCGCCAGGAGCATCCACCAACAGAGTGACAGGAGTGCGATGCCTTATGTGGAAGTCAACTGCGCGGCTATTCCTTCCGAACTCATAGAAAGCGAACTTTTCGGACATGAGAAAGGTTCCTTCACCTCAGCGATAAAGCAGCATAAGGGCAAGTTCGAGCAGGCGGACAAAGGCACTCTGTTCCTTGATGAAATCGGGGACATGAGCCTTGCAGCACAGGCCAAGGTACTGAGAGTGCTTCAGGAAAAGAAACTCTCCCGCGTGGGTAGCGACAAGGACATAACCGTGGACGTGAGAGTGATCGCAGCAACGAACAAGGACCTCCAGAAGGAAATCGAAAAAGGTAACTTCAGGGAAGACCTCTACCACCGTATCTGTGTGATTCCTATCCACGTTCCTTCTCTTGACGAAAGGAAGGACGACATCCCCCTCCTTGTCGAATATTTCGTGGAGCAGATATGTTCCGAAAGCGGAAAGAGCATTGTGAAATTCAGTCCCGAAGCGATCGTAGCCCTTCAGAAACGCACCTGGCCCGGGAACATCCGTGAACTGAGGAACGTAGTTGAAAGGCTCCTCATCCTGGGGGGCAATCCCGTATCTGAAAAAGATGTAGAAGACTTCGTCTAAGAGATCATAGACAATCATACCGATCCCCGCCGTCATGGTGGGGATTTTCCGTTTCCGGATACCGCTCACATATCCAACGGCAAGTGTTTGAGGAGTGGAAGGGAAAAACTATATTTGTCTGCCAAAACCCATAATGACATCACCATGAAACCATCCTTCAAGACAGTCCTTATTTCTTTACTTTTGGTAGCCACTCCACTTCTCTCCCGTGCGGAGAAAGTATCAGTTGCAACACCTGGCACTTCAATAGTACTCGAAGCAGTAAAAGGGGAACACCTGAAGATCCTTTATTTCGGTAAAAGCCTTTCAGCGACGGAGACCTCCCTTTTGCAGGAATCCGGATTCCGTTCCCATGACGCATATCCTGTATATGGCCACGGAAACATCGTGATGGACGCCCTGGCGGTCACTCTTCCTGATGGAAGCATGGCTCTGGAAATGGTATTGGACAGTTTCACCCAAAAGGATATCCATACACCCTCGAACGGCTACAATGCAGCCGAGGATGCGGTACTGACGACCTTTGTGTTGAAGGACAAGATTTATCCCATCACTGTGAAAGTCTTCTACAAGGCATTCAAAGATGTCGACATGATCGAGACATGGACTGAAATCTCCAATGATACGAAAGGCACGGTCATTCTCAGAAAGTTTGACTCAGGATACCTTCCGATCAGAAGGGGTGAAGTCTGGGCAAGCCACTTTACCGGAACATGGGCGAATGAAACGGGGCTTATCCAGGAGGAACTGCTTCCGGGCACTCTCAAAATAGAGAACAAGGACGGGGTAAGGAATGCCCAAACCAGCCACTCGGAGATCATGTTCTCTCTTGACGGGAAACCTTCAGAAAACAGCGGAGATGTCATAGGAGCAGCTCTTTGCTACAGCGGGAACTATCACCTTGAGGTGATCACAAATGACAGCGACTACCATCATTTCATTGCCGGAATCAACCCCGACAACAGTGAGTATCCACTCAAAAAAGGAGAATCTTTCACCACTCCCGAGCTGGCTCTCACGTTCTCTTCCGAAGGATTGAGCGGGGCATCAAGGAACTTCCACCGCTGGGCAAGAGCCCATAAACTGGCCCACGGAGACAAGGAGAGGAAGATCCTTCTCAACAGTTGGGAAGGTGTGTACTTCAACATCAATGAGCCTACCATGGACAAGATGATGGGAGACATAGCCATGATGGGAGGAGAGCTTTTCGTCATGGATGACGGATGGTTCGGGGTGAAATATCCCAGAAAAACCGACAACAGTTCACTTGGCGACTGGCAGGTGGATGAAAGCAAACTGCCTCACGGCATCCAGTGGCTTGTGGACGCGGCGGATTCCCACAAGATAAAGTTCGGAATATGGATCGAGCCGGAAATGGCCAACAGCGTGTCGGAACTTTACGAAAAGCATCCCGACTGGGTGATAAACGCACCGGGAAGGGAACTCTCACAAGGAAGGGGCGGCACACAACTGGTCCTCGACCTCGGAAACCCTGCCGTACAGGATTTCGTATTCGGGATAGTTGACGACCTTATGACGAAATATCCCGGAATAGATTACATAAAATGGGATGCGAACATGTCAGTCCAGAGCCACGGAAGCAACTACCTTCCCAAAGATGAGCAGAGCAAGCTCAATATAGAATACCACCGGGGTTTCGAGAAGGTTTGTGACAGGGTCAGGGCCAAATATCCTGACCTCACCATACAGGCTTGCGCCAGCGGTGGAGGAAGAGCCAACTACGGGGTCCTTCCCTGGTTCGATGAATTCTGGGTAAGCGACAACACCGATGCCCTGCAAAGAATATACATGCAATGGGGAACTTCATATTTCTTCCCCTCGATTGCGATGGCTTCACATATCAGCACCGTCCCCAACCACACCAACATGAGAGTAACTCCCCTCAAATTCAGGATCGATGTGGCCATGAGCGGCAGGCTCGGCATGGAACTCCAGCCCAAGGACATGACTGAAGACCAGATAAAATTCTGCCAGAAAGCCATTTCAGAATACAAACAGATCCGCCCGACAATCCAGTTCGGTGACCTCTACAGGCTACTTTCTCCATACGACAGAAAAGGTCTCGCGTCACTTATGTACTGTGACCAATCGAAAGACAGGGCAGTATTCTTCTGGTGGAAGACAGACCATTATTACGATCAGCATCTGCCGAGAGTGAAAATGGCCGGGCTGGATCCTGACCGGAATTACACTGTCCGAGAAATTGACAAGCTCTCGAACGTCTCACTCCCGTTCGAGGGGAAGACCTTCTCCGGAAAATTCCTTATGGAGAACGGCCTGGACATCCCTTCATATCCGGACAACTATTTGGAGAAATTCTCTCTCCAAGGATATTCAAGCCACGTACTGGTGCTGGAAGCGGACTGACGGATCTCTCTCCGGGAATAATTCTGAAAAGGGACGGCTCGCATTTGAGTCGCCCCTTTCTTTTGTTATCCCTGTTTTTGTCACTTCTTACGGATGATGCTCAGCCCGTCCCTTATCGGAAGGATTACAACCTCAACCCTCGGGTCTGAAGCGACAATGTCATTGAATTGGGCGATTCCCCTTGTCTGGCGGTCTACAGGAAGACTGTCACCCAGGAGTTTCCCGTCCCAAAGGACATCATCTGCAAGGATTATCCCTCCTGGTCTTACCATCTCAATGACTTCTGAATAATAATCGCAGTATTCCCTCTTGTTGGCATCCATATATACAAGATCATACATGGGGATATCCCCAGAGCGGATTGATGAGGAAAGATTCCGGAGAGTCTGCTTGGCATCACCTATATGCAGGGTTATGAGGTTTTCCACTCCGGCTTTTGAAAAGCCCTCACGTATAAGGTCCTCAAGTTCGTCATTGATTTCAAGAGTATCGATATGGCCACCGGAAGACAGGCCTGACGCCATGGCGACGGAAGAATAGCCGGTGAAGCACCCTATCTCAAGAATCCGCTTGGCGCCCATCATTTGGACAACCATAGTAAGAAGCCTTCCCTGCACCGCTCCGGAAAGCATCTGAGGGAAATTGGTCCTTATGTTGGTCTGCCTTTCTATCCATGAAAGGGCATCGCCCTGAGGGGTCGAATGAAGACGGAGATATTTGTCAAGAGGAGACTCCATGATGAAAAAAGACTAAAGGAATATAAGACGTGAAACTCCGGAAGGATTGAAGATCCTGAGCGTCACGTCAAGGATGTCCTGTGCTGTGATCGCCTCAATCTTCGAACGGATTTCGCCCTTAGGGCTGATCCGGCCGAATGACAGAAGATTCTTCCCCATGGAAAGGCAATGTGACTCTCCATTGTCTCCGCTTATGGCAAGTTGGCCGAGAAGCTGCTTCTTTGCAGCGGAAAGCTTTGCATCAGAAAGAGGGATGGCCTGAAGACGGAGAATCTCCTTCTGGACGGCAGTCAGACACTTGTCCAGATTTGACTTGTCGCAACCCAGGCACACGGCAAGGATACCGCAGTCACTGTATTGGGTATAAGACGTCTCTACTGCATATACCCACCCGTTCTTTTCACGTAGGACGGAATTCAAAATGGAATTCGAAGCCGGCCCTGCGAGGATGTTGCTCATGAGAATAGCGGCATACCTCTCTTTTTCTTCATAGAGCGATGGGGCAAGCCCGCCTATCACTGCATTGACTTCATGATTCCTCTTGTCCGTACGTATATCGAATTTATTGATGAGAGGAGTTGAAAGCCGCCTTTCCGGCAAAGGTGAGGGAGTCTGCCCGAAATATCTGGAAATCATCTTCAGGACCTCTCTCGAGAGGATCTCCTCTTCAATGGGGGCGACTACCGTCAAAGCCATCAGCCCCGGAACGAACTTCTGTGCGACGAAACGCCTCAGTTCATCTGATGTTATCTTCTTCACGGACTGTACGGTTCCGAGGATGGGATTTGAGAGGGCATGCCCCTCAAATATCTTCTCTTCGAATCGGTCATACACGTCATCTGCAGGGCTATCCTTGTAGGACTGGATTTCATCTATGACGACTCCCCTTTCAGTCTCTATCTCCCTTTCCGGGAAAACCGAAGAGGATGCCAATTCCAGCAAAAGAGAACCCGCTTTCTTGAAATCTTCCTTAAGGACAGTCGCATGGAGAACGATTTCCTCCTTGGTCGTATATGCGTTAAGCTCTCCACCAAGGCGGTCCAGATATCCGTTGATGACGGAAGCGCTTTTGGTCTTCGTCCCCTTGAATATCGTATGCTCTGTGAAATGGGCGATTCCGCTATGGAATCCCTCCTCGTCCCTTGTTCCGACTTTTATTCCGAGTGCACAATAAGCCACTGCGCTCCCGGCCTTCTGAACGGCATACTGCATGCCGCATGGCGCTATTCCTGTAAGCATTACTCTCTCCTCAAACAAACCGTCATTTTACGCGCGAAGCGAATCCCGACAACTCCCCACGTGTGAAACCTCCGCCGAATTGTCCTGCTTTGGCTTTCTTATAATAGTAAAGTTCATGCGTCCTGGCGTCAATGAGAAGGCGGTAGCACACGGAACCTTTTTCTGCGAAAGCCGGGGCAATCGTATAACTGAGTATTGAACTTCTTGTCCCGTCAATAGCTATGTCGTCCTGCCTTTCTTCATCAACCAGAAGCATCCCCTTCCCGAAAACCTTTTTCTTGAACGTCTCGTCCACATTCGATGCCAGATCGTCTTCCAGGAAATAAACGGACATTCCGGATGCGGACTTCATGCTCTTGGAAGCCTTGAGGGACTTGAAACCGTGTATCGTGGAGTTCTCGACATAGCTTTGTATTATATCCATGATCGCAGGAAGGAACGTCGCCTCCCTTCCGGAAGGGGCATCTGCCGCACAGATCGGGAAATTCACCACTTCAAGCATATCGGAAAGGCTTTTCGCATCCTGGGTCCCTTTCACCAGGGTGAAATACGAGATGCCCGAGAGGGATGACTTGCCTCCCATCTGCACAACCACCAGGAAGTAATACTTGGGATCCTTCATCAGGGAATTGAACTCTTCAGTGCTGCAGACCTCGTATGGGGAGATCGTCCAGGAATTGCGGGCAGCCTCCCTGATTGACTGGTCCAGGAATTCGTTCCCCGTAAGGACGATCTTCGTGGTCTTCATCGTGAAGTCGGACAGCTTCTCTTTTTTTGTGGTGATCTGCGCCTGAGCGAAAACTGCGACATTCACGCACAGAAGCGACAATATTATGATAATCTTCCTCATGTTCAATAAGCTGAAGGTCACAAAAGACCTTTAGGGTGCAAAGTTAGCGAAATACTGAAAAATAATCTCTATTTTTGTATCTGATACCCGGACCATGACAGCCGGTAAAACCATATGCCAGAATATATAGTTTCAGCCAGAAAATACCGCCCGGATTCTTTCGAGTCCCTTATCGGCCAGGACAATATCGCAAGAACGCTGAAGAACTCCATCATGAGGAACCAGCTCGCTCATGCGTACCTGTTCTGCGGTCCAAGAGGAGTCGGAAAAACCAGTGCGGCGAGAATATTCGCCAAGATCATCAACTGCGAGCACCCTTCAGAGAACATGGAGCCATGCGGGCATTGCGAGTCATGCATCTCATTCCAGGAAGGGAGGTCCTATTGCATCCACGAACTCGATGCCGCTTCCAACAACGGAGTCGACGACATCAAGGCGCTCATGGACCAGGTGCAGATCCCCCCTCAAGTCGGAAAGTACAGCGTCTTCATCATAGATGAGGTCCACATGCTGACCCAGTCAGCATTCAATGCCTTCCTGAAGACCCTGGAGGAACCACCGGCTCATGCCATCTTCATTCTGGCCACGACTGAAAAGCATAAAATACTTCCGACCATCCTGTCACGATGCCAGACGTATGACTTCAACAGGATTTCCATCCCTGACATAGTACGTAACCTTCGTGACATAGCGGCCAAGGAAGGTGTGACCATTGACGAGGAATCGATGCACATCATCGCCCAGAAGGCTGACGGCGCGATGAGAGACGCCCTCACGATATTCGACCAGACGGTCGCTTTCTGCGGAACTGATGTACACTACCAGGACGTCGAAAGGAACCTCAACGTCCTCGACCATGAGAACTGTTTCCAGCTGGTGGACTTCTTCCTTGCCGGAAACTACCAAGGCGCCCTATTGAAATTCGATGAGGTGCTGTCAAAAGGATTCAACGCACTTCACTTCGTCGGAGCGCTGAGTTCCCATTTCAGGGACCTGATGGTCGCTAAAAGCGGAACGCTTGACGCTCTGCTGAACCTCCCGGGATCCCTGAAGGAAAAGTACGCCGCCCAAGCAGCGGCCTGCCCGATTCAGTTCCTTTTCGATGCGCTGGCCACCACCACAGCCTGCGAAGCCGGGTACCGCACAAGCATAAACCCCAGACTGCACATAGAGTTCACTCTCATGCGACTCAGTTTCCTATGCGGAACGGGGGAAGTCTCTTTGAGACCCGCAGCTCCTGCACCCGCTCAACAGAAAGCCCCTATGGCACAAGCGCCCAAACCGGCTGCAGTCCCGAGCGCTCCTGCCTCTCAAACACCATCTGCGGCTCCGGCAGTTCCTGCTTCCCAGGCAGTTCCCGCCTCAGAGCCGGCAGCGCCTGAAACCAGTGAAAGGAGAAGACGGCCCAGAAGCGGTTCATCCCTTTCCATCAGCGCAGTCGGAGACGAGTCTTCCGCTCCTGCGAAAGAGACCCTCAAACCTTTAAGTGACAGTCTCCCTGAAGACAATGCTATAAATGAAGCTTGGAAGAGCCTTTCGGAAGACTACGCTACCAAGCCCAGGCTCGCCGCAGCTCTCAAATCCCATAAGCTGGAAATCGAAGAAAAAGACGGCCTGAAGTACGTATCTTTCTTCGCCACAAACGCGGCTCAGCAGAAATGGCTTCAGGATTCGATGCGCACCAGCCTTGAAGACAAGCTAATGAAGAAGCTTCAGAGCTCCAAGATAAGGCTCATTATCGGCTTGGTGGAAGACGACCCCAAAGAGGCGGTCCCATACACTGCAAAAGAAAAGGCGGAAGCCCTGATGTCAACCAATCCCGAAGTCAAGAATCTTGTGACCGATTTCGGTCTCGATGTTTAGTCATTAAAGAAAAACAACAATGAAACTGAGGTGTGAAGGCCTTGTAAAAAAATACGGAGTAAGGACCGTGGTCAAAGGTGTCTCGATGGAAGTCGAGCAAGGAGAGATAGTCGGTTTTCTCGGCCCCAACGGTGCTGGAAAAACCACTAGTTTCTACATGATAACGGGCCAGATCGTCCCTAACGCCGGAAGGATTTTCCTGGATGATGAAGAGATCACCGGACTGCCCATGTTCAAAAGGGCACAGAAAGGTGTGGGATACCTCCCTCAGGAAGCATCTGTCTTCAGGAAGATGTCCGTCGAGGACAACATCATGTCCGTAATGGAGATGAGTGAGATGACAAAGGCCGAAAGGGAAGAAAGACTCGAATCCCTTATCGATGAATTCAACCTCTCAAAAGTACGCAAGAGCCTCGGAATCCAGCTCTCCGGAGGAGAGAGAAGACGTTGTGAAATCGCTCGCGCTCTCGCAATTGACCCGAAATTCATTCTCCTTGACGAGCCGTTCGCCGGTGTCGACCCCATCGCTGTTGAAGATATCCAGTACATCATCGCCAAACTCAAATACAAGAACATCGGCGTGATCATCACCGACCATAATGTCGGAGAGACTTTGGCTATCACAGACAGGGCCTACCTCCTTTATGAAGGATCGATTCTCCAGCAAGGGACTCCACAGTCTCTGGCGGCCGATGACGAAGTGAGGACCAAGTATCTGGGAAGCGGATTCATACTGAAGAGGAGTGTATCTGTAGAAAGGGCCCAAAGGGAACATCTTGAAAGGATGGCAGCTGAAGAACTGAAGGAGAAAGAAGCGATTGAAAAGGAGCAGAATCCCATAGCGGAAACTGATGAGGAAGGCTCCACACCTCAAGCCGAGTCTTCTGTCGCATCTTCGGAACCATCTTCCGAGACCGGAATGCCCGATACCCAAGAAACCGGAGGAGCCGAATCATAGGGATCAGGCATACTGAAACATAAAACCGGAAACACCAGCGGCATAGAAATTTCAGCCAAAAGTGTTTCCGGTATTTTAATGTCCTTACTTGGAAGCAAGAGACATGTAAATAAGGCTATCGTGCCTTCTGCTTGAACATTTTCTCTTTCAGATACTCTCTGACAGGGATATCATAGAGTTTCATTGCAGCATATGCTACTCCGACCGCTGAAAGGTAAAGCCCTGCAGCAACCATGAAATGGGTGGACACGGGGGCGTCCGCATGGGTGGTTGCCCATGACATCATGACGAACACGAAAGGAAGGTGGGTGACATAAAGAGGATAGGATATATCTCCTAGGAACTTGCATATCTTCCAAGTCAAGCCTTCGGCCTTGCTTCCTACTCCGAACATGATAATCAAAGGGAAACATACCAAAATGACGACGGTCTCATATAATCCGTTCATCCAGTAACCGGACGGTTCGCTTCCTCCTATTCTAGGCATTACGAGAAGGAGAGCAACTGCAGCGACGCAGATCCAGAATCCCCCTTTGACGTTGAACTTGGAAGCATCCAGGACCTTTGGTCCACCATCGAAGCCGGTGAAAAGACGGGACAGAAGCAGTCCACAGAAGAACGGATATAGAAGTCTGGTGACCGCTATCACCAGCATATGGGGTTCCAATGTCCATCCGCCGATCACCGTGTAGGCTTCACTAGTCCTTTCACCCCAGACACCGAACACGTCCAGATTCATACAAAGATTGATGGTGAGGAAGGCGGAAGCGATGACGAATATCGTGAGAAGAACCCTTGAAAAACGGCGTATGACGGTAGCATAAAGGATATTAGCGATGTATTCCCACATCAAAGTCCAGAACACGTTGTTCAAAGGATGCATTTCACCCATGCCCCTGATATTCCACTTGTTTGGTATGGGAAGAAGCGTGAATCCATAAAGGCACACAAGCAGCAGGGCCCACCATGGAGTCTCGGAAGGAGCGAAATACTCTCCGTAAACATAGTCCTGATGATAGTAAAGGATGGCCCCCACAATCGTTCCGAAAATAAGCATCGGATGAAGGCGGATAAGACGTCTTTTGAGGAACTGTCCCAATGTCATGCGATCCCATCTGTCGTCATAAGCATAACCGATGACGAATCCCGAAAGGATGAAGAAGAAATCCACTGCAAGGTATCCATGGTTTATTATTTGGAATGCTGGACCTTTGGAATAGTATTCCAACATATGGAATGCCACAATGATAAGGGCTGCGACTCCTCGGAGCGCATCCAGAATCTCATATCGAGGTTTAGAAGCAAGATAAACGTTATTTTCCATCACGGGGCAAATTTGAACAAAAAAAATGGACTATTTTTGTCCTATCATAAATAAATAGTGGTATATTGTCGCGCATGACGTATATTCTATCAATTTCATGCAGTCATCAATTGATTTTCATCATATCCGGCTCAGTCCGCTAGAACAAATCGGTGTCCATGAGCACCCCGAATGGGAGATTTCATGGATCATAAGTGGACACGGAGTACGTATGATAGGAAACCGGCAGGAAACTTTTCAAGAAGGAGAAGTGCTGATGATCCCACCAGATCTTCCCCATTGCTGGCAATTCGACACCTCTGATGATGTAATCGAAAACACAACTCTGCTATTCAGTCCGATATGGCTTGAACAGTTACCTTCGTTATTTCCGGAATTCAAGGAATCTGTCGTAAAGATCCAATCCCAGCATGAAGCGGTACGGTTCTCTGGGGAAACTTTGCAGAAATTGCAGAACATCAACCGGCAGATGATAGGAATGGATGCCGTCTCACGCCTGCTTTCATCACTTGAAATGCTTACTATCATAGCCGGTACAGACGATAAGAGAGTCGTAGGGTTCGCCAAATTCTCTGAAGCTGAAGAACGGCTCCACAGGATTGAGAATTATATCAGTTGCAACTATAACCGCGACATCAATATCGACCTCATAGCAAGACATATCGGAATGAACCGCTCATCGCTCTGTTCATTTTTTAAACGACAGACCGGCAAAACTATCATAGAAGCCATCAATGAACGTAGGCTGAATGCAGCATCGAATCTGTTGCGCAAACACACTCTTTCCATCACGCAAATCTGCTATGATTGCGGTTTCAAGGACACATCTTACTTTTTCCGGTTGTTCAAGTCGGAATTCGGAATGACTCCGAAAAAATATCGCTCAGACGCCAATAATATTGAAACTGAGAACGCTGAGGACTAAAAAAACTCCTGCACAAAGGCAGGAGTGTGATTTATCGGACTCTGGCAGAAACTACTTTGCGAAAGCGTAGCTGAAACCTTTGATCCTGTCCCAAGCACCTCTGGTGAAATCCGGCACCTCGACTGGAACACAACCGTTATCCATCGACAGGGCCGACAAGGATGCGATACAGCACCACTCCGCCAGATCATATACGTCCATATCGAGAGGAAGTCCGTTGTTGAGGCAATACACAAGGCGATAATCCATGATGAAATCCATTCCACCGTGACCGCCCACCTCTTTGGCAAGATTAACAAGTTCAGGGGTAAGTATTGGATTAGGGTATCTTGCTGAAAGTTCGTCAACCTGAGACTGGGTCATCGGCCTGTGAGCATTGAGATTCTCATGGTCAGGAATGCCCTCCGGAGCTGAAGAAGGACGGAGAAGGACCTGCTCCACAGGATACTTGGACGCGTAACCCTCCGTTCCTACAAGCTGGTACATGCGGCTGTAAGGTCGCGGGGTCATTACATCATGCTCTATGAGGATGCTCTTGCCCTTCTCGGTACGTATCATTGTCATGGTCTCATCACCGTTTGCGAACTCTTCGCAAGGCTGTCCGGTCCTGTCAGATACGTGTTTTTTTCCGTTGAAAGAATCTGTATCCATGGAAACCAAAGTCTTCAGGCGGTCTCCTCTATGGATGTTCAGCACTTGACATACGGGACCGAAACCGTGGGTAGCATACACATCTCCCCTTACCTTTGAGTTATAATCAAGCCTCCAATTGTCCCAGTAGTAGTCCCAGAACTCATCCAAATTATGCAGATACGATCCTTCCGCATGGATCACCTCTCCGAACAGGCCGGCCTGGCTGAACGCCAGCATCTGGAGTTCAAAGAAATCATAGCAGCAGTTTTCCAGTATCATGCAGTGCTTTCTTGTCCTCTCTGATGTGTTGATGAGGTTCCAGCAGTCTTCAAGTGTAGCTGCTGAAGGGACCTCAATGGCCACATGTTTCCCGTGCTCCATTGCATAAAGGGCGACAGGAACATGGTGCAGCCAATCCGTGCAGATATAGACAAGATCCACATCCGGATCTTCACAAAGGGCTTTATATGACTCCTCCTGTCCGCCGTAAGGATTGGCGGAAAGTCCTTTTGAAGAAAGGTATTTCATGCTGGCGTCAACCCTGTCTGATTCGACGTCGCAGACGGCCGCTACATGACATCCTGGTACGAATGTGAGCCTTTCCACAGCATCCCCTCCCCTCATCCCAAGGCCGACTACGCCTATTCCGACATCATTGATCGGGTCAGCGGCGAACTGAAGCATATCCGTCTGTCCGGCAGGACGTGCAGGGACTTCCGTACGGATGATCTTATCGGAAGCACCCTTTCGGGAGCACCCGTCGAAGATAAAGAAGGATGCGGCCAGGATCAATGGCACCAGCATCGGAACAACCTTTCTCATATAATGACAATAATGGACTAACTTATGACAGCACCGTTGGTCACAACCTCCTGAGGTGTTATGAACCTCATCTTGCCATCTCCCTGTTTGGCCATGAGGATCATTCCCTTGGATTCAATGCCCCTGATCTTTCTGGGCTGCAGGTTGGCAAGAATGCAGATCTGCTTACCGAGCATGTCTTCAGGGGAATAGTATTCAGCTATTCCTGATACGATGGTCCTCTGGTCTATGCCGGTGTCGATAGTGAGCTTAAGAAGCTTGTCCGTCTTGGGTACCCTTTCAGCAGCAAGCACAGTAGCGGTGCGGATGTCCATCTTTCCGAAATCATCGAATGTGACTTCATCCTTTTGCGGCTCAACTCTCTTTGCTGCCTCTTCAGCTTCCTTGGCGGCCTGAGCGGCTTCGCGCTCGGCACGGATGGCGGCAAGACGTGAAATCTGTGCATCTATCGCAGCATCCTCGATCTTCTGGAAGAGAAGAACAGCTTCTCCCAACTGGTGTCCGGAAGGAATCAGTTCATCATTTCCGACCATATCCCAATCAAGGACAATGTCGAACTCACTGGTCTTGTTCGTATGGAGGGCTTTACCCTCACCTTCTTTGAAGAAATTCTCAGTGGGGACTCCCTCTCCTTTACGATGATCGGTACCGGCGTTGATACCCACGCGGAGGATATTACGGAGCTTCTCTGCTGAGAACGGTGTGAACGGCTCAAACACAACAGCCAAGTCAGCGCAGATCTGAAGGCAGGTGTAAAGGATCGAAGCAGTACGGTCCATGTCGGTTTTGGCGACCTTCCACGGTTCCGTATCGGAGATGTACTTGTTGCCTATACGGGCGATGTTCATCGCCTCTTTGAGAGCCTCCCTGAAATGGTAAGTCTCGATATACTTCTGAAGGGCCTCTTTGCAAGGGATGATCTGGTCCATCGCTTCCTTGTCCTCAGGTGCGGGCTTCAGGTTCGAAGGGACTTTGCCTCCGAAGTATTTCTGCGTCAAGACGACTGCCCTGTTCACGAAGTTTCCGAAAATGGCCACAAGTTCGGAATTGTTCCTCTGCTGGAAATCCTTCCATGTGAAATCATTGTCCTTGGTCTCAGGAGCGTTGGCGCAGAGCACGTAACGGAGCACATCTTCCTGCCCTGGGAAGTCCTTCTCGAATTCATCAACCCATACGGCCCATCCCCTTGAAGTGGAGATCTTGTCGTTCTCGAGGTTCAGGAATTCATTTGAAGGCACATTGTCCGGAAGGACATAGTCACCGTAGGCTTTCAGCATTGAAGGGAAGACGATGCAATGGAAGACGATGTTGTCTTTCCCGATGAAATGCACAAGACGGGTGTCCTCGCTCTTCCACCACTTCTCCCAAGACTCGGGGAGAAGCTCCTTGGTGTTGGAGATGTATCCGATCGGGGCGTCGAACCATACATAAAGGACTTTGCCTTCCGCACCCTCCACCGGAACGGGAACGCCCCAGTCAAGGTCACGACTGACGGCCCTGGGCTGAAGTCCACCGTCCAGCCAGCTCTTGCACTGTCCATAGACATTGGATTTCCATTCCTTGTGCTGCTCGAGTATCCATTCCCTCAGCCAAGGCTCATACTTGTCAAGAGGCAGATACCAATGTGAAGTCATTTTCTTCACAAGCGCACCCCCGCTAAGACGTGATTTGGGGTCGATGAGCTCTTCGGGGCTCAGAGTGCTGCCGCATTTCTCGCACTGGTCCCCGTACGCATGGGGATTGCCGCACTTGGGACATGTCCCTTCAATATAACGGTCAGCGAGGAAAGTCTTCGCCTCGGTATCATAGTACTGCTCGCTCTCTTTGGTTATGAACTTGCCTTCATCATAAAGCTTGCGGAAAAACTCCGAAGCATTCTCCTCATGGACCTTTGAAGTGGTCCTGGAATAGATATCGAAGTTGATGCCCAGCCCTGCGAAGGCGTCCTTCATTATCTTGTGGTACTTGTCCACTATATCCTGGGGAGAAACTCCCTGCTCCCTTGCTTTGATGGTGATGGGGACTCCGTGCTCATCCGAACCGCAGATGAATACGACATCCTCCCCGCGGAGACGGAGATACCTCACGTATATGTCTCCGGGGATGTACGCCCCGGCGATGTGTCCGATATGTACAGGACCGTTCGCGTAAGGAAGGGCGCATGTTACTAAAGTTCTCTTGAATTTCTTTTCCATATATGGTATTGATATATTTTTCGTTCAACGTATTCTTCCCAATCTTTCCTCAAAGGTTTTCCGCAATGCGGCAATCCTGTTGATTTCTTCCAATATCGGCTTCATCTCATCAAAAGATAGCCCTTTCATGGAATCTCTCAACTCCCATCCACGGACTTCAAGACGCTTGGTCTGATATGCGAGAATGGTTTTCGGAACGGCATTGACAAGGTAAGTGGACTTCGCAGTCATTGAGTCCTTGAAGTTCTTGACGGAAAGGTTGTATTTCTCAGTCGTCAGATCCGCAACCAAGCCCGCCACTGTCCGGTCAGGTCCGTCCATCATCACCTTCAGGATGTCCTCCTGTGTCATGCTCGGGTTCCCGTCATATAGCTGGAAATACATGTCATAAACCCTGCGATATACGGAGTTCTCCAGTTGGTGGTTGTCCGACTCGAACGCATCTCTTATGAAATCCGCTACTGTGGTACACCCGTTCATGTCATAGAATGGTGAGTCCGTCTCGAATTCAAGGTCCGACAGTCCGTATCCGAGAATAAGGGAGAGTATGTCCTTCTCACAAGCCATGAGTGCGGGTTTTTCGAAGAGAAGTTCCCTGGCATCAGAAGGGGCGTCGGAAACGGGCTCACCATAGTCCTGATCATACGGAGGGAGCCCCTCATCTTCCTGATAAAAACCGTCAGGGATGTATTCTTCCGGCGGCGGCACATCTTCCCCTGAAACGGGAGCATTCTGCCTTCTCTCTTCCCTCTGGGCACGCATCTTCTCCCTTTGGGCGGCTTTCCTGTCATCCTCTATCATCTTCTCCCTCGCCTTCTTTATCCTGTTGAAAAGGATCTGAGAGTCCACATCGAACCGGGATGCGCTGGCCTGGACATAAACAGTCCTTTTCACCGCGTCGGGAATAAGGGAGATGGTATCAGCGATATCATTGATGAGATCAGCCCTCTTGAGTGGATCGTTTCCGGCTTCCCCAAGCAGAAGATCTGTCTTGAAAGAAATGAAATCCTGCTCATGTGAGGATATGAATGATTCCACTTCCTCGAGAGTGTGTTTCCTGGAGTAGGAATCCGGATCATCCCCGTCGGGAAGAAGGACGACTTTGACGTTCAGGCCTTCCTTAAGGACAAGGCCTATTCCGCGCAGAGCGGCATGTATACCGGCAGAATCACCGTCATACATTATGGTGACATTCTCGGTGAACTTGTGTATCAGCCTGATTTGGGGAACCGTGAGTGAAGTACCGCTGGAGGCCACGACATTGGTAATGCCCAGCTGGTGCATGGAAAGGACATCCAGATAACCCTCGACAAGATAACACTTGTCCTTCTTGGACATCTCGTTCTTGGCGAACCAAATCCCGTACAAAGAACGGCTCTTGTCGTAGATTTCCGTCTCCGGTGAGTTGACGTATTTGGCTACAGTTTTGTCCGTCTTCAGAGTCCTTCCGCCGAAAGCGATCACCCTTCCGCTGACAGAATGGATAGGGAACATCACCCTGTCGAAGAAACGGTCCTGGATACGGCCGTCATCATACTTGATGGAAAGACCGGTATCTACGAGATACTCTTCCTTGAATCCTTTGGAAAGGGCGGCTTCAGTAAGGGCCTTCCTTCCGGTAGGAGCCCAACCGAGTCCCCATTTGGCGATAGTCTCGTCCTCCAGTCCCCTGCTTTTGAAGTACCGGTATCCTATAGTCCTGCCTTCATCAGTTTTCAGGCTCTCCACGAAGAACTTCTGTGCGAACTCCGAAACCAGGAGAAGGCTGTCGCTGCGCTGGCGAAGGGCGATTTCTTCCGCCGTTTCCTCCTTTTCCTTCACTTCGATGCCGTATTTGCGGGCCAGGTATTTCAGTGCCTCAGGATATGAGAGGTTCTCATGCTCCATCACGAATCCGATCGCGGTACCGGATTTGCCGCAGCCGAAGCATTTGTATATGCCTTTTGCAGGTGAAACGTAGAATGAAGGTGTCTTCTCGTTATGGAAAGGGCAGCATGCGATATAGTTGGCCCCGCGCCGCTTGAGCGACACGAAGTCTTCCACCACATCGACTATCTGTGCGGTATCGAGTATTTTGCTGACCGTCTCCTGAGGAATCATCCTGCAATAGTATTACTGTTCTTCTTTTTCGAACTCCACGTCCTTCACCGATGACAGATCAGTCCTGGACGAGCCGCCGATCACCTGGTCGGGCTCATCCTTGCGTGCAGGATTACCTGTTCCGGAAGAATTTCCGGAATTCCTTCTTCCTATAATCCTCCTCCAAATCTCCGCCACTGAAGTGACCCCCTTCAACAGGAAGGCCAACAGGAAGAGAAGGATCATCACTATCAGGAAGAATATGATGAATAACATGCTGATTATCATTCGTCGAAGTTTTTTAGTGAGCTGTTTGTGCCCCATTCGGAGCAACATATAAAAGGGTGCACAATACCCAAAATGCAAAATTAGCAAAAAAAGATGAGGAAAATCCCGGCTGAAAATGCTTTTCGCCATCATTGATGACGAATCCGCCCTGCTAAGTGCAGAGACTTTATGGTGACAATTGTTCCGTCCCTCTGAAATGCTTCAGTCCCTGCTGTGATTGTCTCTCCTTAAGAAAGACACCGCCTTCAGAGTGACAGACACGAAATAAGTCCCCAAAAACAACTTTAATTTGCTTTTCCCGTGAATTGTCTCTAAATTTATACACGAACCACTTTTCACGTTCTTTGTTTATGGAAACGGAAATAACCTCAGAAGCTATTCACGCCAAACTCAAAGAGTTCTTCGGGTATGACGCTTTCAAGGGTGATCAGGAGAGGGTGATAGCCCACCTCGTTCGTGGGAACAATGCCTTCGTGCTGATGCCTACCGGAGGCGGAAAGTCTTTGTGTTATCAGCTGCCTGCTCTTCTGATGCCCGGCACTGCCATAGTCCTTTCCCCTCTTATCGCTTTGATGAAGAATCAGGTTGATGCCATCAGGGGATTCGTGTCCGGCAATGAAGGCATAGCTCACTTCCTGAACTCTTCATTGAGCAGAGTCCAGGTCCAGGCCGTCCGCGAAGATCTGTTGAAAGGGGTAACCAAACTGCTGTATGTCGCCCCGGAGTCGCTCACAAAAGAGGAGAATATCGCTCTTCTCAAAGAGATTCCAATATCTTTCTATGCTGTTGATGAAGCCCACTGCATATCTGAGTGGGGACATGATTTCCGCCCTGAATACAGGAGAATCAAAGCGATTACTGATGAAATAGGGAAAGCTCCGATAATCGCTCTTACAGCCACAGCCACGCCCAAGGTCCAGAGCGACATACTGAAGAACCTCGGCATGCCCGACGCGAAAGTGTTCCGCTCATCGTTCAACCGTCCGAACCTTTATTACGAGGTAAGGGACAAAGTGGACCCCGAGAAAGACATCATCCGGTTCATTAAACAAAATCCCGGAAAGTCGGGTATCATCTACTGCCTGAGCCGCAAGAAGGTTGAAGAGATGGCACAGATCCTTTCTATTAACGGAATCAAGGCACTTCCTTATCACGCCGGTCTCGACGCCAAGACAAGGGCTGAGAACCAAGACAAGTTCCTGATGGAGGAGATAGACGTGATTGTCGCCACCATCGCGTTCGGCATGGGAATCGACAAACCCGATGTGAGGTTCGTCATCCACTATGACATACCCAAGAGCATAGAAGGTTATTACCAGGAGACCGGTAGAGCCGGAAGGGACGGCAAGGAAGGCCTTTGCATCACATACTACAGCTACAAGGATATCCAGAAGCTGGAGAAGTTCATGCAAGGTAAGCCCATTTCCGAGCAGGAAATAGGCAAGCAGCTCCTCAATGAAACAGTCGCCTATGCTGAATCCAGCCAATGTCGCAGAGTGCTGCTGCTGGATTACTTCGGAGAGGACTACCCTGCCGGGAACTGCGGCAACTGCGACAACTGCGTACGTCCTAAACCAAGGTTCGACGGACAGAAGGACATGATGAAGGTCATCAGCCTTGTGGATTCGCTGCCGGAGCATTTCAAGATAGAACATCTGGCATCCATCCTCGCCGGAGAGAGCAACGCTCTCATCAAATCCTACAAACACGACAAGCTGCCGCTGTTCGGAAAAGGATCCGACCATAGCCAGAAGTTCTGGTGCACGGTAATCCATCAAGGAATCATCCTCCATCTTCTGGACAAGGAAATTGAGACTTATGGCCTTATCTGGGTGACCGACAAGGGAAGGGATTTCATGGTGAAACCCTACCCTGTCATGCTCGTTGAGGACAGAGTTTTCTCCGAAGGAACGGATGACGAGGACGATGATGATTCAATGCCCCCGGGAGCCGCGACCAGAGGAGGCGGAGGTGGTGACGAAGTCTTGCTCTCCATGCTCAAGGATCTGCGAAAGGATATGGCCAAGAAGCTGAAACTTCAGCCATGGGTCATATTCGGAGACCCTTCATTGGACGACATGTCCATCATGTACCCCATGACGGTCGACGAGCTCAAGAACTGCCAGGGCGTTGGCGAGGGCAAAGCTCGCAAATACGGCAAGGAGTTCATGGACCTTATAAGGAAATACGTTGAGGAAAATGAGATCACCCGTCCTGAAGACTTCGTGATGAAGTCCATCGCCTCAAAGTCGCAGAACAAGATATTCATTATCCAATGCATCGACAGAAGGATGGATCTCGAAGACATTGCCGCCGCCAAGAATCTCGACATGGAGGAACTCATGACCGAAATCGAGAACATCGTCGAATTCGGGACCAAGCTGAACCTCAATTATTACATCGAGGAGATGATAGACGAGGAAGACGTTGAGGAAATCTACGAGTATTTCAAGGAAGAAGCCCAGTCAGATTCCCTTGAGGACGCCATCAAGGATCTGGGTGCCGACTATGATGAAATGGACATTCGTCTTGTCCGCGTGAAATTCCTCTCAGAAGTCGCTAACTGATGCACGTTCCAGAAAGTCGAAAGGGCTCCGAATGGGGCCCTTTTTCGCATACCTGTCTTATCATAGACGGGTTACTACAGGTACTCTTCCTTCATAATGGACTGCGTACCTGATTCCGTAAGTCTTAAGATATTCAACGGCGGTCCCGAAGCCGAACCCCACACCTTCCGGCGAATGGGAATCGGAGCCGAGGCTGACGAACTCTCCGCCCAGTTCAAGATATCTTCTAAGGATATGCGGATCCAGTACGGGTCTTCTTCCTTTGTATTCCTGATACGTCTTTGTATTGATTTCAAGGGCTTTGCCTTCTTCCGCCAAATACCTCAACATCTGGTCCAACAGGTCCGGAAAGTCCTTATACAGGATGCTCGCTTCAGGATAAGGGGCGTATCTGGTGATGTAATCGTAATGTCCCATGATATCGAACCTGTCCCCGAGCCAGACCATCTCAGAATAAAGGGTCTCAAGATATTTGCCGTAGGCTTCCTTGTAAGTCTTTCCGATATAGTATTCTCCCCAATAAGGGTCTGTGTCCTCAAGATAATGGACAGAGGCGATGACTTCGTCAAAGGTGTTGGCCTCAAGATACTCGGAAATCTTGTCCCTCATTTCCTTGTACACACCGATTTCGACGCCCTTGAACACTTTAGGGAAACAATCCTCCAGGAACAAGGTCTTGACCCTGTCAATCTCTCTCTGCTGGCCTTCCACGTCAAACTCTTCATCTGTAGGCGGCTCATACCTTTCCTTCATCTTCGGGACATGAAGGTCACAATGGTCAGTGAAACAGATTCCGCCCAACCCGGATTGAGCAGCCATCCTGACTGACTTTTCCAGATCCGCTTTCTGTCCGTCGAAAGAAAACTGTGTGTGATTGTGATTGTCGAAATACGATGCTTTGTCCATGTGATGTGTTTTCACGGCGAAGATAACGATTTTTACGGAAAAGACCCCACAAGCGCCACGGAGTGTCAATCTCTTCAGCCCCAGCAAGGTAAACTGACCCGTAAATCAAGCTGTTGCAAAACAATATATAAAGTAATTTACCGCTTTTTATAAAAAAATACCGATATTTGCAGGATGTGCGCCGAAAGTAAAGCGCAGCATGACAATTTTGAATTGACAAGTAAAAAACAATAAATCATGAAATTCAACAAGATTTTCGCAGCAGCTCTCGTAGCTCTCGCAATCGCTTCATGCGGAACCGGCAATTCAAATGGTCCCGTATCCAACAGTGTCAAAGCTCTCGAGCCCTCGAAGGGTGCCGTTGATACAGTCAGCTATCTGCTTGGCATCAACTTCGGCAGCATGGTCAAGGGTTACGACTTCGGTGAACTCAACTACACTGAGGTTATCAAAGGTATGAAGGCTTTCATCAACGCTGAAGGAACAGTCGGTGACTCAGCTTGGCTTGCCCAGTTCAAGATCAACCCCAACGACATGGGTGACCTCATCAACGCTTTCCTCGCAAAGAGGAACGAGTATTCCCAGGCTCTCAACAAAGAGAAAGGAGACTTGTTCCTTGTCAATAACGCAAAGAACGCTGACGTACAGGAGACTCCTTCAGGACTTCAGTACACCATCATTGCTGCAGGCAACACTTCCAAGGTTCCCGGTCCCCGTGACACCGTCTCCGTCCTTTACAAGGGTACTCTCCTTGACGGCACTGTCTTCGACCAGACACCCGAAGGTTCAGCTCCCATAACCTTCCCTCTGTCCAACGTCATCGCAGGATGGACCGAAGGTCTCCAGCTCGTAGGTGAGGGAGGCAAGATCAAACTCTTCATCCCCGCTGATCTCGCATACGGTACACAGGGCAGCGGCGCTATCGGCCCCAACGAGGTTCTCGTATTCGACGTCGAACTCAAGGAAGTAAAGCCTTTCGTTGAGCCCGCTCCTGAAACAGAAGAATAATTCAGGAAATGGCTAATCTGGAATTACAAGGCAGGCTCCTCAAGAAGCTTCCCGTTCAGAATGGGAGGTCAGCCAGAGGAGAATGGTCAAAGCAGGAATTCCTGGTCGAATACCAGGAAGGGAACTTCCCGTCCACCGCATGCTTCAATGTATGGGGAATGGACAAGGTCAATGATCTGGCGAAATTCGCTGAAGGGGATGAGATAAAGGTCTCTTTCAACATCAACAGCCGTGAATTCAACGGGAAGTACTACACTGATCTCAGGGCTTGGAAAATCGCTTACGCCAATGAGGCGCAGGCGGCACCTGTCCAGCAGCCCTCCTCTGAACCCGCCAATGACGTTCCTGCCGGATTCGCGCCGTCTTACTCACCGGCTGAACCGGCCGAAGACTTCGGTGACGATCTGCCGTTCTAGACAAAAGGCTTTTAAAATCTTATCAGGAGGTGAACCAAAGCAATAAGGTTCGCCTCCTGATTTCGTATAAAGCCAAGGTATCACTGTTCATTCCGGAACGCCCCTTCCGTCAATACGAAGAGAAGATCAATCCTGCTGTCCCTGTCCGAATCTTTGAACGTTTGCCTTGAGTAAAAGCGCAATGCGGGTCAAAAGAGTGTCAACTGGCAGTTCAAGACTGCCGTCGCCAGCATCATACCGAAGTCTCTTCTATTCAATCCATTCAATAGTAAGCCATTATTGTAATAACGAACTAGTGGACACCTTCGGCATAATCGACGATTTTCACGTTACCCTCCTCATCATAGTACTTCCATTCACCGCAGTCCCAGTAATCCACAAGCATGTCATCGTCTTTATCCCATACGGTGAAGCCCTCTGATTTTATCTTGCCGTTCGGATGGAAGTCCTTATAATATGCCTTGTAATACGGGAGAACCACCGATCCGTCCGGCATCTTAACCTTGTACGTTTTGTTGATGCTGCAGAAATACATCATCAGTACGGTACCGGGAGCACCTAATGTACTATCCGGGAATCCGGTGTTGAAATAGATAATGACCTTGGGGTCTCCGGCTATGGAATAGTCGATCCAATCGAGAGTGTTTGTGGACAATCTGACTGAGAAAGAAAGACCATCTTTATTCCCGTTTTTATAGTACGAGTAGACTGTATGGTCAGGAACTGTTGAATAGTCTATCCATAAGCCGTCCTTCAGCCCTTTGTGATCTACCCGGTTGATTTCCATCCCGAAGTCAAACGTGCCTCCGGCATCAAGTCCAAGAGTGTCAGTTACGGAAACGATTGAACTTTCTTCCATATCATCCCATTCTTCATCAAATAAGCCGCTTTCATCAATCGTAACACGGACATTAGAAACCTCCACATTCCCTTCCTCATCGTATGATTTCCATATACCACTATGATAAAACTCTATCTCTGGGTCCCAACCTTTATCCCAAACCATATAGCCTTCAGATAACACTTGCCCATCAGAGTAGAAAGATTTATCATACGACTTGTAATAAGGCCTTTGGAGCGATCCGTCATATTTATGAAAATAGAACTCTTCATTAATGCTGCTGAAGCTGATCCCTTCAAGTCTTCCGCGTATATCGTTGTGGAACGATAATCCATTGGACAAAGATATATCTGTGATAATATTATCATCTTCGATATCTAGAATGCCTCCGATATAATTCTTTGTGGGATACCAATTAAAAACAAGTAACCTGTTTCCGCCATCTCTATAATAACGGAAAATTCTGCTCCCGGATTCAACCCAAATGCCTTCCTTTTGTCCCTTGGAGTTGTATCTGTTTGTTTTCTCACCGAAATCAAAAAGATAGTCATAATTCTGTTCTTGCGCATTAAGCGCAAGAACAGAAAGTAGAGCTATTGAAATAGACAAGAATTTAAGTTTCATCTTCCGTATTTGAACATCATATTCGGGTCATGGTTGGGGAAAGATGGAGAAGAATGTGTCCGGGAGAGGTGACCGGGCCGGATGAGTCGCGGTCGTAGACGAACGGCCCGCGGTACACCAGACCTGCGCCTGAGGCGTTTAGGGCCGAGACCTTCGTTCCGTCCGCAAGGTAGGTGTACTTCGCCTTCAGCGCGGTTCCCTGTGATATCCGCTCAGGCAGGTCGAGCGCGTTGTACGTGATGGACAGACCCGCCCCGGCGTCGGTCGTCATCCTCGCGAAGGAGTCGTGGGCGAATGACACCGCCGGCGCTGTCCCGACCTTTCTGGTGGCGAGACGGTCGCCAGTGTATGTCATGGTGACGGTGCAGCCGGAGCCGTGCCTCGGACTCCTCGACGTGATGTTGCCCCTGGCGTCGTAGGATATGTCCTCCCCGTCTGATGAATCATCCCATGCTGACAGCCTCGCCGCGTAGTCGTAGAGGAGCAAAGGTCGAGTATCTGTATCAGAAGCACTAGTCATATTAATTCAGTACCCTATCATAATAATGTCCATTACTGTTCCGTCAGTGTTGATGTTCAATAAAATCGAAATTCTTGAATCAGTAGCATTTCCATTCAATTCTCCTGGTGACCATGGTGAAGATTGCTGTATGATGTCGCATATGATTTTGTCGGTCGTTCCAGAAAAACCGGGTCGGATTTCAGGGCCGACCACCTTTCCTTTCTTATCAACAATGAAGGTTATCAAAACTCTGCGGCTTTTACCTGATAGTTGAGCTTGCAATGGTTTCAGGTTGCTCATCAACCACCGGCAATAACCGTCTTTGTCTCCTCCGGGAAGCATGGGCTTTTTATCCAAAAATATGACGGGAACAAATGTACATAAAATCGGCCGATTTTAGGCCAGTTGCATAAAAATCAAGACCCCATACTATCTTTGTGGCAAAGCGGACGTGGCATCACTGCCAGCCGCACGATACTCTAAGTTAAACGGGCTTGGTGTCCC
>JAEEGL012098191.1_pt1 | contig 37778 bp, 28 predicted proteins | sample 9134231 | NCBI WGS metagenome assembly JAEEGL01 (sample SAMN16246548, study PRJNA631951) | gut metagenome | biome: gut microbiome; feature: rumen; material: fiber-attached | host: Bos | place: Iran: Karaj | collected 2018-10 | reverse complement strand
GTGATGAAACTTTCAGAACTGCCCTTTCTGCCTTTATGTATAACTTCCATAAAGTAAATGCCAAAACAGAAAATATAATTGTCGGTTCCTGTATTGAACAGCTTCTTTACAATGTACTCCGCCTTAACAGCATCAATTCCCCCTACAGCAAGGTTACCGGAATGGGTCTTTTGAGCAGAGCGGAACACATGGTAATGGGAAACCTCCCGGAAATTGTTCCGACAGTTGCAATTGCAGAAGACACCGACGATACCATACGTCACGTTTTTCTTGATGCCGGTATTCAGGTAAAAGAAATTCCTCTTGATGAAGCAGGTCTTAACATGGACTATCTTGTTACTTCCGGTTGCAATCTTGTATTTGTCACACCTTCAGATTGTCTTGCAGGAGGTGATAAAACTTTAATGGATCAGCGTAAGGCAGAAATTCTAAGCTGGGCTTCTGCTGCCCCCTATCGCTACATTATTGAATTTGACACTAATACTTCCAAAGGTTCAAACGGAACTTTTAAGCAGCATGATATCAGAGATAAGGTTATTTACTTAAATTCTTTCCGTCATCTTTTGGACAAGGGTATAAATTCCTCCTGGATTGTGCTTCCCCATAAACTCTCCCTTGAGTACACTTCCCGCTACACAACCTTTGACTGCACCCTGTCCTATCTGGATCAGCTTGCACTCACTGATTTTATCATCAGCGGAAAATTGGAAAAGCATCTTACCACTCTGGAACAGCTTTAATAAAAACTTATTCTAGTAAAGTTTTTCTCCAAGCAGGCGGGTTGCAAGACTCACTGCCATAAGGGCAGTTTGATTTCTCACATCAAGAATTGGATTCACTTCAACAATTTCCATTGACTTAACCATTTTAAGTGAACACATTTCTTCCATTAACATAAGTCCTTCCCGGTAATTTAATCCACCTGGAACAGGAACACCAGTTCCGGGAGCAAGAGTGGGGTCAAGGGCATCCATGTCAAAACTGATATGAACAACATCACATCTGGTCTTAAAAAACAATTTTACTTTTTTCAGGATAGCAGAAAATCCATGGCGGTCAATATCACTCATGGTAAAAACAGTCACCCCTGCTTCGTGCATGAGTTTTTTTTCACCGGGATCAAGGTCACGCACACCCACAAAACAAATGTTCTCCGGGTTCACTTTTCTTCCATCATGATGCAGGTTCACCAGGTCAGACAGGCCATAACCTGCACTTGCCGCAAGACACTCCCCGTGAATATTTCCAGTTGGAGTTGTATCTACAGTATTAAAATCTCCATGGGCATCTACATACAAAACCCCGAGTCTTTTTCCACTCTCCCGGTAAACATCATCCAGGCCTGCAAGAGAACCAAGTACTATGGAATGGTCACCACCAAGCAGCAGTGGAAATCCACCGCCTTTTACAACTGAAGAAACTTCATCAGCAATGGAAGAACAGGTTCTTACAATCGGCCCAAGATATTTTGCTTTTGGATTTGTACCAACATCAGCAAATTCCTGAGGTTCAATATTAAAGGAATTTCTTGTAAGAATAACTTTGTGTCCCAAATCTTCAAGCTTTGAACGGAGACCTGCAAGACGAATTGCAGAAGGTCCCATATCACTTCCATGTCTCATGCCGCCAAAATCAAGCGGAGCTTCCAAAATATGTACTTCCATAAAAGTCATTCTATCACTTTTTTCTTTTTCTTGGAACAGATAAAAACCTGGTCTTTCTCTTTAAGATTTTTTTTGAACTATAAGTGCAGGATTATTCTCATCTTACTATTTATGCCTTAACATATAATTGCGTGATAAAATCCAGATCTTTTTGGAAATTCACTTGTACCACACATACAAGTCACGCGCGCTGCCATCTGGAAGTTTTTCAGGTGGCACATTTTTTTTCTTTGTGATATTATTTCTTCATGGCACAAAAACAAGACTACAATCTGCAGATGGAAAATATTATTGCATCTCTTTCTGAACAAAATTTAAAACCCAAACTTCTTTTGCATGCCTGCTGTGCTCCCTGTTCCTCTCATGTTCTTGAACGACTGAGCCAGCATTTTAAAATTACCATCTATTATTATAATCCTAACATTCACCCCAAGGAAGAATACGAAAGACGACTCGACGAACTGAAAAAATTTCTTTTCCGTTATCCTCTTGCCAAAGACATAGAACTAATTGAAGCCCCTTATATTACTTCTGAATTTTTTGATGCCGTGAATACAAAAAATGAACCTGAACTTGCACATGAAGCAGAAAAAGGTGAACGCTGCCGCAGATGCTATGAACTCCGTATGAAAAAAGCAGCTCAGTATGCAAGTGAAAATGGTTTTGATTTTTTTGCTACAACTCTTTCCATCAGTCCTCATAAAGATGCTCAAAAGATAAATGATATAGGCTATACACTTGACGGGATATTTCCCGTTAATTATCTTCCTTCTGATTTTAAGAAAAAGGGCGGCTTTTTACGCAGCAGAGATATAAGTGCAGAATATGGTCTTTACAGACAGGACTACTGCGGCTGCATTTATTCCATGCCTTGACACTTTTTCTTTCAAGCGCAATACTTGAAACATGCAGGAAACAGTTATTCAGGAAAAAGCAGGACACATCCGGGATGTTATCAGATACATGCGCCGGTTCAAAAACGCACTGGTCATTATCTACCTCGAAGAGACTCTGATCGACACGCCGGTATTTTTAAGTCACATTAAAGACATTCATCTTCTTCATGAAGCCGGACTCAGAGTGATTATGGTTCCGGGAGCCAGCCGTAGGATTGATGAAATTCTTTCTTCCGCAAAGATTAAGTGGAATTACCACAATGGGGACAGAATTACTTCCGAAGATGCAATGCCCATGATAAAGATGGCAGCCTTTGATGTTTCAAACCAGGTGATGACAGCTCTGGCCGGAGAAAAGGAACGGGCAGTTATTGGTAACTGGGTTCGTGCCAGGGGCAAAGGAGTTATTGAGGGTTTTGACTATGCCACCAGCGGTGAAATTGACAAACTTGAAATAGATTCCATAAAAACAGTTTTGGACTCTGGCTTTATTCCGATTTTTCCCTGCATTGGTTGGAGTGCAGCAGGAAAGCCCTATAATATTTCTTCCATTCATCTTGCTCAACAAATAGCCGTTCATTTGCAGGCGGATAAATTATTCTACCTTCTCCCTGGAGCTGAAATATCGAATGTTCGGTTTACGATTCCACAAAGTGTAGGTTTATCTACCAACGGTTCGGTACCGGCATTAAACATTGAAGAAGTTGATGCTTTTCTGGAAGAAAATGCTCCATGTGGAACAGATTCAGAAAATACTATCAAACAGTCGGTAGTTTCTAAAGAAAAATTGTGTTCTCTGCTTAAACTTGCCAGAAATGCCTGTTCTTCTGGAGTAACTCGTGTTCATATTCTGAACGGATCGCTTGACGGAACTCTTCCCTGCGAAATATTCTCTGACCTTGGTTCTGGAACTATGATTTACCAGAATAACTATGGCGGCATTCGTGAAATGACCAGGGATGATATTTCTGCAGTTCTATCTTTAATGCAGCCATTTGTTTCTGCAGGTATTCTTTTACCAAGAACCCAGGAATCTTTGGCCGATACCTTCCAGCACTATATTGTTTATGAAATCGATGGTGCCATCCGTGCCTGTGCGTCCCTCATTCCTTACAGTGACGGGCAAATGGAAATTGCAGGTGTAGCTGTTGATAAAGAAAACTCTCATGTTGGAATCGGGCCAAAACTTGTTTCGTTCCTCGTGGAAAAAGCAAAACGGAATGGAGCAAAATCAGTATTTATCTTGACCACCCAAACCAGCGACTGGTTCCAGCAACTAGGTTTTTCTCCTTCCAGTGACATTTCTTCCCTGCCTAAAAAACGTAAATCTATCTGGACACCTGAGCGCGGTTCAAAACTTATGCGCTTAAATTTACAGTAATTTATTCCATAAACTAAATGTTCCACGTGGAACATTTAGTTTTACACCATTAAGTTTACTGCTCATGATCATTGAGGCTCTCAAAATGACAATGTACACAGTAACCGGAGATCAAAGTTCCGCAGTTTCGCACAAGGGTCGATTACAGCTCCTGACGAAGTGCAAACAACACAATTTATCCTTTTTAGACAAGCTCACTTAAAGAATCAATAAGTTTACCCCATACCACAATTACAATTCGACAAACTCTGTTCATATCAGAGAAAATAATCTGCCCTACCCCATCTGAAAGCATCTTTAAATCTTATCGGTTCAAATAATTAATAGTAAACAATCTGCAGCAGCCAATAATTCAAAATCTGGGATAATACTCATAAACAATTGTTCCACGTGGAACAAATAATAGTTCCATCAATCAGTACAAAACTTTGCCTTGCAAAACATATTTAATGAACAAAATAAATGCAGTTCATTTAGTCAAAAATAAAAGCCAAAAAAAATGTTCCACGTGGAACAAATATAAACCCTCCTGTTAGTATAATACTTTACATTGCAAAACTTATTCAATTAACAAAATAAGTGCAATTCATATAGTCAAAAATAAAAGGAAAAAAAAGATTCACTAAAACCGATAAAACATCCCTGGCAATAAAAGTTCTGCTGGAGTCATAAAATAAAAGCAAAAACAAGTTATGTAAAAAAAATGTTCCACGTGGAACAACCATTTTATTTAACACTTGGCAGGATATAATCAATTAGTTCTCAATTTCTTTTACCACTATTTCAAAATATAATAATTGCATTCAAAGATTAAATTTTCGAAAAGTACCTCTGGTAAATAAAATGGAATTAAGCGATCCTGAATAAAATGCAGCACCAAGCCAATCAGAATATTTAGAACAAAAATAAACTTGAACCAAGACATAATTATTCAAGGTGACATATAATAATCAATAAAGGAGCTGTCCGAAAAATTAAATATCAATAGTCATTTCGAGAAGCTCATCTTTACTTCTTTTACGAGTCAAATATTTTTTTTAATAAATTTTGTATCAAAATAATTCTTATAGCAGGAAAACATTCATTAAAAATTGTTCCACGTGGAACATTATCCAGAGTTATTCACAGAAAAATTCATAACCTGTGGAAAACTTTTGGAAAATTCAAATTTGAAAATTCGTTAAATTCAGAAAAACCCCGGAAGCCTTATAAAATAAGGGTTTGTGAGAATTCTCTGAATTTACGAATTTTTAAGCAACTGTGGATAACTTGTGGAAAACTTTTTATGTCTTAAAAGCTGCAATAATTAAATGTGGACAAAAAAAAATCCGGACAAGCTTGGGAAAAAACTTGTCCGGTACCTGATGGGTTTGATTCACACGGTTAACGGGAGGATAACCTTTCGGTGAACCGCTTTATAGCAGTGATATGCCTTTCACTACATTCTGGGAAAAAAATGACATCCTCTGCTGTAATGAAAACAATATACACTATATTTAGTGTTTTGTCCATGAAAAATACAAGAAAAACACAAATTTTTTGTAAAATTTATGCTATCTTCTTGTATTATAAAGACTTAAGACTCTTGTGAAACAGCCTCACCTTCTTCAGAAGATGCTATGCTGTCAATTCCTACAACATAATCAGGGCTTGTAATATCCACCACCTTTACACCACTGGATGCACGGCCCTGTTTAGAAATTTCTGCAGCACTTACACGGATTGAAGTTCCCTGGCTTGTAATGCACATAACAGAATCATCATCCTTTACAGTAAGCGCTCCAATAATTTCGCCCTTATCGTCTACATTTCCAAAGACTCTCTGTCCACCGGTTCCACGACCGTGAGCATTGAACTCTGCAAAGTCAACTCTCTTTCCGATTCCCTTTTCTGTGATGACTAAAATCTTTGCTTCTTCGTCAACATGAATTGCGGCACAAAGTTCATCACCACCAGAAAGTTTCATTCCGTTTACACCACGGCTTGCACGACCCATTGGGCGAACTTCTTCTTCACTGATTCTAAGTGCCTGTCCACGGCGACTTACAAGAAGAAGTTCATCATTTCCGGAAGAAAGAATGGCACTTACAAGTTTATCTCCATCATCAAGACGAACTGCCTGCATACCGCGTGCTTTTGCATTTCTGAATTCGCTTGTCGGAGTTTTCTTTACAATTCCGTTTGCAGTTGCCATAAAGAGGAACTGGTCTTCACTGAATTCCTTCATGCTGACAATAGTCGTAATCTCTTCATTGGCACTTACCTGCAGCAAACTCTTTATATGACTTCCACGACTTGTCTTTGACGCTTCGGGAATTTCATGAACTTTAATCCAGTAAGCTTTACCTTCGTTGGTAATGAACATGAGGTAATCATGGGTAGAAGCAACAAACATCTGGTTGATGTAATCTTCTTCCACCAGTTTTGCACTGATGGTTCCCTTGCCTCCCCTACCCTGACTCTTGTAAAGGCTGACTGGAACTCTTTTGATATAGCCAAGTTTTGAAATAAGGGTGACCATATCTTCTTCTTTGATAAGGTCTTCTACATTTATTTCTTCTACTTCACCGGCTACAATATCTGTTCTGCGGTCGTCACCATATTTTTCAGAAAGTTCATTTGTCTCTGTTTTAATCAGAGCCATAATCTTTTCACTGTGGGCAAGAAGATCTTCCAAATGTGCAATGAGAGCTTTTACTTCTTCCATCTCTTTGCGAAGTTCATCAATACGCAGGTTTGTAAGACGACCAAGACGCATGTCCACAATTGCCTGAGCCTGAGGATCATCAAAACCAAAGCGGCTCATCAAACCAACTTTTGCTTCTGCCTCATCACGGCTGCCGCGGATAATTTTGATTACTTCATCAATATTATCTACTGCAGTTATAAGAGCTTCAAGAATGTGTTCACGTTTTTTTGCTTCACGAAGTTCAAACTGAGTACGGCGGGTTATAACTTCAAATCGATGGTCAACGAAACACTTAATCAGCTGCTTTAAGTTAAGAATTTCCGGTCGGCCTTTTACAAGTGCAAGGTTAATGACACCAAAACTTGACTGAAGTGCAGTTTTTGCAAAAAGCTGGTTCACAACAACTTTTGTCATGGCACCGCGCTTAAGGTCAATTACAATACGCACATCATCACCGGCAGAAGAATCGTTTACACGTTCAATTCCGTCAATTACTTTTTCACGGGCAAGTTCACCGATTCTTTTACAGAGATCATCTGTTCTGACCATGTATGGAACTTCTGTAAAGACTATGCTTTCTTTTCCGTGTTTATCAACTTCTATTGTAAAGCGGCCACGAACTATAAGTTTACCGCGACCTGTTTTATAGGCATCACGAATTCCTTTTTTTCCAAAGATGATTCCGCCTGTTGGAAAATCAGGTCCCTTTACATGATTGCAAAGTTCATCAATTGTAATTTCAGGATTGTCAATATAAGCACTGATAGCTGAAGAAATTTCACGAAGGTTATGGGGAGGCATGTTTGTTGCCATACCCACGGCAATTCCGTTTGATCCGTTACACAAAAGGAAAGGAAACTTTGCCGGAAGAACAACAGGTTCCTGTCTTGTATCATCAAAGTTTGGAAGAAAATCTACTGTTTCTTTTTTGATGTCAGAAACCATCTCTTCTGCGATGCTTGACATCTTGGCCTCGGTGTAACGGTAGGCAGCAGCAGGACTTCCGTCAATTCCACCAAAGTTACCCTGTTTCTGAACAGGCATGTAGCGCATGGAAAAATGCTGTCCCAGACGAACCATTGCATCATAAACAGAAGCATCTCCGTGAGGATGGTAACGACCAAGAACGTCACCCACCACAGTGGCACACTTGCGGGTTTTTCCGTTCATGTGAAGACCTTCTTCGTTCATGGCATAAAGAATACGACGATGAACAGGTTTAAGACCATCACGCACATCAGGAAGTGCACGGGCTACAATGACAGACATTGAGTAGTCAATGTATGCCTTTTTCATCTCTGTTTCGATGGCAACGGGAATGAGCGTTCCACCTTCCGGGGTTTTAATTTCTTCCATATGTTAACCTTATATTTGAATAAACTGTTAAAAACTATACATCCAGTGTTGCATAAGCGGCATTTTCTTCAATGAACTTGCGGCGGGGTTCTACTTCCTCACCCATGAGAATATTGAAGATTTTGTCTGCTTCTGCGGCATCGGTAAGATGAACCTGCTTCATTTTGCGGTTGGCAGGGCTCATTGTTGTTTCTTTAAGTTCCTGCCATTCCATTTCACCAAGACCTTTGTAACGCTGAACGTCAAGTTTTATGTCACCGGGATATTCTTCGTGCAGTTTTGCAATAACACTGTCGCGCTCTTCATCCGTGAAAGTAAAGTAATCTTTCTTTTTGTAACTGACACGATAAAGAGGAGGCATTGCAATGTAAACGTATCCGTGTTCAATAAGCTGGGGCATGTAACGGAAGAAGAAGGTTAAAAGCAAAGTGGAAATGTGGCTTCCGTCAACGTCAGCATCTGCCATGATAATGATTTTATGGTAGCGGAGTTTTTCAATGTCAAAATCTTTTCCAATTCCTGTTCCAAGGGATGCAATCACCGGCTGAAGTTTATCGTTATTTATAACTTTATCAGCATGGGATTTTTCTACGTTAAGCATTTTACCCCAAAGAGGAAGAATGGCCTGAATTTTTGGATCACGTCCCTGCTTTGCTGAACCACCTGCAGAGTCACCCTCGACTATGTATACCTCACATTCTTCAGGATGCTTTGAAGTACAGTCAGCGAGTTTTCCAGGAAGACCAAAACTGTCCAGTCCAGATTTTCTTCGGCTTGCTTCTTTGGCTTTACGGGCTGCAATACGGGCAACTGCTTCACTTACAGCCTTTTCAAGAATCATGTCTACAAGCTGAGGATTCTGTTCACACCACTGGGTAAGTTTTTCTTTTACAAGAGTATCCACATAAGTGCGGACTTCACTGTTTCCAAGTTTAGTTTTTGTCTGACCTTCAAACTGAGGTTCAGGAACTTTTACAGAAAGAACTGCAGTAAGACCTGCGCGAACATCATCACCGGTAAGTTTTTCAGGGTTCTGTCCTTTGGGAGTTACATTCAAAAGCTTCTTGCGGATTTTTTCACGACTGGGAATTTCTGCTTCAAGAAGTTTGTTAAGAACTACCGTAAGTGCAATTTTAAAACCGTCAAGGTGAGTTCCGCCTTCGTGTGTGTTAATGTCATTTACATAAGAATGAATGTTTTCTGAATAGCTGTCACGATTGTACTGCATGGCAACTTCCATAATCACATCATTTGAAGCGCCTGCAATATAAATTGGTTCTTCAGGAACTACTTTTTTATTTTCATTAAGAACAGTTACGTAGTGTTTAATTCCGCCTTCGTAACGGTAAATTACTTCTTTTGGAGTTTCAAGTCTTTCGTCACGGAAAATGATTGTAATTCCAGGGTTAAGAAAGGCAAGTTCCCTTAAGCGGTTGGCAAGGACATCAAAATCATAAGTAGTAGTTTCTGTAAAAATACTTCCGTCTGCTTTCCAGCGGATTGTTGTTCCATGAAGATTTGTATCACCAAGGCATTCAACTTTTGTCTTTGGTTTTCCTTCTGCAAATTTCTGCTGATATCTTTTTCCTTCACGATTTACAAATGCTTCCATCCAGACAGAAAGTGCGTTCACACAGGAAACACCCACACCATGAAGACCACCGGAAACTTTATAGTTTGACTTATCAAACTTACCGCCTGCATGAAGACGGGTAAGCACAAGTTCCAGGGCAGAAACATGTTCTGTAGGATGCATGTCTACAGGAATACCACGACCATTATCTTCTACACGGCAGATGTCATCTTTTTCAAGGGCAACAGTAATAGTATCGCAGTAACCGGCCATTGCTTCGTCTATGGAGTTATCAACCACCTCATAAACAAGATGATGAAGTCCGTTTGGTCCGGTTGAACCAATGTACATACCTGGTCTTTTTCTTACTGCTTCAAGTCCTTTAAGAACCTGAATACTACTTGCTGAATACTGATTGTTTTCGTCTGCCATTTAAGATTTCTCGCCTATATATAGAATAATCTGGAATTCAGAGTATACCCTTATTGAAAAAAAAAGTAAAGGCAAGGTATAATATGGACTATGAGCAAACAGAATTACAAAGTCTTTTGGGATGAAGCATTAAACATCATACGTCAGGAATATAAATCTCAAAATCAGGAAGATGAGTTTAACCTCTGGTTCAAGATGGAATATCTGGAAGACCAGGAAAATGAAATAAAAGTCTTAATTCCCTCAGAATTCATGTGGAACCAGATGAACACAAGAGGCTATGTAAAAAACGTAAAACAAAAATTAAGCGAACTCACCGGCCAGGATATTGAAATTTCTGCAGTAATTAAAAATAAAATACAATCTTATGAAAAAAAGCCGGAAAATCCTATTTCTGAAGCAGAAAAAACTGAAGAAAATAATATAAATCTACAAAAAAAAGAAGTTAAGTCAGAAGAAATTTCACAGCCTCTTTCCATAAAAAAACACCCGCAGCTGCATGAAAACTACACTTTTGACACTTTTGTTCCTGGAGAAAATTCCGATTTTGCCTACAGTGTCTGTTTAGCGGCATCAAAAGAACCGGGAAGAAAATATAATCCCCTTCTCATTTATGGTGGAGTCGGTTTAGGTAAAACACACCTCATGGAATCTATTGGAAACTACATATATAATAATTCCCAGGGAACTATGAAAATCTGCTGTGTTTCTTCAGAAGATTTTACAAATGAATTTACTTCTTCCATCAGAAATAAAACCACAGAAAAGTTTAAGCAAAAGTACCGCAATATGGATGTTCTTTTAGTAGATGACATTCACTTTCTGCAGGGAAAAGAACAGACACTTGAAGAATTTTTCAATACCTTCCAGGCCCTGGAAAAAAAGAAAAAACAGATGGTATTCACCTGCGACCGCCCCATCAGCGAGCTTAAAGGGGTTGAAGAAAGAATGAGATCCCGCTTTTCAAAAGGCATCACCATGGATCTTCAGCCGCCTAACTACGAAACAAGACGGGCCATTCTTGAAAAAAAACTTGAGATTATGCAAAAACACATTCCGGAAGATGTTGTTGATTACATTGCCCGTAACGTAGAAACAAACGTCCGCGACCTTGAACACTGTCTTACAAACATGATTGCCTATTCTGAACTGGTAAATAAACCCATTACAATAGAGGTTGCACAAAACCAGCTTCACGACACTTTTAATCAGGTGAACGACGGTTCCATTACAATAGAAATAATTCAAAAAGTTGTGGCAGAACACTACAACATTACGGTAAGGGAACTTACAGGAAAAAAACGTACACCCAAAATCAGCATGCCCAGACACATTGCAATTTATATTGCAAGAGAAATGGTCGGTTATTCTTTCCCGGAACTAGGCAACGAATTTGGAGGCCGTGACCACACTACAACAATGAACAGTTATGAAAAAATAGAAAACCTCCTTAAAACAGATTCCGGCCTGAATTCAACAATCGAGATGCTGAAAAGGGAAATTAAAGAATATAGAAAATAAATTCTGCCTGTGGAAAAGTCTGTGTAAAAGCAATGAATTCAAGACTAAAAAACAGGTTAAAACTAATTTTTCTGTGGAAAAAGTGAATTTGTGTGAATTTCAAACCAACACTTATCCACAGAGATATTTTATTTTATTACAATAACTTAGCCGAGTTTTACACAAATTCACAACACCCTACTATTATTACTACTAAATTTATAAATTTAATAAATTTAGAATATGCATAAAAATGAATTTTTATGCAAAAGAGATTTTTTGTAGACGAAAAAAAATGTATAGTGTATACTGATATATATAACTTCCTTTGGGAGAAAATTATGAAATTTAGTTTTGATAAAGATGCTATGGTCAAAGAGATCTCCATTGCTCAGGAGATTATTTCTACAAAAAATTCCGGAACAATCCTTTCCAATGTTCTTCTTATTGCAGAAGGCGGAACGCTTACAATAAAAGCTACAGATATAAGAGTTAATTTTGAAACTCAGATTCCTGTACAAATAGAAGTAGAAGGAAGAACAACCATTTACTGTGCAAAGTTTATGGAAATTCTTTCAACCCTTCCTGAAGGAGAAATTGAATTTAACCAGACAAGCAGTGAAGGTGAAGACCAGGCCGTTAATGTAATTATTAAACCTGTAACAAAGAAAATTAAATTTCAGATGAGAAGCCTTTCTTCCAATGACTTCCCCATGTTTGATTCTGCAGATAATATTCCATATCTTGAAATTCCATCAGCAGATTTAAGAGAAATGATTTCTCAAACTTTCTTTGCAGTTAGTGATGACCAGCAGCGTTTCTTCCTTAATGGTGTTTATTTTGAAATTAAAGATAACAGAATCAATCTTGTTGCAACAGACGGAAGACGCTTAAGTTTTGATTCAAAAGAAATTACTTCTGAGATTGTTGAATTTCCTCCTGCAATTGTTCATCCAAAAGTTCTTGGAATTATAATGAAGCATGCTCCTTCCGAAGGAAACATTCAGATTGCCGTTGTAGACAAGATGATGTTCTTCCGTTTTGGAAATTATAAATTTGGAACAACTCTTATTGAAGGCAACTTCCCCAACTACACAAAAGTTATTCCGGAAAATCAGTCACATAGTTTCCAGGTTCAAAAGTCAGACCTTGTTTCAGCTTTGCGCCGTGTAGCCCTTATGGTAAACAAGAGCAGCGGAAGAATTTATTTTTCAATCAGCGACGGAGTTCTTAAAATTACATCACAGCCTTCTGACCTTGGTACTGCAGATGAAGAGATTCCCTGTGAGTATGCAGGTGATAAATATGAGATTGCACTTAATTACCGTTATGTGGAAGAGCCTCTTAAATTTATTTCCAGCGAAAGAATTAGATTTGAATTTACAGAGGAAATGAAAGCGGTAACAATGAAATCTGAGCCGGCCGGAGATTACATCCACGTAATCATGCCAATGCAGAAAGAGTAGATTGCCATTTTTAAGTATTATTCCCTATAATTTCAGAAACCTCTCTAACGAAAAAATTGATGTTTTCGCAAGGGAGGTTTATTTTTGTGGAGAAAACGGACAGGGAAAAAGTAATATTCTTGAAGCCCTTTATTATTCCGCATACGCTTCTTCTTTCAGAACTCACAATGAAAGTGAAATGGTAAGAAACGGAGAAAGTGTAATGAGAATAAATTCCATGTTCAAAGAAGAAAACGGGAATACTCATACTACTGTAATTACTTTTCAGAATGGAAAAAAGAGAATAGAAAAAGACGGTAAAATGCTGCAGGACAGAAAAGAAATTGTAAATACAATGCCCTGCGTTTTATATAATCATGATGATTTGGATTTTGCCGTTGGCTCTCCTGAACGAAGAAGATTTTTTATAGACCAGAGCCTGAGTATGTACGATGTAATGTACATAGATGAAATGAGAAGATACAAGAGAGTTCTAAAAAGCAGAAATATTTCTCTTAAAGAAAATAAATATGACTTGCTTGACAGTTATGATATTCAGCTTGTGCAAAACGGAATAGAAATTCAGAAAAAAAGAAAAAGTGCAGTTTTTCAGTTTAATCAGATTTTTGGAAAAATATATGAACAGGTAACAGGAATAGAAGGAGTTACAATTAGATATTATCCTTCCTGGAAAAAAAATGATGACTCAGGAATTTCTTCCGTAGATGAAATCCTTTACCAGATAAAAGAAAAAAGACAAATTGAAAAAGCAATGTGCCGTACCATGACAGGACCTCATGTTGACCGTATTGTTTTTATAAGAAACGGAGCACCTTTTGTTCCAACTGCATCAACCGGGCAGAGAAGACTTATTGCACTTCTGTTAAGAACTGCTCAGGCGGTGTATTACAAACAGGTTACCGGAAGACGTCCTGTTCTTCTTATGGATGACGTACTGCTTGAACTTGATCCTGACAAAAGGGAAAAGGTTACTTCCCTGCTTCCTGAGTATGACCAGCTCTTCTGTACATTTCTTCCTGGTGAACCTTATGAAAGATACAGGCATGAAGGGACAAAAATCTACAGTATTGAAAAAGGTACATGGAAAGAAAAAACATGAACGGTGAAGTAAAAGATTTTTCTCAGGTTATAAATTCTTTATTTGAAAATATAAGTCCTCAAAAAGCAAAAGAAGCTTTGACCATAAACAACGAATGGAATAAAGTACTTGGCAGAATTAAAAGTGCTGCAAATCCCTACGAAGGAAGAAATATTGCCGACCATACAAGAGTTATAGATTTAAAAAACGGACTGCTGCTTGTAGAATCTGATCATCCGGGCTGGACTTCTCTTGTTCAAATGCACAAAAACTTTATTCTAAAAGGAATAAAGATGGATTTTCCATACCTTAAGATAAACAATATAGCAATATACCTGAAAGGAAAATATGATCCCCTTAAAGAAAATGGCGCTGAATCCTATTCTGTTGAAAAAATGAAAAATGTAATCGAAGAAAAGGCAAAAAAAGACGAAGAAGAAATTGAAAATTACATGAAAAGAGCGGGAAATAATAAAAAAACTGAAAAAAAAGCACCAAAATCCTTACCGCCTGAAATAGAGGCAATTTTTAATAATATATTAGGCAATCAGCCCTTGACCAATTAAAAAGAATAATGCTATATTTCACTCTACTATACTATATTCTGGAATTTTATTTATAGGAGAAATATATTATGTTACGCACATACCAGCCTAGCAAAGTAAAGCGCAATAGAAAGTTTGGTTTCCGCGCAAGAATGAAGACTCGTGGTGGACGCATGGTACTTGCCCGCCGCCGTGCAAAGGGTCGCTGGAAGCTCACTGTTTCTGACGAAAAGAAGCCCTACGTAAACGGAAAGAACCAGACTGCTAAGATGTAGTCTTGATTCCGTAAGGGGATGAATACGGACTTGCTAAAAACAGGACGTTTTGCTCGTAATGAACATGTAAAGCGTCCTGCCGACATCCAGAAACTTTTCAAAAAGGGAAGGAAAGTCAGTGTACAGGGGGCTAAGCTTTTCTATGCACTGAACGGTAAAGAAGTGAACCGGATTGGATTCCCCCTTCCCAGAGGCTATGGAAATGCTGTTCAGAGAAATTTGAGCAAACGCTATAGCCGAGAAACATATCGATTCTTTAAGGCACACCTGAACACCGGCTATGATATGCTCCTTTTAGTGTATCCCGGAAATGACTCGTTCCACTCGCGGTGTGAACAATTTAAGACATTATGCCAAAAGGCTGGTTTATTAAAGGAATAAGGAATTTATTCGTAAAATTCTTTTGCCTTTTAATACGGTTTTATCAAGTTTTTATCTCTCCCCTGTTTCCTGCCAGTTGCAGATATACACCGACCTGTTCGCAGTATGCACTGGAAGCCATCAAAAAACATGGTCCTGTAAAGGGTCTCTATCTTGCTGTCAAAAGGATACTCAGATGTAATCCCTACCACGAAGGAGGGTATGATCCTGTTCCGGATTGACAGACACAGAAGGAAATTGTATGGATAAAAATACCTTATGGGCAATATTACTTTCCACTCTTGTAGTGGTTGTTTCTGGCATAGTTGAATTTACAGTGATTATGCCTCGTCAGCAGCAGAGAATGGAAGCCCTTGCCGCAGAAGAAGAACTTAAGGCAAAAGAAGCGGCCGCCCTTGCAGAAGAACAGAGCAAGGCAATTTCCACAAGTCTTGGAATTGAAGAAGACACTGGAAATGAAAAAGAAACTGTTGCAGAAGAGTTTGTAGAAATTACTACAAATAAAATGAAGGCAGTTTTTTCCAATAAAGGTGGTGACCTTGTAAGTCTCAAATTACTTGAGCACCTGGACAAGGAAACCGGAGAAGGCGTTGAAATGGTAAACCATGTAACTCCTTCAAACCGTGCCCTTTCACTTTCATTCGGTAATGCAGAAACAAGCGTACTGAATGATACTTTTACTATTTCCCGAATAAACGACTATTCAGTGGGTTTCTATCGTTCTTACAGCATTAAGGATGATATGGGAAACGACCACAAATTCTATCTTGCAAAACTCTACACCTTTAAAGATGATGATTACGCTTTTAAAATGGACATTACAGTCAGACCGGAAGACGGATATGCACTGAATGTAGGTGGAGCAGCCTATACAATCAGAACTTCTCCGCAGATTGGTCCCCGTTTTGACAAAAAGAACCGCTACGAAGTAAGACAGTATGTGGCTTTGGGAAACAACAACAAGCGTGTAAAGAAAAACTTTTCTGACAAATACTATGACACTTCCTACCAGTGGGCCGGTGTTGCAGGAAAATATTTTACAATGCTTATTAAACCTGTAAATCCTGCAGTAATGTATTCTTCAGTAAAGTGTTCATCTCCCAAGGGGTTAGAAGAAGATATTTCACAGCTTCTTCTTACAAGAGCACAAACTTCCGGTGGCAGCGTAACGGATGAATATTATGTATACGTTGGTCCAAGAAGTGAAAAGGAATTGATTAAATACAACTCTAAGGATAAAAATGCATGGGGTCTGGTAAATGCAAAGTTTAATCAGGCACTTGATTCCAGCAGCTTCCTCTACCCTATTGAAGTAGTTCTTAAGTGGGCAATAGGTCTCATTAACAAACTGGTTCATAACTGGGGTGTTGCAATTATCATCCTTACGATAATTCTTAAGATTATACTTTTCCCCCTGAACAAAAAGCAGGCGGTTGGTTCACTTAAAATGCAGGAACTTCAGCCACAGATGCAGGCAATTCAGGCAAAGTACAAGAATGACCAGCAGAAACTTGCAGAGGAAACACAAAAACTCTACAAGAAAGTGGGTTACAATCCAATGTCCGGTTGTCTGCCCATGATACTGCAGATGCTCATTCTTATTTCACTTTATCGTGTTTTCAACAACTACTTTGATTTCCGTGGTGCAGGCTTTATTCACGGCTGGATTGATGACCTTTCTGTTGGTGACAGCGTATGGACCTGGGAAAAACAGATTCCCCTCATTTCAGGCTTTACAATGAACAACCTGCGTATTCTTCCCTTCATCTATGTGATTTCACAGCTTCTGAACGGAAAAATTACACAGTACGGTGGAACTGCAGGCGGCGATAATGCTCAGGCAAAACAGATGCAGATAATGATGATGTATGTAATGCCGATTATGTTCTTCTTCATTATGTACAATGTTCCGAGCGGACTTTTAATTTACTGGGTTGTATCAAATATCTTCCAGATTGGACAGCAGCTGGTAATTAACAGAGTAATGAAAAAACAGCGTGCAGAAATGAAAAATGCTCAGAATGTGTCTGTAAGCGGAAAAAAAGCAAAGTCCAGAAAATAAGGGCGGATTAAAAACAAAACACTATTATTAGAGGTACATAGATGATTTACGAGTACGAAGCAGAAACAGAAAAAGATGCTATTGAAAAAGCAGCACAGGAACTTGGTCTTGAAAAAGATCAGTTTGACGTGGAAATTCTTGAGGCTCAGAAAAAGTCTCTCTTCAAGAAAGGATATGTTAAAATCAGAGTGCATACAGTAGATACGCAGAATCATGTTCAGCCAGAATTTGACGGTAAAGTGCCGAATGCAACTACTATTGCAAACAATCCTCATATTGTGGCAAATCCACTTCCCCAGGATGAGTTTGAAGAAAAACTTCTTAACTTTATCAAAGAAATGATTGTTCACATGGGTTATGATGTTGCAGTTGAAGTGATGTTCCGTGAAGACAAAAAGATTGGAATTAAACTTTCCAGTGCAAGTTCTTCAATTCTTATCGGCCGCAAGGGAAAAAATCTGGATGCCATGCAGCTGCTTGCAAACGTGTATGCCGGTCACCTTGGAAGGGAAGATGTTCGCGTAATTCTTGATACAGAAAACTACCGCATCCGCCGTGAAGAAAGCCTTGTCCGCCTTGCTTATGTTACTGCAGATAAAGTTCGTTCAACAAGAAACTCCATGCTCCTTGAGCCTATGAATCCCTTTGAGAGACGTCTTATTCACACAACCCTCAATGATATTCCGGATATTGAAACCAAAAGCGAGGGAGATGGTTTATATAAGCAGGTACGTGTACTTTACAAAGGAGTGCGCTAATAAAACCAGTTTAAGGAGACAGGTATGAAGACAGTTATTTTTATGAAAAAAGCAGTAATATGCCTCTTTTTGTCAGTTTTAACTGCCGGTTCTCTATTTGCCCAGAAAGCTTCTGATTATGTTTCTTCTGAAATATATGAAAGTCTTAAAGAAAAGGGTGTAATCAGAACTTATACCTATCAGCCGGGAAACCCAAAATTAAAGCTTGTTCCCTCAACTAACCTTAACAGGGATGTAGAGTCTTTTTGGAAAGAAAGTGAAGATGCTCCTGCCTTTACTGTAGAAAACCTCTATCTTCTTTCTAAAAAAGATTTGGGTTCACCGGATAAAACCAACATCGAATATGCTTCCAAAGTTATTCGTTCCGTAAGTAAAATGGAAGGCTTAAAATATTACACAAGCAACAAAAAGTATACTACCCTTTACAAAAATGCTTATGTAATAAAGGGACCAAATGACCGCACAAGAATGCCAGATCCTGTAGAAGGAAATGCAGACGGAATGGTTATTTATGCCCTTCAGGATGACCATACTTTTGGAAAAGCAAATTTTGAAGTAAAATATCAGCAGACTGAAGATGAAGTGGGTACTAATTTTATAAATGTTACCCCAATGTACATGGGATTCATTCAGGCAGTAGAAGCAAAAAATCTCCGCATCAATCTTGTAATTACAGACTGTGGAGATGAATTTCTTGTTTACATGGCAATACGTTCCCGTTTTCCTGCCATACAGCTTTTTGAATCTATGATGTATGACTCCTTTAATTCACGTCTTGAAGCAATTTATAACTGGTTCATCGGTCAGTTCTAGGCGGATGTTCTGGGGGAGAATAAAATGAAAAAAACTTTGTGGGCGCTGCTCTTTGGCTGTGTCCTGCTTTCTGTTGGAGGATGTAAACCTATGGAAAAAAATGTGAAGGCACTTGAAGGAAAAGAAGGCCTTTTTGCCGTAATGGAAACAACAAAGGGAGACATTGTACTTGAGCTTTACTACAAAGACACTCCGCTTACTGTAACAAACTTTGTAGGTCTTGCAGAGGGTACACTTGACGCTGCTCAGGAAAAGCCTTTCTATGACGGACTCAAGTTCCATCGTGTTATTGCTAATTTTATGATTCAGGGTGGTGACCCTCTTGGAAACGGAACAGGTGGTCCAGGTTACCGCTTTGCAGACGAAATTGTAGATAAATATAAGTTTACTGGAGCCGGAATTCTTGCCATGGCAAATGCAGGTCCAGGAACGAACGGTAGTCAGTTTTTTATTACACATGTAGAAACTCCCTGGCTTAACGGAAAACATACAATCTTTGGTCATGTAGTTGACCCTGCAAGCCAGCTTACAGTTAATGCAATTGCCCAGAACGATAAAATAAAGTCTGTAAAGATTTACCGCCGTGGGGCAGATGCAGAAAAGTTCACTGCTACTCAGGAAGATTTTAATAGACGCGCAGAAGAAGCAAAAGCAAGAGCCCGTGCAGAAATGGAAAAACTTCTCGCAGAAAAAATCGTAGAAGTAGAAAAGAACTTCCCCGGATTTGAGAAAACTGCTGACGGAATCTACTTTAAGATTACAAAAGAAGGAAATGGTGAAAAGTGTGGCGAAGGAAAAAATGTTCGCACTGAGTACAAGGGATATCTTGTGAACGGTCAGGTATTTGACGGTTCAGCAAAACTTCTTAAAGGCGGACACGAACCCTTAGACTTCGTTACTGCCGCAGGACAGATGATTCCAGGATTTGATCTTGCCGTTCAGGATATGAAGGTAGGAGAAGTAAGAACAGTTGTTCTTCCTCCGGATTTGGCTTATGGTGCAAATGGTATTCCAGGCGTTATTCCGGGAAACTCTTTCCTTGCTTTTGACATTGAACTTGTAAGCGCAAAATAAACTTTTAGTTCTTTGATTTTACAGTGTACCATACCCTACGACTGTTAAAAAGTAGTGAAGTATGGTACACTTTTTTTATGCGCAGACAAAAAATTGCTTTTCTGGCTTCCCTTTGTCTCTTTCTCTCTGCAGTTGAATATGCAATTCCAAAACCCCTGCCCTTTATGCGTCTGGGGCTGGCAAACCTTCCTATAATTCTTGCCCTGAATATATTTTCTTTTCCAGAACTCTTGCTTCTTACATTTCTTAAAGTTTTATGTCAGGCAATAATCAGCGGAACTTTAATAAGTTATATTGTTGTTTTTAGCATTGCGGGAAGCTTTTCTTCCCTGCTGACTATGTGGCTTCTGAATTTTCTTTTCAAAAAGAAAAAGTGTATAAGCCTCTTGGGAATATCTCTTGCAGGAGCACTTGCTAATAACGGAGCACAGCTATTCTGCTCACAAATCTTTATGTTTGGCCAGAGAACTAAATATGTGGCTCCCATTCTTCTGATTACAGGTACAGTTACAGGACTTTTACTGGGCGCAGTTGCTTTGCTTGTAGAAAACAAATCTGAGTGGTATAAAGAATTTTCATTAATGGATTCTGATAAAATAATAGCCCTGGAGAAAAATTTCACCGAAGAAAGGAGCAGTAAAGGTTCCATAATAAAACTGGGGTTTTATATACTGTTACTGACTGCGTTTCTTCTGGTAAACCAATGGGTACAGAATCTGTACCTCTTATATGGGTGTACAGGCTTAAGTTTACTGCTTCTGTTAATTAAAAAAAGAGGAAAATACAATCTACTACCTTCAATACTGATACTTCTATCTGTAACCATTATGGCACTGTTTGTACCCTTTGGAAAAGTATTGTTTACTCTGGGTAGTTTTAGAATTACTTCAGGTGCTTTGATTAAGGGTTTGCATCGGTCAGGAATTCTTCTTGGGATGACTTTTATTTCCAGTCTTGCAATCGACAGAAACTTACGTTTACCGGGAAAAACTGGAGAACTGGTAAGTGAAATATTCCTTTATGCAGACAAATTAAAGGGTACAGATTTACCCAAAGAGAGTAAAAACATTTTTTCCAGAATAGATAAGCAATTATGCAAAGTTTGGGGTACAGAATGAAAAATCTGCCCATTTACAGTCACCTGGATGAGATTTGCCAGACCTTAAAAAATTCTCCTTCCTGCAGCTTAATTTTAACGGCTGAAACTGGAGCCGGAAAATCAACTGCATTGCCTGTAGCTTTATTAAAGCATTTTCCCGGAAAGATTTATATGCTTGAACCCAGGAGACTTGCCGTATTAAATATTGCAAACAGGGTGTGCGAGATACTTGGAGAAGAGGTTGGAAACACTTGCGGTTACATAATGCGCCTTGAAAATAAGGTGACAGATAAAACCCGTTTACATATTCTTACAGAGGCAATTTTAACACGAAAAATCCAATCTGACCCCATGCTCGAAGGGGTGTCTGTTGTAGTAATAGATGAGTTTCATGAAAGAAGCATACATGCAGACCAGGCCCTTGCTTTCTTAAAAGAAGTTTTAACCTTAAGGGATGATCTTTATGTGGTAATAATGTCTGCCACAATGGATACAGAAGCCTTAGCCTCTTATATGGGAAATGATGGCACTAAAGCTGCTGTTTATCATGTAGAAGGCAGATGTCATGAAGTGCAGATAGAGTATGAGGATAATAAAAGTCCTGCGAAAGCCGCCTATGATGAGGTTAGAAAGCTAAAGGATGGAGATGGTGGAAGTGTACTTGTCTTTCTTCCCGGAATAGCTGAAATCAGGAAAACAAAAGAAGAATTACTTTCGTTAGGTGCAGACAAACTATCGGAAGTTTGTATATTACACAGTTCTGTACCTTATGAAGAACAAAAAGCAATATTAAAAGCAGGTGAAAGTAAGAGAAAAAGAATAATACTGAGTTCTGCAATAGCAGAAACTTCGTTAACAATTCCTGACATACGAGTGGTAGTCGATTCGGGTCTTTACAGAACTAATATCTATAACCAGTCTATAGGAATGGACCAGCTGGTGACTATGAATGTTTCTGAGTTTAGTGCGGCACAAAGAGCAGGTCGTGCAGGTAGACTAACGAACGGTAAGTGTGTGAGGTTATGGAATAAGAATGAAGTTCTGGTAAAATCCAGTATGCCGGAAATTTTAAGGGCTGATTTATCTGCTCTGGTTTTGGAATGTGCCGAATGGGGGGCAAAAGATGCCTCTTCTTTACAATGGTTTGACAAGCCACCAAAAGGAGCCTGGCTTGCGGCAAAGAACTTACTGGAAAAACTGAACTGCCTGAAAGAAGAAAATATTACTCCCTTGGGTAAAGCCGTGCTTGGAATGGGAACAGGGGTAAGGCTTTCCTGTGTGGCATTATCCGGTTTTCCTACAAATAATGCAGACTTTTCCACAGGCATTGCAAGTGAATGCGACCCCGCAGTAAATATAAGCACAAAAATGATGGAAAAACAAAGGAATCTGCTAAAAATAAGGGGTCAGAAATGGAAGAAAAATCCACTTGTTTTTGAGACTTTTCCACAGGTAGACAGCGACTTTTCCACAGCTTGTGCACTTTTGTCAGGTTTTCCTGACAGATTGTGTAAAAAGCAGGCAGATGGTCTTTATTTACTCCCTTCTGGAAGAATGGTAGGCCTACCGGAAGATAAGGCCTTTACTTCTCCAGATTATTTAATTGCAACAGACATAAGTGCCACTGACCGCCAGGGAATAATACGAAAGTTTTATGAAATGGGTACAGATGAAGCCCTTAATTACCTGAATAAACATTCTGAAACAAAAGTAAAAGTCTCATTTGAGGGGGACAGTCAAAAACTGGTAAAAAAAGAAATCCTTTGCTATGGAAAAATTGTCCTAAAGAAAAAAGTTATTCCCGTCAGCAAGGGGGACTATATACTTGCCCTTGCAGAAAAAGTGAAAGAAGAGGGCTTAGAATGGTTACCGCTTACAAATGCAGCAGAAAATCTTCTTTTAAGGTGTCAGTTTTACATACAGCAGTCTAATGAAAAGGGTACCGAATTAGAAGAAAGGTATAATAATCTTAAAGAAAATGCTGCAGAATGGCTGGGACCCTTTATTCCGGAGGGAGAAAAAGTCAGCGGGGAAAAAATATATTCAGCCCTCTACTGGTATTTAGATGGTGACAGATTAAAAGAATCTGTACCCGTGGAAATTATTCTTCCAAACGGAAAAAAGCGAAAACTTATATATGAAAATCAAAATGGAAAAATCGTGCCGGTACTTGAAATAATCATCCAGCAGATATTTGGCTGTTTTACTACACCAAAGGTAATGGGACATCCGCTTTTGTTAAAATTACTCTCCCCTGCCCGCCGCCCCCTGCAGATAACTTCAGATTTGGAAAACTTCTGGAAAGAAACCTGGCCGGAAATTTGCAGTGAAATGAAAGGCCGTTACCCGAAACACAACTGGGACTATCGGGTGACAAGTAAAGAGGAATGAGGTAAAATCAGGCTATGACAGAAAATCAATGGGAAGCATTCTGCACTTTTAGAGAGCAGTATAAAAATCTTTGTGAAAGTTGGTCAGTCTTTGGGCATGAAATAATTGCCTTGGAAAAAGAAGTTATCAGAGAAAAAGAGGACACCCCGCCCTACTCTATGGAACTTCCTGTTGTTTACAATAAAGCCTATGATGAAATCACTAAAGATCATGACATCCACATGATTGTGATTGGAGACAATCCAGGTAAAGACGAGCAGCTTAAGGTAAACTCAAAATATCTTGTGGGCCAGAGTGGAAAAATTGCAGAAGGTTTTTTTAGAAAACATGCTGAATTAGAAACTGACTTCAGGAAAAACGTAATCATTTTAAATAAAACTCCCCTTCATACGGCAAAGACCAACCACTTAAATTATCTGAAAAAAAAAGGAAGCCCTGACATTAAAAACCTAATCAGCGAAAGTCAGAAAAAAGTTGCATCGCTTACTGCAGAATTACATAAAGCTCTTGTAGAAAATTCTGAAAAGGGAACTTTTGTTCCTGAACTCTGGATTGTTGGCTATGCGGAACTAAAAGACAAAAAGATTTTTGTTGAATACAGGGATACTCTTCGGGATTGTTACAAAGGACATGAAGAGGCCTGGAATAAGGTATTTGTCTACCAGCATTTTTCCATGAACCGATTCAGTATTGATTTAAAAAACTATATGTCAGCACATGAGGGAATGGGAATAAAAGAAAGTCTTACGGAACTGGGAAAAATTCACAAAAGTGAGATTTTTGCATAGTCAGATTTAAAAAAATAAGGGAAGAACTAAAGAGTGGTTTCGAGTGCCTCAACCACCATGGTTTATTTTATAAACCTATTAGTTCTTCCCGAAAAGTCTTTTGGATATACCTGTCTACTCGATGTCGCAGTTGTCGGATTTTACAGTAGTAATTTCCTGACCTGCACAAGTAAGGGTTACACCACCTACCTGAGCTTTGTGACCGCGGATTTTGTATTCCACTTTGCAGAACTTGTCAATGTCGATTTTCTCAGGCTTTGAAAGGGCTGCAGTTGCATCACTGCCCTGTGGAATAACTGGTGTTCCAGGCTCTGCCCATGGAGCGGTAAGAAGTTCAACTTTTTCTTTTCCGTCTTCCATGTAGTCTGCAGCAAGAAGCATTCCATGGCTTTCTACTCCGCGCATTTTACGTGGGGCAAGGTTTGCGGCAATAATCACATGCTGGCCGATAAGTTCTTCCGGAGTAAGGTAGTCACGAAGTCCGCTCTGAACAATGCGTTCTGTTCCGCTTCCGTCATCCATGTGTTCAATGTAGAGTTTTTCACCCTGGGGGTTTGTTTCTACGCTTTTGATTACTGCAACGCGAAGGTCAATATACTTGTCAAAATGTTCAATCTGGTTTTCGGCAAGTTTTGGTCCTTCTGATTTCTTGGGTTCTGCTTTTTTCTGTTCAGTTTTCTTTTCTGACTTCTGCTCAGCTTTTGGGGCATCTGTTTTTGCAGAGGACTTTACTTCTGCAACACCGGCATGTCCTTCGTTTGACATAAGGAACTCAAGGTCTACTTCACCTGCAACACAGGGAACTGTAACCTGCCAGTTTTCCAGCACCTGGGGATGAATCTCTCCGAAGATACCGCACTGCTTACCGTTTACAACAATGGCAGCCTGACGTCCTGGAATGAAACGCGGGTCTTCTGTTTCACGAACTTCATACTTGTGGTCAAGGTAATAAAGCAGGGTGCTTACTTCGCTTGCAAGGTCATTGAAGTTTGCGTTGTTGGCAGCAGTAAGGAAACCAAGACTCTGTACTGTGCGTGTACCTGTGTTTTCTTCTGTGTCATCAATGTAGGCAATTTTACCAACTTCAAAAATCTTGTGGGGGTAAACGGCATTACCGCTCTGTGCTTCTGCTTCAAAGAGGCTTGCAATGATTGAAGGTCGGATGAACTGGTAGTTTTCGCTCATGGGGTTTGCAATTTCAATTACATTATCTCCTGAAATTCCCATGCGGTCAATGTAGGTTTTCTTTGAACCAAGGTAGTTAAAAATCATTTCCTGGTAACCCAGACCTGCCATGATTTCCTTTACCTTGCGGCTGTAAGTTGTAATCGGAAGGAGGCGTCCTACAGTAAAATCATTTGGCTTAGAAGGCTTAAAGTAATCTAAGTCCATGCCAATCATTACGTCTTCAATAACGTCTACTTCGTGGAGGAAGTCGTTGCGGTAGGGAGCAGGTTTTACAGTAAAGATTTCATCTCCGTTTTCTGAACGGTGGCTTACGCTGTTACCCATTTTTTCAAGGGCTTCTACAACCTGGGCTACAGTAAGTTCTTCACCAAGCTTTTTGTTGATTGCAGTAAGGCGGGCATCTGTTGTTTTCTGGAAATAGAAAGGTGCAACAATATCTTTTCCAAAACCTGTGTCATAAGGATGTTTAACCAGAACCGGAGTAATTTTATAACCTGCGTCAAAGAAGTCACAGGCAACGATGTTTGCAGAGAGCATGAGGCTTTCCATGTCGCTTCCTGTAAGCTCTACGAGAAGTTCGTCATCACCTACTTCTACCTGACCCAGGGTTGCGCTGTTAATGATAGGTGGCATGCTGAGCACTTCGCCTGAGTTATCTTTGAAAAGAGGATATTTTGTCATGCCTTCAAGAATCCATCCGAAGTCTTTTCCCTTTGGATGATTTTTTACAATGCTGCGCAGAGTCTGTGACTGGTTTTCTCCAAGGGCAACAAAAGAATCTTTGTCTGGATCTGCGGCAACATAATGACATGGCCACTTAACGTCTTTTTCACGGTAAACACCCATGGCAATGGTTTTTCTCTTGCGGCCGAAGTTCCAGCACAATTTTTCCTGTGTCTGAATGATGTCTTTGAGCATGGGGTCATCAACCGGTTTACCGCTGATTGTAAAGGCAACCATGAAAGGACGGATGTGTTCAAGACCTGAGTCAACTTCTACGAAGCGGTTGTCTGTAGACTGAATTTTTCCGGGGTAAGAAAGGAATGCATCGTAGTTTGAATGAGCTTTTCCTTCGTATTCACGCAGACAGCGGGCAACACCACCAGTAGACCAGAGATCCGGACGGTTTGTGTCGTTAAGTTCGATTTTTATTGTGCGGTCATCGGCACTGTCTTCTGCTTTTGGAGCTTCGTCAAGTTCTGCTTTTGCATGGGTAAGTTTTTTTTCAAAGAAGTCGTCGTACTCAAATGTTCTTCCAACAAGATTAAAAAACAGTTTTTCGTTTACTTCAATTTTTGGCATGATATCCTCTTTTACGCCTGATTTTTTGTGCATTATATTGTAATGAAATGAATTAAAAGTGTCTATAAGAAGGCGCAGACTATAGAATAGCGGAATCTGTGCAAAGAGAAAAATAAGTGCTATATTTTTATTATGAATGTATTTTACGGGCTTATGATTCCATTTCTTGGTACCATGCTGGGTTCTGCCTGTGTTTTTTTCATGAGCAGTAGTCTGAATGCAAGGGTACAGAAACTTCTTCTTGGTTTTGCAAGCGGTGTGATGGTAGCGGCCAGTGTCTGGTCACTTATAGTTCCTGCAATTGAACAGAGTGAAGAAAGCGGAATGGGAAAACTTGCATTTTTACCGGCTGCGGCAGGTATTGCTCTTGGCATGGCTTTTCTTCTTTTGCTGGACGTTATTATTCCCCACCTGCACGTAAATGCAGATAAACCCGAAGGTCTTAAAGCTTCCCTTAAAAAAACGACCATGCTTGTTCTTGCGGTGACTTTGCATAATATACCGGAGGGAATGGCAGTTGGTGTGGTTTTTGCAGCACTTATGGCGGGTGGTTCAGGAATAACTGCGGCAGGTGCCCTAGCACTTTCTATTGGTATTGCAATACAGAACTTTCCTGAAGGGGCTATTATTTCAATGCCTCTTGCGGGAGAGGGAAACGGAAAGGGTAAAGCCTTTCTTTACGGAACTTTAAGTGGAATTGTGGAGCCCATAGCGGCAGTGATAACCATTCTTCTTACAAGCTGGATTCTGCCACTACTACCCTACCTTTTGAGTTTTGCGGCAGGTGCAATGCTTTATGTGGTGGTGGAAGAACTTATTCCGGAAGCCAGTGAAGGGGAACATTCAAACCTGGGTACAGTTGGATTTGCCCTTGGTTTTATTCTTATGATGGTACTTGATGTTGCTTTGGGGTAAAGAATGAAAAGAAAACTTGCTTTTGGAATTACGGTGATTTTGGCTTTAGGACTTGTGTTTTACCTGTTTTTAGGGGACAGTTTGCTTGGTAAATCTGTACCTATGACAGAGTATGCTTCTTTTTACCAGGATGTGGAAAAGGGGCTTGTAAAGAAAGTAGAAATCGGAAAAAAATATCTTACTTTTACAAAGGTGACAGATGAGGGTACAGAAGTAAAACTTCAGACCTATAACCCGGAGTCTCCCCTGCTCAAAGAGTTTCTGCTTAAAAACAGTGTTAAGGTTACAGAAGATTCTGACCCTGAAAAAATCATTTCTCTGCTGTTAGATATAGTTTTTTACGGGTTTTTTATAACAGCAGTTGTTATTGTCTTTAGAAAGTTCATAAGCCCCAATACTTTTAAGGTGGTAAGGCATACAGGGAAAACTTTTGCTGATGTTGTAGGCATGGATGCACTTAAAAAAGATATGTCCCAGGTTATGGAAATAATGAAAAATCCGGCAGAATGGGCAAAAAAGGGTGTCAGAATGCCAAAGGGAATAATTATGGAGGGTGCACCTGGTAATGGTAAAACTCTCTTTGCAAAAGCACTGGCAGGGGAAGCCAAAGTAAACTTTATTCCTGCTAAGGCAACAGATTTTGAAAGCATGTTCATGGCAATAGGACCAATGAAGGTTAAATTGCTGTTCAAAAAAGCAAGGCGCAGAGCTCCCTGTATAGTTTTTATAGATGAATTTGACGGAATTGGAACCAGAAGAAATTATTCTGGAAGTGCCATAGAAACAGAGAATACAAGAATTGTAACTGCGCTTCTTAATGAACTGGACGGTTTTGAAAGTACAAGCGGAGTTTTAGTGCTGGCGGCAACAAACAGTATAAATGCACTGGACGAAGCTTTAATCAGGCCTGGCAGGTTTGATGCCCGTATTTCCGTTCCATTCCCTGATGAAAAAGCAAGGGCTCAGCTGGTGGAAATGTACAGTAGGGGTAAAAGTTTTGCTGCAGATTGTAGTGTGCAAAGTCTGGTAAAAACCTTTAACGGATTTTCTTGTGCTAAAATTGAGAGTGTTTTGAATAGAGCGGCACTGATTGCAGAACAGGATGAACGTTCGGTCGTTGAGATGAAAGATGTTCAGGCGGCTATAAAAGAGCAGGTTAACGCGCGGTAGTTTTTTGTTGTTAGTGGTAATGGTGGTTTCGAGAGCCTCAACCACCGGGGAGTTTGTTGTTGGGTAGCGTTTCGCAGATTCGCATGAGGGGCTTAACCTGCGGGATGTTTACTGGTGGTTTCGAGAGCCTCAACCACCGAGATGTTTTTATCTAAACCACCGGGATGTTTTAACTTCAACCAACGAAAAGTTATGTTCAAACACTGGGAATGTGATTTGACTACCGACTGTTAGTCTAGCAGTAAGGGGGCGGAGTCTTCCTGGGGGAGTGGGTCGTTTATTCCCTGGTAGGCGTCAAATGAGGGGCAGGAATGGCGGAGGTCACACTCAAGGCAAATCTGTCTGGCAAAGGTTTTATTTGTACCCTTTACAATGGATTCTAAAACTTCTGGCGCAGGCGGGGCAAATTCATCAGCGTCAGTTTTTTCAACAACCTGACCAAAGTCTGAAATAAGAGCCTTTGCATCCTCTTCACTAAAGGGAATGTCTATAAGCGGCTCCCAGTTTTCTATTGCTTCTTTTGCAGCCTTTTCATCACCGGAACGAAGTGCCTCATGTACTTCTTTGGGTACAGATGTAGAAAGCATGCCGGTTTTGCTGACAGGCTTCTGGGGGTAAGTTTTATCCCAAATCTGGGTACAGAAGGCTAACTGACGGGAGTATTTTTCTTTGTCTGCCAGAATGTTTTCGCGACTTTTACTAGTTAAATGAAAAAGAGACAGTCCCTCCTGGTTTTCAATAACATCTACTTTATCTTCCATGGAAAAAGGAATCTGTTTGTTGGGGGAGTGAAGTCCGTGAAGGGAAACTTTTTCCTGAAAATGCCTTTTACTGCCTGCAAGAAATTTTTCTTTTTTCCAGTAGCAGAGAACCTGTTCAAATGCTTTTTCTTTCAGACTAAGGTTAATAGTATGCCCGGAATTTTCTTTTAGGTAGGAAAAGTTTGCCTCAAAAAATTCGCGGAGTTTTTCTTCCATTTCTTCATCACTTAAATTGCTTATATTCATTTTTTACTGCCTCCGTCAGGGTTGCCGTCCAGATAGTTTTGAAAATCACTGATTGTCTGCTGGATGAGACTTGCAAAAAAAGCCGTCTGTGTTCTTGAGGGAACAAAACCGTATTTTGCAAAAGCCATGTAGTTTCTGGGGCAGCGCAGATAGGGAAGGTAATCTGCAGAGTATGAGTAGTTTTTTTCAGACACTTCTTTTTTTTCTTCGGACACAGGAATTGTAATTGGGTATAACTCGTCCAGATAGGGAATGTTCTTTTGGGTAAAAAGTGAATAAAAGGCAGGGTAGGTGAAGTGACCTTTTCCTGTAAACTGACAGAGAAGAAGAAAATTTTTTGGCCGGCTTAAGGCAACGTAAAACATGCGCATAGTGTCAAAATCGTCTAGGCGTTCTATGGGTTCCTGAAAGTTTTGGCCCTTTGATTCTACTTCGGCAATCTGTCTTACTAAAATGTCCAGCAGGCGAGGGGGCTTTTTTCTGTGAGAAAGTGAACCAAGAATTACCACAGGAAACTCAAGTCCTTTTGACTGGTGTACTGTAAGGAAGGGAACAGCACCTTTGGGAAAAGGATTTTCTTCATCTTCATGTTCGCCTTCGCTTCTTACAAAAAGTGCATAGAGGTATGAGAAGAAAAAACTTATGTTAAATCTGTCTTCTGCAAAATGACGGCCGCCTAAAAACTGTGAATGATTTTCCATGTAACGGGAAATGAACTGGGTAATCTGGGCCATGTTGTAAAGCCCCTGGTCCTCACCATCTTCTGCCATGGCAAAATCATCCCGGAACCAGACGAATTTATTCAGCTGGTAAAAAAGGTCAAGAAGGGTCCAGGGAAGAGACGTTAGTTTTGCAATAGCATAGGAAAGCGTAACTTCCTTGTCTCTCTGATAAGAAGATTTTGCAAAAGTCTGTAAAGTTGCATCCTTCAGTTTACTCTGAGTCTGGTCATGCAGATTTTTTATCTGTTTTAAAAGCTCAAGATTTTCCTGAGTAAGGGGGGCTTCCTGAGAAAGATTATTCTCCTGGCAAAAAAGATCAAGAGCGACATAATCTTCCGTCACCTGCTGAACGACTTTCTGTTTTTCTTTTATGAAGAGTGCAATCTCTTTATCATCTTCCATCACTTCTGAACAAGCCCACTGGGCTTCCTTTAACCATTTGTGAAATCTCTGCTGGTTACCAAAAGTATGTTCTACATCAGGCCTGCAGTCAAAAATAAGGGAAAAGATTCCGAAGGTTGCAAGACATTCATCTGTAAAAAGAAAGTTTTTTGTTCTGGGAGAATAAACGGGAATGCCTTCTTCTTCAAAGGCTTGTGTAAAGGCTTTAACCGGGGCACTAAGTTCTCCTTTGTAGCCGCGCAGGCTTGGAAAAAGAATTGCACACTGGTTGTAGTCACTTATGATTTGATTTTCATAAAGGTTTTTTACAAAAGTGACTGCTTCTTCTGCAACATATTCTTTTTCTCCGCTCACAAGAGCCACGGCAGGCCTTTCGTCTGTACTGAAAGCGGTAATGTTTTTGTCCATGATGCGGTAATAATTGTCGGAATACGGGTCTGCCCAGTCACACTGAGTAATAAAAGTAGTGTAGGTTTTAACAATGTCTGCCCTGGAGCGGTAGTTAATGTTTAAATCAATTCTTGCGGGAAGAAGATTAAAAAACTTGAAACAGGAGGATACAAAGGAAACAAGATTTTCTACAGTTGCACCGCGGAATCTGTAAAGGGCCTGGTCATCATCACCCACAATGCAGATGTTTGAAGAATGTTTGGCAAGGGCAAAATAAATTTTCTGCTGGATATTGTTTGTGTCCTGGTATTCATCAACAATTACGTGCTTAAAGATGGAAGAAGAATTACTGCTTTCTTCAAGAACCCGCATTGTTTTTTGCTGAAGGGTTGAAAAATCAACTTTTTCTCCATCGCCCTGTTTGAGCAGTTTATGATACTCAACAGTCATTTTAAAAAGTGCAGTGTCTGTTTCGGAAAAAACATCTGTCTTTTTGCAAAAGGATAAAAGCTGTTCGTCAAGAAAATCTTCTTCTGCCATGCGGTTTGCAAATTCAATGAAGTGGTTTACCGCTTTCATTTTTGAACGGCCGGTGTCAAAAAAGCTTTGGTTTATTTTTTCATAAAAGTTCAGCTGGGCTTCTGTAATGTCCTCTTCTTCTGTTTCATTTTCAGTACTTGCATTTTCATCATTTGCAACTGGAACCTCGGCTGTTTTTAAAAGAGCATTCCAGTTATTAAATTGGGAAACAAAAAGGTACTGGTCAAAATCGTCCATGAGGCTTACGTGATTGGAAGAGTTTGTCTGTGAAACTAAAATGCCTTCTGAAAGCATGCGGCGGCAGAGGGAATGGAGGGTTCCCACATACATGCCGGAAATGTCATAACGCTTACCTGTGTGACGGCTGGCAAGGGAAAGCAGTTCTTCCAGACCTTCCTTTAACTGTCTTGAAGCTTTTTCTGTAAAAGTGCAGAGAAATATTTCCTGGGGTAAAACATTCTGGCAGACAATGAGATTTACGGTGCGCCACAAAAGAACTCTTGTTTTGCCTGAACCGGGACCTGCAGTAAGTAAAAGGGGTCCGCTGGTGTTTATGATTGCGGCGAGCTGCATTTGATTGGGAATAAAGCCTTTTTCTTCAAATAAATCTAAAAGCAGCTGAGTGTTTGTGGAATCCTGCATTAAAGTATTATAACATGGTTTTTGGGGAAAAGAAATTATAAAAAGTCAAGCCCTTAAAGTGCTTTATCATCAGTGAAAAATCTGCTACAATGCCCGAACTTATGGAATTCACACAAGAACAAATTGACGCACTTTCAGTTAATGAAGTGGAAATCATGCAGCGCATTGCCGAAGAGCTTAACATCAGGATTGCTCAGGTAAGTGCAGTTATCAGTCTGGTTGCGGAAGGATGTACCATTCCGTTTATCTCCCGTTATCGTAAGGAAAAGCACGGTTCTCTGGATGAAGTTCAGGTTCGCGATTGTGACCATCTTTTTACCAGTTACAAGAATCTTGAAGAACGCCGTCTTGAGATTGTAAAGGGAATTTTTGCTCAGGGTAAACTGACCGAAACTCTCTACAAGGCCGCTATGGGTGCAAAAACCCTTACTGAGCTGGAAGACTTGTGGGCACCATTCAAGAAAAAGAAGAAGACAAGAGGCATGATTGCTCAGGAAAAAGGACTTGAGCCCCTTGCTGATTTTATTGCTGATTCTTCAAATGATGATAAGGCTGTGGAAGCAAAGGCAGCAGAGTTTGTAAAAACAGATGTGGAAGATGAAGCCCTTAAAGTTCCCACTGCCGAAGATGCAATCAAGGGTGCACAGGATATTCTTGCAGAACGTGTTTCTCAGGACAGTGCAAACAGAAGTGCAGTAAAAGATCTTTATCTTGCTACAGGAACCATGGCCACAAAAGGTATTGTTCCCGAAGGACAGGATGCAGCAACTGCAGAAAAAACTTCTACATACAAAATGTACTGGGACTACTCAGAGCCCCTTAACCAGATTAAACCCCACCGCATTCTTGCAATCAACCGTGCAGAACGTGAAGGTGCCCTGGAAGTAACCCTTGACGTGAGCGTAGAAGATGCCGTTAAGGAACTTCAGAAAAAACAGAAGATTGGAAACAAGTATCATTCAGAAGCAATTGAAGACGGTGTTGTCCGCCTTCTTTCACCTGCTGTTCTCCGCGAAATTCGCAGTGATGAGTTTGACGAAGCAGATGCTCACGGAATCGGAGTGTTCAGCGAGAACTTAAAAAATCTTCTTATGACACAGCCAATTAAGGGAAGCCGTGTTCTTGGTGTGGACCCAGGTATTCGTACTGGAACAAAATGTGCTGCCCTTGATGAAACAGGAAAATATCTTGGTTACTTCCTTATTAAACAGGTTGCTGAACCGGATGAAAGTTACAACAAGATTAAGTTTGCAATCAAGCAGTACAACATTCAGGTGGTTGCTGTTGGTAACGGAACTGGTAGCCAGGAAGTACAGGCTATTGTAAGCAAAGTAATCAGCGACAACTTCCCCGACGTGCGCTACACTGTTGTGGATGAAAGCGGTGCTTCCGTTTACAGTGCAAGTGACATTGCCCGCGAAGAGTTCCCTGACCTTGACCTTACAATCCGTGGTGCAATAAGCATGGGACGCCGCCTGCAGGATCCTCTTGCAGAACTTGTAAAGATTGACCCCAAGGCAATTGGTGTTGGACTTTACCAGCATGACGTTAACCAGAAGAAACTTTCTGACACACTGGATGAAGTTGTTGGAAGCGTTGTAAACCAGGTAGGCGTTAACCTTAACACAGCATCTGCCTCACTCTTAAAATATGTTTCCGGAATTAATTCAAGTCTTGCAAAGAAAATTGTTGCATACCGTGATGCAAATGGAAAAATCACCAGCCGTGAAGACCTTAAAAAAGTGTCTGGTCTTGGACCAAAGGCTTATGAACAGTGCGCAGGATTTTTGAAGATTCCTGAAAGTTCAAACCCACTGGACAACACCTGGGTGCATCCTGAAAACTATGGTGTGGCAAGCGAAGTACTTCCTCTTGTTCAGAACAAGGAAAAAGTTTCTGCAGACTTAAGAAAGAAACTGGAAGAAAAATATGGCGTTGGTGAAACAACAATCAACGACATTGTAGAAGAACTTGCAAAACCAAACCGTGACCCCCGTGACGGATACCCTGCACCAATCATGCAGAAGGGTGTGGTAAAGTTTGAAGACCTTACCGTGGGAATGAAAGTGACCGGTAAAATCCGCAACGTGGTAGACTTCGGTGCTTTTGTAGACATCGGTTTGCATGAGACAGGCCTTATCCACATCAGTGAGCTGAGCGACTCCTTTGTTAGCGACCCAATGGATGTAATCAAAGTTGGTGACATCAAAGAGTTTACAATCATCGATCTGGACATGGACAGAAAGAGAATCAGCCTTAGCCTTAAGAGTGATGCGGCAAGCAGAATGCATCATGAGGGCATGGGCAGCACTTCATCTTCTTCTAATGCTGCTTCATCCGGCGGTGTAAAAAAGCGTGTGGTTGTTGTAAAGAAAGGCTCTTCTTCTGGAAGTGCAGCTTCTGTAAAACCTGTTTCTAAAAACGATCGCCCTAGAAGTGACCGTCCAAAACAGAACTTTGGCGGAAGCGAAGACGGAATGTACTACAATCCCTTTGCTGCTCTGTTAAAGAAGTAAAATTTACTCTCCGTAAAGCTCTTTTACCACTTGAGAAAATTCCTGATACATTTTCATTCCATCAAGTGGTGAAAGGGCTTTTACAATTCCCTTATAATACCAGCCCTGAAGTTCCGGAGTTGATTCTTTGTTAAACTTTTCAAAAAGTGCACTGCCAATATGCCTGAAGTCATAAAGCTGGGCCCTGCAGTTGGAAAGTTTATCTGCACAGATTATGTAAAAAACTTCCAGGTCTTTGGAATCTGGATTTTTATTATTCAATATTCTGTTTTTAATTTCATTAAGATGGTCAAGGGTCTGCTGTTTTCTTTCTTTCCAGCTTTTAGTTTTGTCTTCGGATTCTAACTGAACGAGAGCAAGGATTTCTTTTCCAAAGTTTAGTTCAATTTCTTCTGCGCTGGTGTCTGTGTCTTCAAGGGTATCATGCAAAAGACCTGCCGCTTGAACACTAACGGAACAGTTTTCGTTTCTGAGTATCTGCCACACTTCCAGAGGATGAACGATATATGGCAGGGGGGAACCTTTTCTTTTCTGCCCTATACTGCCGTCCTTGTTAATAACGCTGCCGTGTTTTTCTGCTGCAAAGTGAATGGCCTTTGCAATTAAATCGTTTTCGCTCCAAAACTCTTCCTGACTGATCATAGCTTTCTCCATCAACAGTTTAGCACATTTTGGGAAAACTTCCCACTCTACAAAGCGTAGGTTGCTTTTGCCATAAGGCTGCAGTATTGTTTAGTTATGACAAACCAATATGTAACCGGCGCAATGATTAAGCGCTTAAGGGAAAGCAGGCATTTAACCCAGGCTCAGCTGGCGGAAAAAATTAATGTAACTGACAAGGCAATCTCAAAATGGGAAAGAGGACGTGGGCTTCCGGACATTTCTCTGGTAGAAGGTCTTGCAAAGGCACTGGGAGTTTCTGTGATTGAATTGTTTTCTGGCGAGAACGTTATAAACACAAACCGTGCAGGAAACATGCTTCGAGTGAACTTTTATGTCTGCCCGATCTGCGGAAACCTCATTCAGTCAAGCGGAGAGGCAGTTGTAAGCTGCTGCGGAATTACACTCCCACCGCTGGAAGCAGAAGAAGCAGATGAAAGCCATTCTGTAAAAATAGAAAAAGTGGAAGATGAATATTTTGTAACCGTGAACCACGAGATGACTAAAAAACATTACATCTCTTTTATTGCAGCAGTAAGGGGAGACGGAGTGGAAATAAAAAAACTCTACCCGGAGCAGAATGCAGAAGTGCGCTTTAAAATCAACGGAACAAAAAAGATTTACTACTTCTGTAACAGGCACGGCCTCTTTTCTTTACCTGCAGTTTTCATCAGGGAAGCCAAGGGGGTTTAGTTTAAGGTGGAGGGTTTTACCGCTACCGGTAACTAAATCTTTTGTACGGACACAGTGCAAATGTCCGCCCAGCCAGACAGTGCCATCTTTTAATTCTTCCAGATATTTATTGCCGTCAAAATAAAAAGTGGTAGTGCGGAAGTCTTTTTCATACTGCTTTTCAACCCCAAAAAAAAGCGGCAGGTAATGGGTAAGGATGACATCTGGTTTTTGAGAAACCACATAGTCAAGTTTTTTCATTTGAGAAGAAAAAATTTCTGTGTGAATGTTTCCCATATAATTCCAGTGGCGGGCATCAAAACTTTTTTTCCAGTCAGCAATAATTTTTTCTTCATCTGCCTCTGGCTCAAGTTTGCGTGCCCAGGAAAAATCATTAAAGCCCATGGTACCGCCAAACTTCATGCCGCAGTATTCTTCCACACTTCCGTCAAGCAGAGAAACGTTCCCCAGCTTAGAAAGTTCTGCCTTAAGAAAATCCAGCTTAGCCTGAGTGTCAGTAAAGGGATTATTCTTAAAGTAAGTTTTATTCTGCACGGTAAGGTCATGGTTCCCAAAAACAAGAAAAACTTTTTTGTAGCGCAGAGAAACCGCCCTATAAAAATCTACAAAAAGATTGGGGTCATCACAGGTATCTCCTGCCACACAGAGAATGTCAGCAGGTTTAAGAGAAGCGTTAATAAAATCCTCAAGAGACTCGTATTTATAAAGATGATGAAAAGGAGCCGGCCCCTGTTCAGATTTATTTGCCTTGTACCAGCAGTCAGCATGCAGGTCGCTAGTCATGTAGATATTCATTTTTAAAATTATTTTAACAAATAAAAATATAATTGTCATTACAAATTTAATGACAAATAATTTGAAGTCGTGTACACTTTAATAAAAGGAGAATTTTATGGAATTGGATCAGGCAGAAAAAGCAAAAGCACAAAAGATGCACCGCGTAGGAATTTTAATGAACCTGCTCATGGGCATTTCATTAAGCCTAGCACTGTCGCTCATAGGAAGCCTTACTTCCGGACACTTTACACTCATTGCATGGCTGGTAAGTTTTGCAGCAAGCACGGTATTGAGTTTACTCATTGGCTTTTTACTCCCGGTAAGAAAATGTGCACTGGGCCTGTGTGCAAAACTGAACCTCAGGGAAAGAAGCCTGCCGTCTTTAGCAGTAGAAAGTTTTATATCCGACATTTTTTACACACCCCTCATCACCCTGCTCATGGTATTCCTGGGCTGGAAAAGTGCCGTAAGCCACGGAGCACAGATACCCTTCTTACCCATGTACTTAAAAAGCCTTGCCCTTACTTTTTTGTGCGGCTATGTACTCATATTTGTTTTGCAGCCCCTTTACCTGCGGTTGATTCTGGGGAAAGAAAAAGTTGTTGAATAAAATTTTTTCTTAAGGGCGTTCCG
>JAEEGL010078407.1_pt1 | contig 37788 bp, 31 predicted proteins | sample 9134231 | NCBI WGS metagenome assembly JAEEGL01 (sample SAMN16246548, study PRJNA631951) | gut metagenome | biome: gut microbiome; feature: rumen; material: fiber-attached | host: Bos | place: Iran: Karaj | collected 2018-10 | reverse complement strand
TACCGGGCAGGAGAGATATATGAGGAACTTCCTGAAGTTCTGCGTTCCTTCCGTACAGCCTGCGAGTCCGGTGGACTTACTGCCTGCATCTGTCAGGGGACCGGGAGCCGTGCAGAGATCTCCGCCTATGCGCTGACGCATAAGGGAACGGATATCCAAACCTTTTCCAGTTTTTCAGAGGCGCTGGAGGCTTATTATTCAAAAAAGGAGCAGGAGGAGTACCGTAACGAACGTAGTCGGAACCTCCTGCGGCAGACACGATCGCTGCGCGACCGCCTCGTGCGGAAGATCGCGGTTCAGACGGAGGAACTGAAGAACGCGGAGAACTCGGAAGAGATTCGGCGGGCAGCTGAGTTTGTCACTTCCAATATCTATTCGCTGCATAAAGGAGATAAAGTGCTTCGCTGCACGGACTATTACTCCGAAGACCAGCATGAGGTTGAGATCACGCTCGATCCGCTCAAGACTCCGCAGCAGAACGCGGCGGCACTCTACAAAACCTATTCAAAGAAAAAAAAAGCAGCCCGCGTGCTGGATGAGCTGCTGCAGAAGGAAAAGACCGAATTGGATTATATCGAAAGCGTCATTGATTCGATCTGCCGGGCGGAAAATGGTCGGGATCTGGATGAGATACGCGGAGAACTGGCAGCCGGAGGTTTCCTGAAGGCTGGAAAGAAAGAAGTCCGTAAACGCTCAGGGCTCTCCGTGATTCCTGTGTTCCATACAGAGGATGGTTTCACGATACGGGTCGGGAAAAACAATCTGCAGAATGAGCAGCTCACGTTCAAACTCTCTCGAAGGTCTGACTTGTGGTTCCATGTGAAGAACTATCACGGGAGCCATGTGGTGCTTTCCTGCGATGACGGCGATCCTTCGGAAAAGGCCATTCGAACGGCAGCTTCGCTGGCTGTGCACTATTCGGAGGCGGACAGCGCTGGGAAGCAGGCTGTGGATTATACTAAGATCCGGAATGTGAGCAGACGTAAAGGAGCTCTGCCCGGCATGGTCTACTACACTGATTATCAGACGATTCTCATCTCCGGAGAAGAGTGGGCGGAACAAATCAAAAAATGACGGGACTGTATCCCGTCATTTTTTTACGCCGACTGCCATATCCGGACAGCGTTCCGATAATTTCGTCAGTGCTTTATCCACGGGGGCTTCCTCGTTGAAAATCAGGTTGGCGAACTCCTTGTTGCCGTGGACGAGGATCAGGCGATAATAACACTGATTGTTGCTGAATTCATCTTCGGGGCATTCACTGATGCGGATGAATGCTCTCTCAATGTAGTCATAGGGGACCCAGTAGCGCACGCCGAGGTCCCGGTAATAGAAGCAAAGCTGGCCGAAGCAGACACGTCCGATATGCTCGGACTCGTTATAGTCGTTCGAGTGCTGCTCGTCTGAGATCCACTTGCGGTCAGTGCCGCGGAAGCGATAGCTTTTCTTTCTGCGGGAAAAAATCATATCGTATCCCTCTTTTCGTGCTTTCCGCTCTCTTCTTCTGCACGGCGGGAATGGATGAATTCAAGCTGGAACCATCTGAGAGGGATCTTCGCCGTGATCAGTGTGCCGATCAGACCGGCAGCGGCCCCGACCAGGATTCCGGCCAGTACGTCGGATGGATAATGGACCACGAGATAGATGCGGGCAACCGCCATCAGAAGCGCGAAAATGAATGCCGCCCAGCTGTAGCGCCGGTTCCCTGTGAGAAAGAGGGCTGTCATTGTGGCAAAAGCGGCTGTCGTATGCCCGGAGGGGAAGCTCTTGTCACTCTCTGTATGCTGGCCTACGAGAAGCCATAGTCTGTAATAGATACTGGACTCGTCTGAATATGGTCGGGGACGGGCAATCAGGAGCTTAAGACAGCAGTTCGTGAACAGGGCGCCTACTGTGACGGCGATGAGCATGGCTGTGCCTATCCTGCGGGTCCGTTTGAAAAAGATCATTACGAGGGAGAGAAAGATCAAAAATATCCCGCCTTTTCCCAGCAGTGAGATGAAATCGAAAAAAGGCGTAAAAAACATACGCATAGGGTAAAGAAGGTTATGGATCGCAAGAGTGATGCTTTCATCAAAGGAAGCAAAGAAGCTGTTGATCCAGAGTGCAGCGGCAGAAACTCCCATAGCTGATTCCTTTCCGTTTTTTCGTATTATCCCATAATTTCAGATCTTTGTCCATGTTTAATTGCTTTACCCTTATTCTGCGTGGTGCTATAATGCTCACACGAGGAGTAATAGTATGTTTGAATTAGTATCATCTTTTGAGCCTACGGGAGACCAGCCGCAGGCAATCCGGAGCCTTGTCGACGGACTTCAGTCCGGTTTGGAGGAGCAGGTCCTCCTTGGTGTAACAGGATCCGGAAAAACCTATACGATGGCTAATGTCATCGCCGCGATCGACCGGCCAACACTGGTGCTTGCCCACAATAAAACACTTGCCGCCCAGCTGTGCAGCGAGTTCAGGGCATTTTTCCCAAATAATGCTGTAGAATATTTTGTAAGCTATTACGATTACTACCAGCCTGAGGCTTATATCCCGCACACGGATACCTATATCGAAAAAGACTGTGCCATCAATGATGAAATCGAGCGCCTTCGCCACAGCGCCACATCCAGCCTTTTCGAGCGGAGAGACGTGATTGTGGTCTCTTCCGTTTCCTGTATCTATGGCCTGGGCGATCCGGAGGATTATTCCGAGTTGGTTGTATCGATCCGTCAGGGTCAGCATCTGGAGATGGATGACCTGCTCCGGAGACTGGTGGATATCCGCTATTCGCGGAACGATATTGCATTCGATCGGAACACATTCCGCGTGCGGGGAGACAGCATCGATATTTTCCCGACCTATTCAAAGGACAAGGCGGTCCGCATAGAATTCTTCGGAGATGAAATCGATCGAATTACGGAAATCAATGCGCTTACCGGGGTTGCTGCAAGGAATCTCTCCCATGTGGCGATCTATCCGGCCAGTCATTATGTGACGACAAAAGCCAAAATGGCCGCCGCGATTGAGAAGATTCGCGAGGAATGCGAGGAGCGTGTGGCTTGGTTCATTGCCAACAACATGCTCATCGAAGCACAGAGGATCAAACAACGGACAAACTATGATATCGAGATGATTCAGGAACTGGGTTACTGCACCGGGATAGAAAACTATTCGCGGATCATCTCGGGAAGAGAACCCGGAAGTCCTCCGAAAACACTGCTGGACTATTTCCCGGAGGATTTCGTCCTGTTCATTGATGAGAGCCATGTGACAGTCCCGCAGATCCGCGCTATGTACCGTGGAGACCGGGCAAGGAAGGAATCACTCGTACGCTATGGCTTCCGCCTTCCCTCTGCGTTTGATAACCGCCCCTTGCGATTCGAGGAATTCAAGGAGCGCGTCCATCAGACCGTGTATGTCTCAGCCACGCCGGGACCCTATGAACTGGAACGTTCCGGAAATTTGGCTGAACAGATCATAAGGCCAACCGGTCTGCTTGACCCTCTTATTGAGGTGCGGCCGATCGAAGGACAAATCGATGATCTGATCGATTCTATCAGGGAGAGAACAGAGAAGGATCTTCGGGTACTGGTGACAACATTGACAAAAAGAATGGCGGAAGACCTGACAGATTACTTGCTTAATGCCGGGATCCGCTGCCGCTATATGCACCATGACATCGGGGCAATCGAACGTATGGAGATCATCCGCGATCTTCGGGCGGGCGAGTTCGATGTGCTGGTGGGGATCAATCTCCTCCGTGAGGGACTGGACCTGCCGGAAGTCGGGCTGGTCGCAATTTTGGACGCAGATAAGGAGGGGTTCCTTCGGAGCGAGACGAGCCTTATACAGACTGTAGGCCGTGCAGCCCGGAATGCGGAGAGTATGGTGATCATGTATGCCGATACGATCACAGACTCCATGCACCGCTGTATCGATGAAACAAACCGAAGAAGGAGCATCCAGCAGCAGTATAACGAAGAGCACGGTATCATCCCTGTGACGATCCGGAAAGATATCCATGATATCGTGGAAATCTCTTCTCCAATCGCTCCGGCGACTGGAAAAGGCGGGGTGAAGCTCACAGAAAAAGAGCGGGAAGCGCTGATAGAAAAGCTGGAGGCGCAAATGAGGAAAGCGGCAAAGATGCTGGAGTTCGAGATTGCAGCACAGTTGCGTGATGAGATTGTGCTCCTCCGCGGGCAGAAGTGAGGGAAAAAATGAAAGTAATGGTGATCGACGGGAACAGCATCATTAACCGCGCCTTTTACGGGGTGAAGGATTTACGCGCACCGGACGGGACTCCGACGAATGCGATTTTCGGATTCCTCAATATTCTATCCCGCCTGTGTGATGAGATCGGACCCGATGTGATTAAGGTGGCGTTTGACGTGCGTGAGCCAACCTTCCGCCACAAAAGCTATGATGGCTACAAGGCAACCCGGAAAGGGATGCCGGACGAGTTGGCTGTGCAGATCCCGCTCATGAAGGAAATTCTCGAAAATATGGGAATTGAGCACCTGGAGTGCCCGGGATTCGAGGCGGACGACATCCTCGGCTGTTTCTCTGCAGAATGCGACAGACGGAACATGCCATGCGTGCTTGTCACGGGTGATAAGGACAGCCTGCAGCTCATCACGGAGAACACCTCGGTTTGTCTCATCAAAACAAGGATGGGGGCAACGGAGACCGTGGTTTATACACCGGAGGTATTCCAGAAGGAATATGGCTTCGAACCGGTTCGGCTCATCGATCTTAAAGCCCTGATGGGAGACTCTTCGGATAATTACCCCGGGGTACCGGGAATCGGAGAAAAGACAGCCATGCAGCTCATTCAGGAGTATCATACACTCGATGAGCTGTATGAAAAGCTTCCGGACGCCGCTCTGCGTGATTCAGTAAAGAAAAAACTGGAAGCTGGAAAAGATTCAGCCTGGATGTCTTATCATCTGGCAACCATCATGAAAGAGGTGCCGGTCCGGATCGAACTGACCTCCTCCAGAGAAGCATTCTCTTTCAGCAGCCGCCTGTATGAGCTCTTCCGGCGACTCGGTTTTCAGAAACTGATCATGAAATACGGACTGGGACCAGAAACAGGGAAAGCAGAGAGCCGGACCGATACCGTAGAAGAAGAGACTCCTCCGGAGTTGCTCACGCATGAAGATCAACGCTGGCCTGTGCTGAAGGAAAGAATGAGAGAAGGAGAGGAGTGCCTCCTCCTTTGCTCGGACCCGCAGAACGGCGAATTTACGTTTCGGGTCGGGCAGGATACATACCGTTTCTGCACAGAAGGGGAAGACAGACCCGGAGAGATCGCAGACTTTATCTTCTCACCGACGGTAAAGAAAATTGCGCACAATGTAAAGGAACTGATTGTGAAACTCCGGAATACCGGGATTGAATGCGGAAACTTTGTGTTCGATACGGCGCTGGCTGCCTGGCTGCTCGATGCGGTCCAGAACAACTATCAACTCACCTATATCACACCGCAGTATGCCGGCATTGATTTCCGGGGTATAAATGATTACGCGCTGCTGGTAGATAAGCTCCGCGAGCGAATCAGGGAACTGGACATGGAAAATCTGCTCGGTGAGATCGAGCTCCCGCTGTGCGAAGTGCTGGCTGACATGGAACAGACCGGCTTCCTCATAGACCGTGAGTCACTTGCACGCTTTGGAGAAGTGCTCACAGAGGGCATCCGCGAGACACAGGAGCGGATATGGAGGGTCGCCGGATATGAATTCAACATCAATTCGCCCAGGCAGCTTGGCCAGTTTCTCTTTGACGAGAGAATGCTTCCTTATGGGAAAAAAACCAAGAGCGGCTGGAGCACCAATGCAGAGATTCTCGAGAAACTGAAGTCGAAAGACCCTGTTATCGAAGACATCTTGGAGTACCGGACGCTTAGCAAGCTTAAGTCCACCTATGCGGACGGGCTGAGCGCCTTTATTGATGAAAACGAGCGGATCCATACGAGTTTCCAGATGACTGCCACAGCAACGGGCAGACTGTCCTCGACTGAACCAAACCTGCAGAACATCCCGATCCGGAAACAGGTTGGCGCGCAGATTCGAGACATGTTCAAGGCTGGACCTGGAAATATGCTGGTCGACGCAGACTACAGCCAGATAGAACTGCGGATTCTTGCGCATCTTGCCAACGATGCTGCGATGATTGAAGCCTTCCGCAGCGGGATGGATTTCCATGCTGTCACGGCTGCGAGCGTCTTCCGCGTTCCGATTGAAGAAGTCACTCCGGCGCTGCGCTCTCAGGCTAAAGCAGTCAACTTCGGGATCGTTTACGGGATCTCGGCCTTCGCGCTCTCGCAGGACATCGGCGTGAGTGTGGCGGAGGCGAAGAGCTTCATGGAAGCTTATTACGAAACCTTCAGCGGGATTGCAGACTATATGGAGAAAACCATTGAGGAAGCAAAGGAGAATGGCTATGTGACCACAATGTTCGGCCGTCGGAGGAATATGCCGGAGCTGCATAATTCCAATTTCAACATCCGCAGTTTCGGGGAACGTGTCGCCCGCAATATGCCGGTGCAGGGCACCGCGGCGGACATCATCAAGATCGCTATGATTCGGGTGCACAGGCGTTTCCGGGATGAAAGCCTGCAGGCCAGGCTGGTGCTGCAGGTTCATGATGAACTGATAGTTGAGTGTCCGGAGAATGAAACGGAAATAGTAAAGCAGATTCTTCTGACTGAAATGAGCAGTGCGGCCGATCTACAGGTTCCTCTTTCCGTTGAGGTCGGGAGCGGCAGATCCTGGGCGGAGGCGCATTGATGGATGAAATCAGAATACGGCCTGCACAAGCAGAAGATGCAGAACAGATAGCTGCGATCGAAAAGGAGTGTTTTTCGCTCCCGCTGACAAAAGAACAGCTGCTTGTGCAGATCCGGGATGAAAAGGCGGTTGTTCTTACAGCAGAGGATCGAAATAAAAAGCTTGCCGGTTATGCGGGCTTCTATTCAGTCCTGGATGAAGGATATATAACAAATGTAGCGGTAAGCATCGTGTACAGGAGACAGCACATCGCAGACCTTCTTCTGGAGAGCCTGGAGAATTATGCCAGAGAAAAGGAACTGGCTTTTATCACACTGGAAGTGCGAGAAAGCAACGCTTCTGCAATTTCTCTTTATGCAAAGCACGGCTTTGAAACCCGCGGCATCCGGAAAAATTATTATGAGCATCCAAAAGAAAATGCTAAGATAATGACTTTGGATCTGAAATGAGGGAACAGATTGAAAATACTTGCGATTGAATCATCCTGTGATGAGACCGCGGTCGCGGTCGTGGAAGACGGAAGAAAAGTGCTGGCTGACTGTATAGCCTCACAGGCGGATCTGCATGCGGTTTATGGGGGAGTCGTTCCGGAAATCGCATCTCGATGCCACGTCGAGGTGATTGCCCAGCTTGCTGAAAAAGCGCTGAGGGAAGCGGGAATAGGGAGAAAAGAAATTGATGCTGTAGCAGTTACCTACGCACCGGGATTGATTGGAGCGCTGCTGGTAGGTGTTAATTTTGCAAAGGCTGTAGCGATGGAACTGGGAGTACCGCTTATACCGGTACATCATATCCGCGGGCATATAGCTGCAAATTATCTCGCCTATCCGGATCTGGAACCACCGTTCCTGTGCCTCGCTATTTCAGGAGGTAATTCTCTCCTTGTCAGGGTTGATGGGTACACAGATATGAAGATTCTCGGAGCAACGAGAGACGATGCAGCGGGAGAATGCTTCGACAAGACTGCACGGGTGCTTGGACTGCCTTATCCTGGAGGAAAACCGGTTGAACAGCTTTCACAGGGCGGAGATGACAGCAAATATGAGTTCCCCATCGGTCATGTGGAAGGAAACCCGTATGACATGAGTTTTTCGGGATTGAAAACAGCAGTGATAAACCTGGTTCATAACTGTATGCAGAAGGGGGAAGAACTTGATCGGTCCTCCTTGGCGGCATCCTTTACCCGGGCAGTGAGTCTGAGCCTCGTTCCAAGAACAATCCTTGCAGCAAAAGAATACGGATTGAATAAAGTGGTTGTAGCCGGAGGAGTTGCAGCAAATAAAAGGATACGCGCTGATTTCCAGAGCGCCTGCAATGATGCTGGACTGCGTTTGTTCATTCCTCCGCTGAGACTATGTGGAGACAATGGTGCCATGATCGGAGCGCAGGCTTTTTATGAGTTCCATGACGGCAATGTTGCTAGTGCGGACCTGAACGCATATGCGACAATGGATATATGAGGTAAAAAATGGGCATTCATGATGGTCATAGGGAAAGGCTGAGGAGCCGCTTTCTCGAATATGGGCTTGATGCATTCAACGAAATCAATGCACTCGAAATGCTTCTGTTTTATGCCATACCACGAAAAGACACGAATCCGATCGCCCATGCGCTCCTTGCACGATTCGAGACTCTTCAAGGGGTTTTCAGTGCTTCTGCCGAAGAGCTGAAAGAGGTCAACGGAATAAGTGACAGCAGTGCTGCTCTGATAAAACTGATTCCTTCGATCACTAGACTTGCTTATACAAAAGAAAGGAAAAAGAGTATCGCGCTGAAAAACTCTGCCAGAGCTGCAGATTACCTGATCCCACGATTCATGTATGAGGATAGGGAAGTCGTGCTTCTTCTGAGTCTGGATGCGAATAAATGTGTTCGTTCCTGCAATGAAATGGGGATTGGTGTGATAAATGCAGTTGATATCAATGTGAGAAAAATTGCAGAAACAGCTATGAAAAACAAGGCCTGCTCAGTGATACTTGCACATAATCATCCTGATGGGAATACGGATCCGAGTCCGCAGGATATTGAAACCACCAGGCGCATTCGAGAAGCACTTTGCTTGATCGATATACCGCTGGTGGACCATCTCATCGTGTCGGAGCAAAAATACAGCTCTTTATGTGATCTTGGACTCCTGTGAAGGATGTTATGGAAACAATAACTTGTTATTAAATTGTAATGTATTCAACTATTTAAAACCCGAGATAGACCTCAGAAAGCTTGAAATCATTGCTTTTTGCGCTTTCCTGTATGTTGAGAACATTGTGGAAAGTGTTCATATTTTTTCCTTATGGCATTATGGAAGAATATTATGTTAACTGATTAAAAGTATTTGACTTCTTGGTTCAACTATGATACATTATGAAACTGTACTGAATAGGCTGGTGTAGCTCAGTCGGTAGAGCGACGCACTCGTAATGCGTAGGTCGCCGGTTCGAGTCCGGCCTCCAGCTCCATGCAGTCCTTCTACAGGACTGCATTTTTATTTACATTTTTCTGTTGTTTTGTTGAAGTACAGGCGGATTTTTTGTATAATACCTCTGTTACGGATTATTTGGAATAATAGTAGAGATTTGAGGAAAAATGCAGAAAAGTATCATTATCAAAGGTGCAAGGGAAAACAATCTGAAAAACATCGATGTTGAAATCCCGAGGGACAAACTCGTTGTGATTACAGGGCTTTCCGGAAGCGGGAAGTCCAGCCTTGCGTTTGACACAATCTACGCGGAGGGAAGAAGACGCTACGTAGAAAGTCTGAGTTCCTATGCACGCATGTTCATCGGACAGATGAAAAAACCGGATCTGGATTATATCGAGGGACTCTCTCCAGCTGTATCTATTGATCAGAAAACGACATCGGCTAATCCGAGGTCGACGGTGGGAACGGTCACGGAAATTTATGATTATCTGCGTTTGCTCTGGGCGAGGATTGGAGTGCCGCATTGCCCGAAGTGCGGAAAAGAGATCCGCCGTCAGACAGTTGATCAGATCGTAGACCGTATTATGGAACTGCCCGAACATACACGTGTACAGATACTGGCTCCGGTGATTCGATCCAAAAAAGGAGAACACAGACAGATCCTGGAAGATGCCAGAAGATCCGGATATGTGCGGGCAGTGGTCGACGGGGTCGCATACGGCCTTGAGGAAGAGATAACTCTGAAAAAGAATGTCCGTCACAACATCGATATAGTGATTGACAGACTTGTTATTCGCGAGAATATTGTTCGAAGGCTTACAGACTCCGTTGAGACAGCGCTTCGGCTTGCAGACGGAATCGTTTGTGTGGATCTCCCCGACCGGGAGGGAGAAATGCTGTCGTTTTCCCAGAATTTTGCTTGTGATGACTGCGGGATCTCCTTGGGGGAATTAACCCCTGCTATGTTTTCGTTCAATAATCCTGCCGGTGCCTGCCCGAAATGCAGCGGTCTCGGCACACAGATGTTGATCAATCCGGACTTGATCATACCGAATCCGGATCTGAGTATCAATGAAGGAGCAATCGCGGCATCCGGATGGAACAATGTAAAAAACGATTCGATCTCCAAGATGTATTTTGAAGCACTTGCCAAACGTTTTAAATTCAAGCTCTCTGATCCGGTTCGCAAAATACCGGAAGAGGGAATGCAAGCCATTCTTTACGGAACTGACGGGGAGAAACTTCGCCTGAAATATGAAAAGGCAGATGGATTCGGTGTAATCAACCGAGAGTTTGAGGGAATTGTAAACAATCTGACCAGACGTTATGCTGAGACGCAGAGCCAGAGCATCCGCAGTGAGATCGAAGAAAGCATGTCCGAGACATCCTGCCCGCTTTGCGGAGGAAAGCGCTTGAAAGACATTGCACTTGCTGTCACGGTATTTGGGAAGAGCATCTATGAATTTACGCAGATGCCGGTCACAGATGCACTTGAGTTCATGCGCAGTGCTTCAGTCTCAGAAAAAGATAGAAAGATTGCGGACAGGATACTCAGAGAGATACGGGAGCGTCTTCAGTTCCTTGTAAATGTGGGATTGGGGTATCTTAGCCTCTCCCGTGCAGCATCGACACTCTCGGGGGGAGAGAGCCAGCGAATTCGGCTTGCCACCCAAATCGGCTCCGGTTTGACCGGTGTGCTGTACATTCTGGATGAACCGAGCATCGGACTGCACCAGGTCGATAACCGTAAGCTGATACGGACCCTCATGAACCTGAGGGATCAGGGAAATACACTGATTGTCGTCGAACACGATGAAGAAACCATACGTACGGCAGACTATATCGTGGATATGGGGCCGGGAGCTGGAAACTACGGCGGAGAAGTAGTTTGTGCCGGCACAGTGGAAGATATCCTTCAGAATCCGGAGTCGATTACCGGGCAGTATCTTAGGGGGGAAAAGAGTATATCTGTGCCTTCTGCCCGCAGAAAAGGCAATGGAAAGCAACTTATTCTGCGCGGTGCAGCTGAGAACAATCTGAAATGCATCGATGTTGCTTTCCCGCTGGAAAAACTCATCTGTGTCACAGGTGTTTCCGGAAGCGGAAAATCCTCGCTGGTAAACGAGATCCTCTATAAAGTTCTTGCGAATAAAAAAAACCATGCGAAACTGAAGGCAGGAAAATATCAATCGATCGAAGGGCTTGAAAATGTAGATAAGGTGATCGTCCTGGATCAGAGCCCCATCGGAAGAACACCGCGTTCAAATCCGGCGACCTATACAGGTGTCTTTACAGATATCCGAGATCTCTTCGCTTCAACGAATGATGCAAAAATGCGGGGATACGGAACCGGTCGGTTTTCCTTCAATGTTAAGGGAGGAAGATGCGAAGCCTGCCAGGGAGACGGATTACTGAAGATTGAGATGAATTTTCTCCCGGATGTTTTTGTGCCCTGTGAAGTCTGCCACGGAAAGCGTTATAACCGAGAAACACTTGAAGTCAGATATAAAAATAAAAACATCGCGGATATCCTGGATATGACGGTATCGGAGGCTTGCGACTTTTTTGCTAATCAGCCGAGAATCCTGAATAAGATCCGCACTCTGTTTGATGTGGGGCTCGGATACATCCGCCTTGGACAGTCCAGCACAACTCTTTCGGGAGGAGAAGCTCAGCGTGTAAAGCTTGCTGCAGAGCTGTCCCGTCCGGATACAGGTTCCACGGTCTATATCCTGGATGAGCCAACCACCGGACTCCATACGGATGATGTCTCCAGACTGGTTACGATTCTTGACAGGCTCGTCGATGCCGGAAACACAGTGATCGTTATCGAGCACAATCTTGACGTGATCAAGGTGGCAGATCATATTATAGATCTTGGCCCGGAGGGCGGTGACCGGGGTGGAAACATCGTTTTTCAGGGAACTCCGGAAGCCTGCGCAAGATGTGAATCAAGTTATACCGGGGCCTTTCTTGAAAAGATCCTGAATGAGGAATGATATGGATACGGAAAAAGAACTTTCTTCTGTGAATGGAGAAATAGAAGCCGTTGTTTTTCGGAACGATGAGAACGGATATTCAGTACTGAAAGCACGTCTGGATGACGGAACACAGGCTACCCTTGTCGGATGTCTGCCTTCTCTGTATCCCGGCGAGACGGTTTCAGCATATGGAGAATGGGAGAACAACAGCACCCACGGACTCCAGTTCAAAGTTTCTCTATTTCAGCCGAACATGCCTTATTCCGAAAATGCAATTTTCCGCTTTCTTTCCAGCGGTGCACTGAAAGGTGTTGGCCCTGCGACCGCTACACAGATCGTAGATCGTTTCGGTTTGAAGGCATTGTCTGTAATCGCGGATGACAGTGAACGGCTGGCTGAGATACGCGGTATCACACTTCAGAAAGCTCGCAAAATCAATGAGGAATTCGTCCGCCATACAGGAATTCAGGAATTGATGGCATATGTCTGCACGTACAATCTGCGACCGGTTCTTGCTATGCGCATTTACCGCTATTACGGGGAGCGGTCACTGGAAATGCTGCAGAACAACCCATATATCATTGCTTCATCCCATATCGGTGGAAGATTTGCAGAAGCAGACCGTTTTGCTCTTGATACCGGAATAGAGGGATATTCTCCTGATCGCATTAAAGCAGCTCTGATTTTTGAACTCCGACATAATATGAATAACGGACATTGTTTCATCCCGTCTGCAAAACTCTGTGCCGCTACAGCAGAAATGATTGGTGTTGATAGTGAAGACGTGGAAAAATGCCTTGAGGAGGAGATCGAAGAGAGCGGTATCATCTGTGAGGAAATTGCCGGATGCAGAGCATGTTATCTCCCGGAACTTTATGAGGCTGAAAAGAATGTCGCAGAAAAGCTTGCACTCCGAAGAAATATAACTGCTCCGATTCACCCGGATCTGGAGAAAGCGATCAGAAGGATTGAAAACCAGCGGCAGATCTGCTATACGGATGACCAGCGCTTAACCTTGAGTACGGCATTGAACGGGAATATCACTGTGATAACCGGCGGCCCGGGAACCGGCAAGACAACGGTCATCGATGCAATAGTACATCTGTTTGAGGAGCTGGGTTTGCGAACGGTACTCTGTGCTCCGACCGGGAAAGCCGCAAAAAGAATGACGGAAGTGACTGGGACGGAGGCCTACACCGTTCACCGCCTGCTCGGTGCAAGGATCGCGGAGGATGACGAAACGGTCCTGTTTGATAAAAATGAAGAAGATCCGCTCAAGTGTGATGCTCTGATTCTGGACGAGTGTTCCATGGTCGATATCCTGCTGATGAATGCACTTATCCGTGCCTTGCCGGATTCATCAAAGCTTATCCTTGTTGGCGATGCCGATCAGCTTCCTTCTGTGGGACCCGGCAATGTTTTTTCTTCAATCATACGTAGTGACGTCGTTCCGGTTGTTGTTCTCAAACGGATTTTCCGGCAGGGGGAAGGCAGCAGAATCGTTGAAAACGCTCACAGGATAAATCAGGGAATCATGCCGGATCTGTCAGCTAATACCGGCGATTTCTTCCGCCTGAAGAGAGTGCAGCCTGCTGCGGCCCTGGATACGATCTGTGATTTGTTTTCGAACAGGCTTCCTCGGAGAATGCAGATTCCGGTCAGTGAGATTCAGGTCCTTTCTCCTACAAGAAAAGGGGAACTGGGTACTATCCGCATGAACAAGATTCTGCAGGAGCGCCTCAACCCGGGAGGAGACGGGAAAAAGGAGATCCTTTTCGGGGAGACTGTGTTTCGTGAAAACGATAAGGTGATGCAGATCCGGAATGATTATGAGGTGATCTGGACAGACCGCGAAGGAACAGTATTCGGCAACGGGATATATAACGGAGATACAGGTGTCATTGAGAAGATCGATCCCGAGGCGGAAACCATGCTGATTGATTTTGACGGAAAGCTTGTCCTTTATGGACTGGAATCTCTGATTGAGATTGAACATGCGTGGGCGATTACCGTCCACAAGTCGCAGGGAAGTGAATTTAAAGCAGTCATCCTGGCACTCAGCGCAAATTCATCCATGCTTCTGACAAGAGATGTTCTCTATACAGCGGTATCCCGTGCGAAGGATCTGTTGATTCTTGTCGGTGACGATGCGGTTGTGGCAAGAATGGTTGAGAATTATAAACAGACGAAACGCTATTGCGGTCTGCGAACAAGACTGGTCGGGTTATGCGCTGGAAAGAATGGATAAGGCCTCTGCTGGATGCTCTTTACCCTCCGAAGTGCGCCTTTTGCAGACGGATATTGGAAAAAGAAAACAGCGGGATCTGCAGCGCATGCAGGTCTAAACTCCCAATGATTCCCAAAGAGAATTGCAGCAGACATTTTGGGACAGAACACGGACGAGCCGTAGGCAGATGCTACTCTCCGCTGTACTATGATCCATTCGTCCGGGAATCATTTCTTCGCTACAAGTTTTATGGACTTGTTTCTTATGCTGCTCCTTACTCACACCTCATGGCGGAATGCATCCGGGAAGAAGCTGAGAACTTTGATCTGATTACCTGGGTTCCGCTGGGCAGGAGAAGGCATCGCAAACGGGGATATGATCAGGCGGAACTCCTTGCGAGAGGAATCTCAGTCGTTTTAGGACTTGACGCCGTACAACTTTTGTATAAGAATAAGAATAATAAAGCGCAGTCGCGTACCGGAAACGCAGAGGACAGAAGCCGGAATGTCAGAGGAGTGTATTCCCTAAACGGTTCGCCGGATCTGCACGGGAAACACATTCTGCTCGTGGATGATATCATCACTACGGGGGCGACATTGAGCGAGTGCAGAGATGTCCTGCTCCGTTCCGGAGCGGAGGAAGTATCTGCTGTAACATTTGCCCGTGCAGAGAATTGAATGGATTTGAGGTAAGATATGCTGATATTTGAAAGAGATATAGCCATCGATATGGGATCATCCACGACCATGCTGTTCGAGCAGGGAAAGGGTGTTGTCTCAAGGGAGCCCTCTGTTGTGGCAGTCGATAAGTTTTCCGGGAAGGTTCTGAAGATTGGCCAGGATGCGCAGAAACTCCTTGGCAGGACTCCTGCAAACATCGTTGCAATTCATCCGGTCAGTATGGGAGTTATATCCGATTATGAGATCGCGGCACACATGCTCAAGGAACTCGTCAGCAGAGTGACCTCGTTCAGCCTTTTCAAGCCTTGCGTTCTGGCATGTGTTCCGAGCAGCATTTCCGGTGTGGAGGAACGGGCAGTGATCGATTCTGCAATTGAGGCCGGAGCGCGTAAAGTCTATCTTATTGAATCTACAGTTGCAGTTGCACTTGGTGCAGGAGTGGATATCTCCAAACCGGACGGGCATATGGTCATCGATATCGGAGGCGGAAACACGGAGATCGCGGTGATTTCTGCCGGCGGTGTGGTGGAATGCGAATCTATCGATATTGCAGGATCCAGTTTTGATGAAGCGATCGTGAAATATATTCGGCGAAAATACAATATGCTGATTGGAATGGGTACTGCGGAGGAAATCAAACGAAGTATCGGCTGTGTAATCCAGCGGCCTGAGATCGGGACCGAAGAGGTAAAAGGGAGGAACCTTGCTAATGGCCTTCCTAAAACGATAGAAATAACATCCGGCGAGCTTATCGAAGCCTTTGTGGAGCCTATGAACCGTATCCTGGAAACGATTCACATTGTTCTTGAACGCACCCCTCCCCAGCTGGTCGGTGATCTGGACAGAAACGGCATCCTCATGTCGGGCGGAGGAAGCCTGATTTACGGGATCGACCGGCTGATTGAACGAAGTACGGGGATCCGTACGGTCGTAGCGGATGATGCTGTTTCCTGCGCTGTGTATGGAGCAGGTAAAATGCTCATGCATCTGGATGATATGCAGGACGGTATGATGAATTTTTACAGGAAAAGACAGCTGAAAGGATAATCCTGCCATGTTTCTTCAGAAACTCTTATCAAAAAAATCAGAAGAACCGCATTGCTCTGCGGTCGTGCTTGCAGCAGGCTCAGGGGAAAGAATGGGGCAGGACAAAGCTTTTATTGATCTTGCCGGGATTCCTGTTCTGATTCGTTCCATTCTGCCGTTTCAGCGTTGTGACCGGGTAGATGAAATCGTTGTCGTGACCAGGGAGGAAAAACTCGCTGAGGTTTCGGAACTCTGCAGGAATCATTCCCTGAATAAGGTCAGCAAGGTTATCACCGGAGGCAAATGTCGTACGGAATCAGCTCTTGCCGGGGTATCTGAATTGGAGACACGATGCGGTTTGATTGCGATCCATGATGCCGCTAGGCCGTTTTTCACTGAAAAAATGCTCCTTGACGCGATTGATATGGCTCATAAGACCATGGCGGCAGTTCCTGCAATCCCTTGCACGGACACGATACGGATCGTCGACGAGAAAGGAATCATAGTGGAAGACACAGACCGTAGCCATGCTGTTATGATCCAGACCCCGCAGGTGTTCCATGCAGACATTATCAAAGGAGCGCTTTCCTATGCGGTATCTCATGGCCTTTCACTTACGGATGACAGTTCTGCTGCCAGGATGATGGGCGTTAAGATTCATACGGTTCCGGGTGATCCGGAAAATATTAAGCTGACTGTCCCGGATGATCTCGTAAAAGGAAATGCGATTTTGAAAACCCGCGGTGAGTTATGAGAATCGGACACGGTTATGATGTACACCGGCTTGTTCCGGAACGCCCGCTGATTCTGGGCGGTGTGCATATCCCTTTTTCGCTCGGTCTTGACGGCCATTCGGATGCGGATGTGCTTGTGCATGCGCTGATGGATGCGTTGCTTGGGGCTGCGGCACTTGGTGATATAGGTAAACTCTTTCCGGATAATGATGATCGTTATCTGAATGCAGACAGCATCGTTCTGCTGGAACATGTCATCCAGCTGATCACTTCAAAGGGATTCTCCCTGGAAAATGCTGACTGCACGATTTTGGCGCAGAAACCGAAACTTGCGCCATATATTTATGATATGCGTCAGAAAATCGCCGCTGCAGCCGGAACAGACATCAGCTGTATCAGCGTTAAAGCTACCACAGAAGAGGGCTTGGGCTTCACGGGAGAAGGAAAAGGTATTGCCGCCCATGCAGTGGTCCTGCTCAAATAAAACAGCTTGCAGAAACAAGCTGTTTTTCTTTCTGTATACAGCAACTTCGATTTGCGTTTTCAGGGGAAATGGAATATAATAAATTAGTTATGTAGATATTTGAAAAAGAGGTATTATGGAAATCTTCAGAAATGCATTGGAAAGAGCGGTCAACTATCTTTCCACCATTGGGGTCGCCGATGTAATCGATATTCTGATCGTTGCTTTTCTGATCTACCGTTTAATCTCTTTCGTTCGAAAAACCAATACATATAATCTGGCGAGAGGATTGATTATTTTTCTTCTCGCGCTTTGGCTTTCCGGCATGTTTCGCTTGACTATGATCAATTATCTTCTGCGCAGAGCGGTGGAGTGGGGAACGATTGCTTTGCTTATCATTTTCCAGCCGGAATTAAGACGATTTCTCGAGAGAATGGGCTCCTCGCTTTCATCTGGGAAAACGGAAGCCTCATCTGCGTTTGAGTCGGTCATCATGCAGACACTTATCGCATGCAATGATCTTTCTGCATCCCGAACAGGAGCCCTCATTATTTTTGAGAGGAATACGCGGCTGAATGAGATCATCAGCACGGGAACAGTCGTGAATGCTGATGTGAATGCGGAACTCTTGAAGAACATCTTTTTCAACAAGGCCCCCCTTCACGACGGCGCCGTCATTATCCGGGATGGAAGGATAGCGGCAGCGGGATGTGTTCTGCCGCTCACAAAGAGCACGAATCTCAGCAAGGATCTTGGAATGCGGCACAGAGCAGGCATCGGACTGAGTGAACAGTCAGACGCGTTTGTAGTGATTGTTTCCGAGGAGACTGGGGCTATTTCCGTTGCGGTAGACGGGATGCTGAAGCGCCACTTAAACTCCACTACCTTCGATAAACTCCTGCACAGTGAACTTGTCAAGGATGAGTCTGACAACAACAAGGGCTTCATGGGACTTATCCGGAAGCTGTTTATAGGGAAAAACGATGAACAAAACAACAAAAACGATAAAGAAGATCTATAACAGCTCGCTCTTCTGGATCCTTATCTCGCTGATTGCGTCCCTGATCATCTGGATCTATGTGACGAGCATCCAATCGGATGAATACCACCAGATTTTCAGGGATGTACCGGTGGAATTTGTCGGCAGCGACGTCCTCCGTAATACAAAGGGGATGGTGATCACAGACGCCGGGGTTTCTACCGTCACGGTCGAGATCTCCGGACCACGCAGGGTCATCGCATCTCTGGCGTCCTCCGATCTGGTTGCCCAGATCGATGTCAGCCGGCTTTCCCAGTCGATCTATACCTCTCAGCAATACACGGTCATATTCCCGGACGGGACGGATACTTCGAACATCACCGTTCTGAAAAAAACGCCTGAAACCATCAGCTTTACAGTGAGCAGCGTGATCGAGAAGACCGTTCAGGTCAAGGGCAGCTTCCAGGGAGAAATCGCAGAGGGATATATCGCACAGAAGATTGTGTTTGATCCGGCTACTATCACACTGAAAGGGCCGGACGCATATCTGAAAGATGTAGAATATGTCTGGCTAACTTTCGGCGACAGTGTAATCGAAACCACCTATACAGAAGAGACCGGCTTCACGCTGATGGACGCCAACGGTGAGGAATGCTCTACGAACGGGATCAGTTTCTCTTCCGAGACAATTACTGCCACAGTACCGATTCTGGCGGTCAAAGAGATCCCGCTGGATGTCTATATCCATTACGATGCCGGCGCAACAGAGGAAAACACCTTGGTTACTATCACACCGAAATCGATCCAGCTTTCCGGTGACTCCGCTCTGCTGGCGGACATCAACAAAATCATGCTCGATACGATCGACACCACTTCCTTCACGACGACCTTTCAGGACAAGTATCCGATCAAGATCAGCAATGAACTTAACAACATGACCGGCGTGACCGAAGCGACAGTCAATGTGGAGATCGTTGGACTGGATACAAAGACCTTTACGGTACAGAACATTACCGCAAGCAATGTTCCGGAGGGGTTTGAGGCGAACGTGATTACACAGCAGATGAGCGTGCGTATCCGCGGTTCGCGGGATGTGATCAGCAGCCTGATTAATGAGAATATTACGTTGATCGCAGACCTTTCTGATATCTCTGCCACAGCGGGCGTTTTCAATGTCCCGGTAAAGGTCCGCATCGACGGGACGAATGAAGCCGGCGCCATCGGCGAATATTCTGTCTCCGTGGAACTTAGAAAGGAAGAGGAATGACACAGGAAGCATCGGTAGTTCGACTGCTGCCGGATAATAAAGCGGAGGTCCTCGTTAACCGTCGATCCGGATGCGGAGGGAACTGTTCAGGCTGTGATGGCTGTTCTTTTACCGATCAGGAGATTAGGGTAGTCGCGGGAAACCGGGCTCAGGCAGAACCTGGGCAGCGGGTACTCGTTGAAACAAAAACATCACTGATTTTTCGCTTTGCTTTTCTCACGTATATTGTGCCTATTCTCTTCCTCCTTATGGGATACATTATCGGGGTACTTCTTCACTGGCCGGATATGCTCTGCATTGCAGTTGGTTTTCTCCTGTTGGGGCTTTCTGTGTTCGTGATGATACGGCTGTTCCGAAACCGGAAAAAGTTGACGATCACATATGAGATCAGTGAAGTGATAGGAGAATGAGCGGTATGATCAAAAGCATGACAGGCTATGGAAACGCAAAGATTTCCGGAGATAGTATTACAGCCTCCGTTGAGCTCCGCAGCGTGAACAACAGGTATCTGGAGACATCGGTTCGGATGCCCCGCGCCTTTCTCGCTCTGGAAGATGAGGTAAAGAGCACTGTGAAACAGCATATAAGTCGGGGAAAAGTAGATCTTTTTATCTCTATTGATTCATCGGCTGCTGATTCGATTGCAGTTTCTGTAAACGGAAAGCTTGCGGAGGCATATGTGAACGCGATTCGTCAGATGAGTGATACATATGATTTGCCCTTTGATCTGACTTCAGCATCCCTCGGAAGGCTTCCGGATGTTCTTTCTGTTGAAAAGGAAGAAACAGAAAATGAACGGATTTCCCGTGTACTGCACGAAGCACTGGAGAGCGCTCTCACTGATTTTGATGAAATGCGCAGCAGGGAGGGGCAAAAGCTTCAGGCGGATATTGCTTCGAAGTTAGAAACGATCGAGACGATTGTTGCGGCTATCGAGAAGGAAACCCCGGAAACGGTCGCGCTGTACCGATCCAGACTTGAGCAGAAACTGCAGGAAGTCCTTCAGACAAAAGAGATTGATGAGAGCAGGATCCTTATGGAAGCGGCGGTTTTTGCAGATCGGATCGCAGTGGATGAAGAGCTGGTTCGACTGAAGAGCCATCTTGCGCAGATGAAGAGCTTTCTTGAGGAGGGGTCACCGATCGGGAAGAAAATGGACTTTCTCATTCAGGAATTCAACCGCGAAGCAAACACCATCGGATCGAAATGTCAGAACTCTGGAATCGCACATACTGTTGTTGAGTTGAAGGCAGAAATCGAAAAGATACGCGAACAGATTCAGAATATAGAGTGAAAATGAGCCTTATCAATATCGGATTTGGAAATTACATCTCTGTGGGGAAACTTGTTTCCGTCACTTCTCCGGATTCTGCCCCGATCAAACGTGCTGTTCAGATTTCCAAAGAGAGCGGACACCTGATCGATGCTTCATTTGGAAGAAGTACAAAATCGGTTCTGTTCATGGAAAACGGATACATTGTTTTGTCTGCTCTTGGACCGGAGCTGATTGCCGAGAGAATAGAAGAGACCAAAGAACAGGATGGAAAATAGGAATGAAAGGGAATCTGATTGTGCTCTCCGGGCCTTCCGGAGCAGGGAAGTCCACAGTAGTGGCAAAAGCAATGCAGAAGCGATCGGATATGTGTTTTTCCATCTCCGTGACGACAAGAAGTCCTCGTCCCAATGAAGTCAACGGGAAAGACTACTATTTCATAGATCAGGATCGTTTTGATGAGATGGTTCGGAATGGGGAACTTTTGGAACATGCGGTTTACGTGTCCAATTCCTACGGGACGCCCCGAAGATATGTGGAAGAGCAGATTGATGCGGGTATTAATGTTATACTTGATATAGAAGTCCAGGGAGCCTTACAGGTCCATACAAATGCACCTGAAGCTATAATGATTTTTCTGGTCCCGCCGTCCCTGAAAGAATTGGAAAGGCGACTCCGTGCCCGCGGGACGGAAACGGATCAGACCATTATTGCCAGACTTGCCAGAGCCAGACAGGAATATGCTTCAGCGGAGAACTATGATTATATCATTGTGAATGATGATCCGGACACAGCAGCAGACGAACTGATTGCGATCCTTACGGCGGAATCCTGCCGTTTCAAGGTCAGAAAAGACTGCCTGACCATCGATGAATGAATGAAAAACGTCCGTTACGGATAAAACGGACAGAAGGAGCAAAGAATTATGATGCTATATCCACCTGTTGCCGAACTCACCGAGAAAGTCGGCAGCCGTTATCAGCTGGTGAATCTTGTCGCCAGAAGAGCCAGAGCTATCGCTGCTGAAGCAGAGGAAAAACAGGAATCTCTTGAGAAAAAGCCGGTTTCTTCTGCCATCGACGAAGTCTATACCGGGAAGCTTTCAATCAAGTAAATACGATATAGGAACAGGCCTTAATGGGTTTTCTTGTCGCAAAAATCGCTGTATCAAAAGCGACATACTGGATCGACCGCCCGTATGACTACAGTATACCGGAAGCGCTTGCCGAACGTATACATACGGGAGTCCGTGTCTTGGTCCATTTTTCCCGTTCGGATCGTCTGATGGAAGGGATCGTTCTTGCAGTTTCCCGCGTAAGCAGCGTTGATAACTGCAAGCCGATCCTCTCAATCGTTGAGGGACCGGCTTTAAGTCGGAAGCAGATCAGACTTGCACTTTATATGAGAGAGCATTATTTCTGTACTGTCTATGATGCGGTGCGGGTTCTTCTTCCGGCGGGGGCTTACACCGGTTCTGATGGAAAAAGAAAAGTGAAGGACGCTATGCGGGAGATCGCGGTATTGAAAATCTCCCCGGATGAGGCGAAAACGCAAGCAGAGAACTGTATCCGCAAAGCGCCGCAGCAGGCGAGGATCCTGGATGTGCTTTCTGATTTCATAAGCCTGTCCGGGAGAGAACTTCTGCTTTACTCAGGAGCACGGCGTTCATCTTTGAAATCACTGGAAAAGAAGGGTCTGTTGTCTCTTGAGTATAAGGAGATATATCGCAGACCTGCGCTTTCGGCGATTCCACAGAGAGATCTGCCCGGACTGACGAAATCTCAGCGAGATGTTTATGAACCGCTCTGTGAACTGTTGGAAACACAGACGTTTACATCCTCGCTTCTTTTCGGGATTACCGGAAGTGGAAAAACAATCATATACAGTCATTTGATCCGGCAATGTCTTGCTTTAGGCCGCTCGGTGATCTTTTTAGTGCCGGAGATCGCGCTAACTCCGCAGTTTATTCGTGAGTTTTCTTCATATTTCGGGAGTCTTGTAGCCATCCTTCACAGCAGCCTTCGGGATTCTGAGCGATATGACGAATGGAAAAGGGCAGCCTCGGGCGAAGCAAAGCTTGTTATCGGAACGCGAAGCGCTGTTTTCACCCCGATAAAGGGTCTTGGACTCATCATAATAGATGAAGAACATGAAGATTCATATAAGTCCGAGAGTTCTCCCCGTTATGACGCTCGGGAAATAGCCCGGTACCGCTGCCGCGAGGAGAACTGTGCGCTGCTTCTGGGCTCTGCAACGCCGGATTTGGTCAGTATGTATCACGCATCCATCGGAGAAGATCATTTGTTTACTCTTCCGGATCGATACAATGCATATCGACTCCCGGAAGTACGGGTCGTTGATATGAAACAGGAGCTGATAAATGGAAATTCTTCAGATATCAGCACTGTACTTAGGGATGAACTGAAAGGAAATCTGGAAAAAGACGAGCAAAGCCTGCTTTTCCTGAATCGTCGGGGCACCAGCCGTTCCGTGAGCTGTGTGGACTGCGGCTATATCTATCGGTGCCCGCACTGCAGTGTATCGCTGACCTATCACGGCAGAGGGGACCGGCTTATATGCCATTATTGCGGACATACGCAGAAAGTTGGCAAAAACTGCCCTGAATGCGGAGGGACTCTCATTTTTACGGGATCAGGCACACAATCGGTCGAGACCCAGCTTGAGGACATGTTTCCAGGAATCAGGACAATCAGGCTGGATGCGGATTCTGTCTCACAAACAGGTACGCACGAGATGATACTGAATCGCTTTGTTGATGAGAATATTCCTGTTCTTATTGGAACACAGATGGTCGGGAAAGGACATAATTTCCCGAATGTGACTCTGTCGGCGGTCCTTTCGGCGGATCAGAGCCTTTATGCCGGAGATTACCGGGCAGCAGAGAAAACGTTCTCTATGCTGACTCAAGTCATTGGGCGGAGCGGACGGGCAGAACGGGAAGGGAGAGCGGTAATACAGACTTTCACACCGGAGAATCCCGTGATACGTTTTGCCGCTTTTCAGGATTATCTTCGCTTTTATGAGTATGAAATCAATTTTCGCCGTGTGCAGGAAATGCCGCCGTTCCGCGACCTCATTGCCATCCTCTCTGTAGGAAAGGCAGAGCAGACGGTATTTCGCTGTGCGGATCAAATACGTCAGATGATTGAAAGCGAGTCTTCTAAGCATCCGCAGATGAAAATCGTTGGTCCTGCTCCGCTTCCGGTCGCACGGGTGAATGAAAAATACCGCTTTGCTGTGTATGTCACAGGTAAGAATACTCCGGAATTACGGAACCTGATCTCAAACACGATCATTGCATGTTGTCTGAACAAAGAATTCAAAGGGATATCGGTTTATGCCGATCCTAACCCGATATGAACAGGAGAAACCATGGCCACCAGAACAATCCTGACAAAAGAACAGGAAACCTTATACAAAAAGTCCCGTACGGTTACGGACTTTAATCCCAGACTGCATCAGCTGCTGGATGATATGAAAGAAACTCTGCTGGAATCCGGTGGAGTTGGTCTAGCCGCACCGCAGGTGGGCATTCTGCGGAAAGCAGTTGTTGTATTGGAAACAAATGTCCCGGAAGGCGAGGAAGAGCATATTATCGAACTTGTCAATCCTGAAATCATAGACCAGTCCGGAGAACAGGAGGGGCCGGAAGGCTGCTTGAGTTTCCCCGGTGAATATGGTCTTGTCTCAAGGCCGCTGAACGTGACAGTACGTGCACAGGACCGCTTTGGGAACACATTTACGGTAGAAGGAACAGGTCTCACGGCAAGATGTTTCTGCCATGAGATCGACCATCTCTCCGGTGTTGTTTTCACATCCCATTGTTCCAGAATGCTTACCGAAGAACAGATCATGAGCGGGGAGTACATAGAAGAATGAAGATCCTTTTCATGGGAACTCCTGATTTTGCCGTGGAATCCCTGCAGGCGCTGCTGGATGATCCGCACTTTACCGTTGCCGGAGTGTTTACGCAGCCGGATAAGCCCAAAGGCCGCGGCATGGCGGTCGAGTTTTCTCCCGTAAAAAAATTAGCCTCCGATCATGGCATCCCGGTATATCAGCCGGTCAAGATGCGTGACGGAACCGCATTGGAGATCGTTCGTTCGATCGGACCGGATATCATCGTAGTCGTAGCCTATGGAAGGATACTTCCGGAAGAGATGCTCCTTGTGCCCAGGTACGGTGCAGTCAACATCCATGCGTCGCTTCTGCCCCGCTACAGAGGCTCTTCTCCGATCCAGTGGGCTGTGCTCAATGGTGATGCGGTCACCGGAGTCACTTCCATGTACATGGCGAAAGAAATGGACACCGGAGACATGATCTATAGGGAAGAGACGGAGATCGGGAAGTATGAGACTTCCGGAGAACTTTCCGACCGGCTGAAAAAGATCGGTGCGAAACTGCTTGTCCGCACCCTGTATGATATTGAAAGCGGGAAAGCACCGCGGATCCAGCAGGAGCATGAGAAAGCGACCTATGTATCCATGCTGGATAAATCGCTCTGCCCCATCAACTGGGACCGTCCTGCAGCGGCTGTGATCCATCAGATCTGTGGCCTTCAGCCGTGGCCGGTCGCAACTACAACACTGGACGGACTGGAACTGAAGATCCATGCTGCAGAGTATTCCTCGGAAACGACGCAGTTGGCTCCCGGGATCGTCGTACGGGCGGACCGGACAGGAATCCTTGTCGCCTGTGCAGGTGGAGAATGTGTCCGGATTACTGAACTGCAGGCTCCGGGGAAAAAGAGAGTCCGCGCCGCAGACTTCTTGAACGGACATAAGATCGAAGCGGGGGAGACCGTATGCCGCTGAATCCGAGAGAGACCGCTTTCCGATCGGTCCTGGAGCTTGAAACAAAGGGCACTGATTCCGGAATGATCACGGATTCCATCAGCCGGATACAGTTCGCGGACCGGCGGGATAGAGCCCTTGCCGTTCATATCTTTCTCGGCACAGTACGCTACCGCCGTCTCCTGGATGCAGTGATCGGCAGGTATTCAAACATCATACCGGAAAAACTGGATCGAAAGGTTCGGATCCTCCTGCAGACAGCATTGTATCAGATGCTTTTTCTCGATCGGATCCCAGATCATGCGCTCGTTGATGAAACAGTGCGCCTTTCGCATAAGCACTGTCCCCGGGCTGTTTCGTTTGTGAATGCAGTGCTTCGAAAAGCTGCAGCTGATCCGGAAAGAGATGTATGGTTCACTGATCCGTCGGCTCTGAGCATGGATGTCCGCTGCAGTGTGGACAAAGGTCTTGCAGACAGGCTCTGCGAGGCGTACGGAGAAGCTTTTACTGAAGAGTTCCTGGACTGGTCTGAACCGGTTCCGGGCATTACACTCCAAGTCAATCTCCTGAAGATCCGGTTTGAGGACTACCTCCGTCTTCTGGACGAAACCGGCGTGGAATATGAGATCAACACCGAGGGACGGGCGGCCACAGTGGAATCGTGCCCTGTACGTGAACTGCCGGGATATGAAGAGGGATTCTTCTTCGTTCAGGATCCGGCGGCTGCCGCCTGCAGCGAGATCGCCGGAATCCGGCCGGGTATGGCTGTGCTGGACGCCTGTGCGGCTCCAGGCGGGAAATCATTTTCTGCAGCGATTGCCATGGAAGGGCAGGGGACGATTCTTGCCCGGGATATCAATTTGAAAAGAATCGTGCGCATCCGGGAAAACGCGGAGCGTCTCGGGATTGATATCCTTACATGTTCCGCTGCCGATGCACGGATATATGATCCGGAACTGGATGCACAGTTTGATGTCGTTCTGGCGGATGTACCTTGCTCCGGATTCGGAGTGATTACCAAAAAGCCGGAGATCCGGTATAAAAAGCCGGACGATGTGAAAAAACTGCCGTTGATCCAGCTCGCGATCCTGGATAATCTCTCCCGATATGTGCAGCCCGGAGGGACGCTTCTGTATTCGACCTGCACGGTTCTTCCCGAGGAAAACGAACAGGTCGTCTGCCGCTTCCTCGAGGAACATCCGGACTTTCAGACGCAGGATTTCCTCATAAGGGGATTTTCTTCAGATAACGGTATGTTCACTTTCTGGCCGCATCTCCACAGAACGGACGGATTCTTCGTAGCCAAACTCAGAAGGACGGATCCATGAAAACAGACATCCTTTCGCTATACACGGAAGAACTGAATACGGAAATCCAGGCACTGGGTGTGCCGCGCTTCCGCGTTGACCAGATCCGCTCCTGGCTTGCGAAAGGAGTACGGGATTTCGGGGAGATGACCAATCTGCCTGATTCTCTGATCGATGAGCTGAAAAAACGCTTTTACCTGTATCGTCCCCGTGTTCTTGAGAAAAAGATCTCTTCGGATGGGACAGTCAAATACCTTTGGGAACTGCGGGATGGAAACGCGGTGGAAACCGTGATTATGCGATACCGCTACGGCAATACGGTGTGTGTTTCCTCTCAGGTAGGCTGCCGGCAGGGATGTGCTTTCTGCGCCTCCACGATCGGTGGGCTTGTACGGGACCTTACTGCATCGGAGATCCTTGACGAGGTCTTCTTTTCCCAGGAGGAATCCGGCCTGCATATTTCCAACATCGTTCTGATGGGCATCGGGGAACCGCTGGACAATTTCGGTAATGTCACCCGATTCCTTCGTCTGGTGAACGATCCGTCGGGGATGAACATCGGCATGCGGCATATCACACTGTCTACCTGCGGGCTCTGTGAGCGCTTTGAAGATCTGGCTGCACTCGGCTATCCGATCACACTCACGGTATCGCTCCATGCTCCGGATGATGAAACAAGATCGAGGATTATGCCCGCGAATACCGGACGAGGGATCAATAAACTGATGGAAGCCTGTGCGAAATATGCACAAATCACCGGACGGCGTATCACCTTTGAGTATGCAATGATCCGTGGGGTGAACGATTCCAATGCACACGCTGTCCGCCTTTCGGAACTTGCTCGGAAAGTTCATGCTCATGTGAATCTGATTCCGCTCAATCATGTCAGCGAACGGGATCTATATCCTTCCGACCCGGCTGTGATCGACCGATTTGAAAAGATTCTCCTGGACCGCGGTGTGAACGTCACGGTACGCCGTCGCCTCGGAAACGATGTGGACGCTTCCTGCGGACAGCTTAGGAGAAAGTATAATCAAACTCGTAAATGAGGTCATTCTGTTAAGATGAAATGCTTTGGCTTAACGGACAAAGGCAAAATAAGAGAAGATAATCAGGATTGTTTTATTATCGAAAGATGTGAAAAGAAATCCTGTTTTCTCGTTGCGCTCTGCGACGGGATGGGCGGGGCGAAAGCCGGCGGACTGGCAAGCAGGCTTTCAAACAAGACCTTTATCTCCTATCTCTTTGACAAACTCATGTCCCGCAAACGCGTGATGATCGCCTATAAGGAGATCCTGACCGGCGCGTGCGATGAAGCGAACCGCGTTGCCTATGACTATTCGCAGTTCGACGACAGCTATAAAGGCATGGGGACTACGCTGGTCGGCGGGATAGTTCTGGATAATGGGAACGGCTATATCATCAATGTGGGGGACAGCCGGGCTTATCTGATCTCGCTCAGACAGAAGGACATCTATCAGATCACAAAGGACCATTCGCTTGTGGAAGATCTTGTTGAGTACGGAGCCATCACGAAGGAACAGGCTAAAGTACACCCTCAGAGGAATGTAATCACCAGGGCTGTTGGGTCGGAAGAAGAGGTTCAGGCTGATTATTTTGAGTTTTCCCTCCAGAACAGCGATATTCTGCTCCTTTGTTCCGACGGGCTTTCCAATATGGTGTCTGATTTGGAGATGCTGGATTATGCCGTGGAATACGCGGATCCGGAGCTGCTGTGCCGCGCACTGATGAACAAGGCGCTCAACCGCGGCGCGGCGGACAATGTTACGGTGGTTGCCGTATACAGAGGTTAATGGCGTTTCTATGAGTGAAAATACGAACGACAAATATATAAATACGCTTCTGGATGATCGCTACCAGATCCAGGAACTGATTGGCGAAGGTGGAATGGCGGTTGTCTATAAGGCAATGGACAACCGGTTGAACCGTTCAGTTGCGGTCAAGATCATGCGGGATGAATTTGCCGCCGATGAGGACTTCAAGCGGCGTTTCTGCTCGGAGTCGCAGGCGGTCGCCATGCTGTCACATCCCAATATCATGGCGGTGTATGATGTAAGCCATAACGAGAAGGTCGAATACATCGTTATGGAACTCATCAACGGCATCACCCTCAAACAGTATCTGGATAAAAAAGGAGCCATTGGCTGGCGGGAGACTCTGCACTTTGCAAAGCAGATCGCCAAGGCGCTGGTCCATGCACATGAGCGCGGGATCATCCACCGGGATATCAAGCCGCAGAATATCATGCTTCTTCGTGACGGCACGATTAAGGTGGCCGATTTCGGTATCGCGGCACTGGAAAACGAGGCTTCGGAGATGACCGGGCAGGCGATCGGCTCGATTCACTATATTGCTCCTGAACAGGCGAGAGGGGAATACCCGAACGCACGGGGAGATGTCTATTCGCTCGGCATCGTCATGTATGAGATGCTCACCGGCCAGCTTCCCTATACCGGCGATACACTTTCGGAGATCGCGCTCAAGCATCTGGAGGCAAAACCGCTCCCGCCGCATGACATCGTCCAGGATTTTCCGCCTCAGCTGGAAGGGATTATCCTGAAAGCCATGGATCCGAACGCAGACGAGCGCTATCAGAGCGCCGCGGAGCTCCTTGATGCACTTGAGGAGTTCACTGAGGGTCAGTCGGAAGAAGCGGAGACGGAAGAGAAGATCCCTGAAGAAGTGGTTCCGGTACGCTCAGTCAGCGAAATGTCCCGCGGGAGCTTCCTTCTACGGAAAAAACGGGCGGGAAGAGTGTCTTTCTTCTCAGGGGCTTTCCTTATTCTTGCCATTGCGGTTTTCCTTTTTGCTGGACTGTGGAATTTCTGGCTGAAGGAGATCTTTCCCGATTCCGGGACCGTCGTGATCCCGGAATTCGTCGGCAGCAATATTGCAGACATATCCAACAACACGGATTACACGGGAGTTTATAACTTCCTGGTGAGTTATGTGCCTTCTTCCGCTGCGGACGCCGGAATCGTTATTTCTCAGACGCCAGCAGGCGGCCGCAGTGTGGCCGCCCAGAGCGCAGGGATCAACATCAATCTGACCGTCAATGCCGGCGCTGTTTTTGAAGAGATTCCGGATGTCATCGGAAGCTACTACCGGGACGCGCTCCGTACATTAGAAGCCCTGGGGTTCGTCGTGGAGATCGAAAACGAAGTGAGCGAGACGGTGGAAGAGGACTATGCCACCGATATCAGTCCGTCTCCCGGCGACAGGGCTGTCAACGGTTCGACCGTGTATCTCACGGTCAGTGCAGGAAGGGAACTGACTGTCGTTTCCATGCCGTTGCTGATTGGCCTGACGGAGGACGCAGCTGTTTCCAAGATTAATGCCGCAAATCTCACCTGCGGAGGAACAGAGTTTGTCATCAGCGATACGGAAAAGGGAATCGTCCTGTCACAGAGTGTCGAAGCGTTTTCAGAGATCGAGGAGCATGCGAAAGTTGTGATTACGGTCTCTGCCGGACAGGAAGGCTGAACGCTGCGATGAAAGGACAGATCGTCAAATCCCTGAGCGGCTTTTTCTATGTCCGTTCTGAAAGCGCACTGATTACCTGCAGGGCCAGGGGAAGATTCAAGTCGGAGCGGATTGTCCCGCTTGTCGGAGATTTCGTGGAGTTCTCGCTTCTGGATGAAGAAAGCGGGGTCATAGAAGAGGTCCTGCCCAGAAAGAACGCATTCATCCGTCCGGCAGTGGCGAATATCGACTGTTTTGTTTTCATCGCCTCGGATTCTCTTCCAGTTACCGAGCCGTATCTGATCGACCGAGTGTCCGTGATCGCTGCACAGAATGAGTGCGAATTCATCTTGTGTATCAATAAAAGCGATTTGCCTCATGATGACAGGCTGTTTCCTATCTATCGCTCGGTCGGCTTTCCGGTTTTCCGGACTTCAGCTGTCACGGGAGAGGGACTGGAAGAACTGAAGAAAAAGATCCACGGAAAAGTGGGTGTCTTCACGGGGAACTCAGGCATCGGAAAATCCAGTATCCTCAACCGTCTGTTTCCCGATGCGGCTGCCGAAACGGCAGAGATCAGCCTGAAACTCAGCCGCGGCAAACATACCACCCGCGCTGTGCAGTCCTATGATATCGGAAATGACACGGTGATCATTGATACTCCGGGCTTTTCGTCCTTTGATGTGACCATGATCGAATCAATCGAACCGGAACGGCTCGACGAGGCATTTCTTGATTTTTCAGACTGCCTCGGGAAATGCAGATTCAGCGATTGCCGCCATATCAACGAACCGGACTGTGCAGTCCTGAAGGCGGTGCGGGAAGGAAGGATACAGCCTGCGCGTCACGCTTCCTATGTCCGCCTGTTTGAGATGCTCCGGCAGGAGCAGAACACCTATTGAACCTGTCTTGCACTATCCTTCGCGATATGATACTATGAAAAAAACTATTTGAGAGGAATGAACAACGATGTCAGGTCATTCAAAATGGCATAATATCCAGAAAACAAAGGGCGCTGCGGACGCGAAGAGAGCACAGGCCTTCACAAAAATTGCCCGTGAGATGGTCGTTGCAGTCAAGGAGGGCGGCAGTGGAGATCCCAGGAGCAACTCCAGGCTTGCAGCTGTGATCGCCAAGGCCAAGGCGGCCAATATGCCGAACGACAACATCAAGCGTACAATTGAAAAAGCACTTGGCAGCGGGAATAACGAAAACTACGAAAAGATCGTGTATGAAGGCTACGGGCCGTGCGGTGTGGCGGTAATCATTGAAACGATGACCGATAACCGCAACCGAACCGCAGGAGAGATGCGGCATTATTTTGATAAATACGGCGGGAATATGGGTGCGGCCAATTGCGTTTCCTGGTCCTTCGACAAGAAAGGTGTAATCGTGATCGATAACGAAGATGAAGAGCTGGACGAGGAAAAGGTATTCGAGGATGCCCTCGAAGCTGGAGCAGCAGATTTTGAGGCAGACGGAGAAGTGATGAACGTCTACACGGCCGAGGAAGATGTAGCTGCCGTGGCAGATGCACTTACTGCTGCCGGATACAAGCTCCTTTCCGCGCAGGTTGAGATGATTCCGCAGAACGGATACATCAAGCTGACCAATGAGGATGACATCAAGAACATGCAGAAGATGCTCGACATGTTCGAAGACAACGATGATGTCCAGAACGTCTGGCATAACTGGGAGGACGCAGAGTAACAGTGGAAACGGTCAGAAAAGTTTTCACAGGAGTCATCGAGGGATGCAAGGCACTGGTGAGTTTGCTCCGCGGAGAGAACAAGGCGCTGGCAAAGAAGCTTCTGGCATGTGCCATCCTGATGTTCATCGCGGTATGTACCTTCATGACCCTTTGTGCTTTGCACAAGGCAAAGAAAGAAGCGGCGGAATAAACCGGTCTCCGGGCAGAAAAGAGGAGGATACTGTTATGTATCCTCCTCTTTTCTGTTCAGGCAAACCTGTAAGCCGGGTTCTGTGAACAGCGGTCATCTGTCTAGATCAGTCGTTGCCGCCTGACTCAAGCCACCTCCCCGGGACAGCCGGGCCGGCTGTAATGTCCCTCCGCGGTGTTGCTCCGGATAGAGTTTACAGCATCCACGTGTCTCCACGCGATGAGTGAGCTCTTACCTCACTTTTCCACCCTTACCGCTTTTCAGCGGCGGTATATCTCTGTTGCACTTGTCCGAGGGTTTCCCCTGGCGGGCGTTACCCGTTATCCTTGCCCTGTGGAGCCCGGACTTTCCTCACGTATCTGCTTTCGCATGATACCCGCGACCGCTCGGTTTGCCGCAGAGATTGTAACAACTTCTTTGTTGACAGTCAATGCTTTTGTTGTAAAATATACACTGTAAATCTGCATAAACCGGAGAAATTACGAATGGATCTGAATGAATATATCGAAAGCATCCGTGAGAAAAGAATCTGCGTGATCGGGGCGGGCGTGAGCAATCGCCCGTTCATCCGTCTTCTGCTCCTTTCCGGGTGCAGCGTGACCGTATGTGATATGAAGGAGCCCTCACAGCTGAGTCAGGATGATCTGGACCTGATCGGCCTCGGAGCTCATTACAGACTCGGCAGGGATTATCTTGAGGACCTGAAGTATGACCTGATTTTCCGCACACCGGGACTGATGCCCTTCGACATACATCTCGAGGAGGCCCGCAGGAACGGCAGTGAGATAACTTCGGAGATGGAAGTATTTTTCCGGCTCTGTCCCTGCAGGACCATCGCCGTTACAGGAAGTGACGGAAAGACCACAACGACTACGATCATTGCTGAACTGCTTCGCCGTGAGGGATACACGGTCCATCTGGGCGGGAACATCGGAAAACCGCTTCTCTGCGAGCTCCCGTTCATGAAGCCGAAAGACTTTGCCGTGACGGAGCTCAGTTCCTTTCAGCTCCACAGCATGGACTGCAGTCCGGACGTGGCATTAATCACAAATATTTCTCCGAACCATCTGGATAAGCACCGCAATTACCAGGACTATATCGACGCAAAAAAGAATATCTTCCTTCAGCAGAAGGAAGAAGCCTGTCTGGTCCTCAACTCAGATGATGCACTCTGCTGCAGCTTCGAAAAGGAAGCACCGGCACAGTCTCTCTTCTTCTCGGTAAAGGGACCTGTAGTAAACGGCTATTTCCTGCAGAACGGTGCGATCTTCCGCGCAAAGGACGGCGCTTCGAAGAAAGTTCTGGATGCCTCGGCAATAGCGATCCCCGGGATCCACAACATTGCCAATTATCTCGCAGCGTTCTGCGCCACGGATGCATTTGTCGGACAGGAGACGCGGGAATATATCGCTGAGAGCTTTCACGGGGTCGAACATAGACTGGAGATCGTTCGCCGGCTGCACGGCGTGACCTATATCAATGATTCCATCGGCACCAGCCCCACCCGGACCATCGCCGGGCTGCACGCGCTGGACCGCAAGCCGCTGATCATCCTGGGCGGGTACGACAAGCACCTGGCCTTCGACGGGCTGGGAGAGGAAGTGTGCAAATACGCGAAGGCGGCCTTCATCACCGGCGCCACGGCGGAGAAGATCCATGCCGCGGTCACCTCCGCGCCCTCCTATGACGCGGAAAAACTGCCCGTGGTGCTGGAGCCGGATTTCACCGCCTGCGTGCAGAAGGCCTTCCGGGCCGCCGAAGAAGGGGACATCGTCCTGCTCTCTCCGGCCTGCGCGGCCTTCGACGCCTTCAAAAACTTTGAAGAGCGCGGAAGGACCTTCAAAAAAATGGTAATGGAGCTTACGGAATGAACATCTCTCGATCCGTCTTCGACCTTGCCTCCCGCACGGAGGACCGGTGCCGCGAGGTCTTCCGGGACCTTGAGCAGACGGCCTTTTTGAATACGCAGAAGGTGCTCGAAGCCTTCCATAAAGAAAAAGTGTCGGACAGCTGCTTTGCCGGCACCACCGGCTACGGCTATGATGACCTCGGCCGCGAAACGCTGGACCGCGTCTACGCGGACGTGTTCCGGGCGGAGAGCGCGCTGGTGCGCATCCAGTTCGTCAACGGGACCCATGCCATCTCCACGGCGCTGTTCGCCATGCTCTCACCGGGGGATACCCTCCTCTCGGCCACAGGCCTGCCCTATGACACGCTGGAATCCACCATCGGCATCCACAGCTGCCGGCATGGATCTCTCCGCTCCTACGGCATCGGCTACCGGCAGGTGGACCTGGATGCCTCCGGCGGCCCGGATTACGCGCAGATCCGCGCGGCTGCGGCGGAGAAAAGCGTGAAGGCCGTGCTGGTGCAGCGCTCCCGCGGTTATGCGGACCGCCGCGCCCTCACCGTGGAGGAGATCGGCCGCATCGCGGAGGCGGTGCATGAGGCCAACCCCGATGCAAAAGTCCTTGTGGACAACTGCTACGGGGAGTTCACCGAGACGACGGAACCTCTCGAAGCCGGCGCGGACCTGATCGCGGGCTCACTCATCAAGAACCCCGGCGGTGGCCTTGCCCCGGCGGGAGGATTCATCGCAGGCAGGGGAGACCTTGTGGAAAAAGCGGCCATGGTGCTCACCACGCCGGGAATCGGCGGGGAGTGCGGCGCCACGCTGGGAAACAGCCGCCTGCTGTTCCAGGGCCTGTTCCTCGCCCCGCATACCGTGTGCCAGGCGCTGAAGACCGCCGTGTTCTGCGCGGCCATCCTGGACGCGGTGGGTATAGAAACTTCCCCGAAATGGAACGAAAAACGCTCCGACATCATCCAGACGGTCCGCCTCGGCTCCCGCGAGAAGATGCTGGCGTTCTGCCGCGGCATCCAGGGCGGCTCCCCGGTGGACTCCTATGTCACCCCGGAGCCCTGGGCCATGCCCGGCTATGACTGCGACGTGGTGATGGCGGCCGGCAACTTCATCCAGGGATCCTCCATCGAGCTCTCCTGTGACGGCCCGGTCCGCGAGCCCTATGACCTGTACCTGCAGGGCGGGCTGTCCTACGAAGCGGGGAAACTCGGGATCCTGAACGCGGTAAGCAGAATGCTGAACGAAGCCTCTGAATCATAAATACAGGAGGAGACGCATGAATAACACGAGCAAACGGCTGCTGGCGCTGCTGCTGGCGCTCACGCTGGCCTGCGGCCTTTTTGCCGGCTGCGGGAAAGAGACCGCCCCGGCGGAGACAGCCCCGGTGGAAACGCCCGCACCTGCTGAGACGCCCGCTGTGACCGAACCGGAACCGGAGCCGGAACCCCAGGAGGGCAAGATCACCTATGACGACACCGTCTCCTACACGGTGGATGTCGAAGAGGAAGAGGAGCCCGCGGAGGAAGAGGACCTTCTCCTGAACGAAGAGCTGCCGGAGCTCCCCGCGGAGCCGGCGGAGACCTTCACGCCCACGAGCGGGGAGGAGATCGCCGAAGCCACTGCGGAGGAGGAAGAGGAAGATCCCGGCTCCGTGCTGCAGGAGGGCCTCAGCGAGGCGGCCGGGGAGAGCTTCTCCCTCGGCAAGAGCGACGGCCGCGGCCAGACCAAACAGCTGACCATCGAGGATATCCGGGCCATGAACCCGGGCTCAACGGTCATCGACCTGTATTCCAACCAGGGCTATCTCTCCATGCTCGTCGGCAAGTTCTATGAGGAGAAAGTGCTGAACGTGGAGGACGGCGTCAAGTCCATCCAGGGCATGGCCTCGCTCCTCGGCCTCGGCAAAGGCTGCGATTTCTTCGCGGTCTATTCCGAGCGGAACAACACGGGCTATACCTTCTATACCTACCAGCAGCGCTACGGCGGCTATACCCTGCGCTACGCCACGCTGCGTATCGTGGTGGATCCGGACGGCTACACGGCCGGTCTGTCATGCTCCTTCGTACCCAATGTAGGGACGGCCTCCCAGGAGCCCGCGATCTCCGCGGAGGAGGCGCTGAAGATCGTGCAGACGAGGCTTGCCCGCTTCAAGCTCACCTACTTCCCGGAGCACACCGTTCGCCTGGCGGTGCCCTTCGGCGAGCAGGTGCTCAACTGCTGGGTGGTCTACACCAACAACCCGGACGCCACCGAGTCCTTCGATATGCCGTATATCGAGCACTATGTCACCACGGACGGGGAGTATTACACGCTGGTGCCGGCCAACACCTTTGCCGGCTCCAACAGCGAGACCATGGACCACAGCGGCTATTTCAAGGGCATGATGGTCCAGCGCCTCACCACCACGCTCACGCTCGAGGACGGCACCGAGCGCGATCTGGACGTGCCCATCAGCTACAACCCGCGGGACGGGAAGTACTACCTGATGGATCCGGAGCGCCGCATCGCGGTGGCCTCCTACTACGATTTCAACTATCACAACACCGTCACCTTTGTCACCAGCGACACGCTGGACGGCTGGGAGCAGAACAACCTGCTCGCCTACGCGAACTATATCCTCGCCTATGATTTCTACGCGGACCACGGCATCCGCTCCGTGGACGGCTTCGATACGCCCATCCTCGTCACGGTGGGCTGGTGCGACCGCGACGGCACCCCGGTGAACAACGCCTGCTTCTACGGGGTGAACAACGGCTGGGCCTGCTTCGGCGTATCGGACATCAACCACTCCAGCGACTGCCTGGACGTGGTGGGCCATGAATACACCCACGGCATCACCAACCAGTCCATGCAGGGCGTGCTCTACCGGAACGAATCCGGCGTGATGAACGAGGCCTACAGCGATATCATGGGCAACCTCATAGAGATGAGCACGGGCTACACCTATGACGACACCTGGCTCATCGCGGAGCGCTCCGGGCGCATCTCCCGCTCCATGAGCGATCCCAACTCCCACGAGCAGCCGGCCTTCGTCGGGGACATCTACTATGTGGCTCCGATCCTGAACCCGGTGTTCGAGATCAATGACTACGGCGGCGTCCACATCAACAACTCCCTGGTCGGGAGCATCGCCTACCGGATGGATGAGGCGGGTATGACCTACGAGCAGCAGATCTCCATGTGGCTCACCTCCGTGGAGCTGCTCACACCCCAGTCGGACTACCAGGACCTCCACGGCGCGCTGCTCTTCTCCCTGAAGATCAACGGCATGCTGCAGGAGTTCGGCCCGGCGATCAACACGGCCTTCCGGGAGCTCGGCCTGGATCAGGACTGGACCGTCACCTACAAGACCGCGGAGCGCGAAGGCTGCGGCCGCGTGACCATGTACGTTGACGAGGGCACGGCACAGGAGGCCTGCAGCCTGTCCTTCTACGATCTGGACGGCAACATCTTCAGCTATGCCTTCCCGGATCCTGACGGCGTGATCACCGCGCTGCTTCCCGAAGGGCAGTATCTGGTGGCCTTCCAGATCCTGCTGGACGATGAGCTGCAGGGCGTGATCCTGCGCACGGACGGCTGGAACGGCCGCGG
>JAEEGL016230337.1_pt1 | contig 37794 bp, 37 predicted proteins | sample 9134231 | NCBI WGS metagenome assembly JAEEGL01 (sample SAMN16246548, study PRJNA631951) | gut metagenome | biome: gut microbiome; feature: rumen; material: fiber-attached | host: Bos | place: Iran: Karaj | collected 2018-10 | reverse complement strand
TTCTCAATGTCGACGGCACTGATGACGATGACAATCTCGGCATCGTCCTTCAGCTGGGTCAGCATTTTTAGCTTACTGTCGGGCTGGAAGCCAGGCAGCACACGACTGGCGTGGTAGTCGTCGAACAGTTTACCGCCAAATTCAAGGTAAAGTTTGTTTCCGAACTTGCCGATGCGCTCTTTGATGTGTTCGGACTGTATCCGCAGATACTTTTCGTTGTCAAACCCGTATTTCATAATGATGATGTGTATATATATGTGTTAAAAATGAAAAATACGGGATACAAAAATACAAATACTTTGCAATGCGGCAAAAAAAAATTTATGCCACATGGTGTATTGTGCTGAAACAGAGACGGAATTAGTTTTCAACAGGGGCGGGTGGCGCGGATGTGAAACATGTTTTTCACATCCGGCAAGCTGTATTTAGGGCCTGGTGGGATGCGGTCCGATGTCTGTCCGTATCCTCTCCGATGTCTCTCCGACAAAAAACCGTTAAACAACCGTAGAACAGTCGGAGCGGGTACGGAGCGGGTACGGGGCGGGTGCGGTGTGAAAACGTGCTTTTAGTAGGTCGCAACTATCTCTGTGACGATGTACTGGCTGTTGCCGCGCCAGGGAAGGGTGCCGAGGTAGCGCTTCCAGCGGAGCTCGACGTGCTTGCCGGAGCAGCGCATCAGGCTGTCGGCCACGGCGTTGTCGGTGACGGAGAACTTGAATTCGTTGCTGTGGAGGCCGTCGACATCTTTGGTGGTCGACTTGAAGCCGCTCTGTATCATCTTGCCTTCGTAGGTCTTGAAGACCACGCCTTCGCGCTGGAAGTAGTTGATGTCGCCGGCGTTGACACCGCTGCTGTAGACGAAGCAGAAGCGGAAGAAGACGAAGAGGCCGAGGGCGATGACGGCGGTGATGATGATGATGGTGATAATCTTTGATTTAACGGTCATTTTTGCCATGATGATGGTACTTTTTTGTGATGCAAAGATATGAAAAAATGCGCGTGTGGCAAAATAAAAAAGGCAGGCGCGCGTTATTAGCATAAATTAAGTTATCTGCCTTATGAAGATATTGGTTCTCAACTGCGGCAGTTCGTCGCTTAAGTATCAGCTCATTGACGTTGATACGCGTACGGTAATGACCAAGGGTTTGCTGGAGCGTATCGGTCTGGAGAGCGGCATTTTCAGTTACACCAGCAAGGGCGAGAAGCACACCAAGGAGTGCCCCATACCGAACCACACCGAGGGCCTGCGCATGGTGATGGAAGCGTTGACAGACCCGCAGACGGGCGTCATTTCCAGCATCAAGGAGTTGGGTGCAGTGGGTCACCGCTTTGCCCACGGCGGCGAGTATTTCACCAAGAGTGTGCAGATTACACGTGATGTCATCAACAAAGAGGAGTCGCTCATTGACTTGGCGCCGTTGCACATACCCGGCAACATCATGGGCGCCGAGGCCATCAACAACGTGATGCCCGATGTGCCGCAGGTGGCGGTGTTCGACACCTCGTTCAACCTCAGCATCGAGCCCAAGAACTACCTCTACGGCATCCCTTACGAATACTACGAGCAGTACGGCATACGCCGCTACGGTTTCCACGGCACCAGCCACCGCTTCGTGGCCAAGCGCGGCGCGAAGATGATTGGCAAATACTGGAAAGACTTGAAAATCATTACCTGCCACCTTGGCAGCGGTGCCTCGATATGCGCTATAGACCATGGCAAGAGCGTCAACAACTCGATGGGTATGACCTCGTTGGAGGGCTTGACCATGGGCTCGCGTTGCGGCGACATCGACGTGGGCGCGGTGCTGTACCTGATGGACAAGGCCAATATCAGTCCCAAGGAAATCAACGACATACTGTATAAGAAGAGCGGCCTGACCGGTTTGACCGGTGCTTCGCCCGACATGCGCGACATCTGGGCCGGCGTGCAGCGCGGCGACAAGCGCAACACCTTGGCTTTCGAGGTGTTCGCACAGCGCTGCAAGAAGTACATAGGTGCTTTCATGGCGCAGATGAACGGCTGCGACCTGCTCATTTTCACCGGCGGCATAGGCGAGAATGCATGGTTCATGCGCCACGCCATACTGGAGAATATGGACTGGCTGGGCGTGGACATCGACATGGAGCTCAACGACCGCACGGCTGGTGTCGACGCCGTCATCAGCAAGCCCGGCGCAAGAGTCACCACCGCCGTGGTGCTCACCGACGAGGAGCTGGCCATTGCCGTTGATACCTACAAGATTGTCACCGGACAATAACACCGCATGAGGATACTTGGACTGATGTCGGGCACGTCGCTCGACGGCATAGACCTTGCGCTGTGCGACATTGACGAGCACGGCTATGGTGTTGTGGCTGCGGAGACCGTACCCTATTTGGCAGAGTGGCGCCAACGCCTGTCAACCCTCGAGCATGCGACGGCCTATGAGTATGCCCTCGCCAATGTGGAGCTGGGGCATCACATGGGCAAAACCATAAGTGCATTCCTTAAGCGCAACAACCTTACAGCTGAGGCTGTTGCATCGCATGGACACACCATCTTCCATCAGCCGCACCTCGGATTGACCTCGCAGATAGGCGACGGCGACGCCATAGCTGCCGAGACTGGGTTGCCGGTGGTGAGCAACTTCCGTACCCTTGATGTGGCCCTTGGCGGGCAGGGGGCGCCGCTGGTGCCCATTGGCGATGAACTGCTTTTCGGACAGTACGACGCGTGCTTGAACCTCGGTGGTATCGCCAACATCTCGTATCGTGCTGACGGCAAGCGGGTGGCGTTTGACATATGCCCGTGCAATATGGCGTTGAACCGACTGGCGGCCATGCTCGGCTATCCTTACGACAAGGGTGGTGTTAACGCCCGTGGAGGTCAGGTGCATACCTGCCTGCTGCATGAGCTCGATGCGCTCGAATACTATGTTGCTTCTGGGCCAAAGTCGCTTGGCAAAGAGTGGTTTGTCGAACAGTTCTGGCCGGTGGTGAAGGCATTCATAGGCGTGGTGCCTTCGCTGTCGAAGGTGCGCGATGCGCTGGCCACGGTGTCTGCTCATATAGCCATGCAGATTGGCCGGGTGCTTGAGGCACAAAATATAGACACTCTGCTGGTGACTGGCGGCGGGGCATGGAACAGCTATCTGGTAGAGCAGATTGTCGAATATCGCCCGGCGACCGCAGTCACTGTCCCTGACGCGCTGACAGTGAACTACAAAGAGGCCATCATCTTCGCACTGCTTGGATACCTGCGGATTACGGGGAAGGTGAATACATTGGCCTCCGTGACAGGTGCCAAATGTGACTCAATAGGGGGTGTGCTGTCGGGAATAATCCCCGGGGTTTGACGTTTTGCAGCAATCGTTTCTTTTTGATAACTATGCTTTTGCAAATTATTTTGCAGAAATATTTTGCCATGTTGGAAAATGTTAGTACTTTTGCACCCGCTTTTGAGGGCTCGAGAGGCCCTAGAGATGGCGGGATAGCTCAGCTGGTTAGAGCGCTGGATTCATAACCCGGAGGTCATCAGTTCAAGTCTGATTCCCGCTACAAAGAGGCACCACAGCAATGCGGTGCTTCTTTTTTTTGTCTCTTTATGGCAATAATAGTGCGGTGTCGGCGTTATTTATAAACTATGGACGACAAGCATCTTTACAGTAACTTCGAATATGACTCCGCGCTGAGTGTGCAGGAGGGTGTCAAGCAACCGGAACAGGTGAACAACAGCTACGTGGAGCGCATGCGTGCCAAGCGGCGTCAAGGCCCCACTACTGAGGAACTGATAAGCGGTATCCTCCATGGTGACCGCACACTGCTGAGCCGCGCCATCACCCTTGTCGAGAGCTCGCTCTTTGCTCACCAGCAGCAGGCCCAGGAGGTGATAGAGCGCTGCCTGCCCTACAGCGGCAAGAGTGTGCGCCTCGGCATCACCGGCGTGCCGGGTGCCGGCAAGAGCACCACCATCGAGGCACTGGGCAAGATGCTCACCGCCCACGGCCACAAGGTGGCGGTGCTGGCCATAGACCCCAGCAGCGAGCGCAGCAAAGGCTCAATACTCGGCGACAAGACGCGCATGGAGGAACTTAGCGTCGACCCCAATGCCTTCATCCGTCCTAGCCCTTCCGCCGGCTCGCTTGGCGGCGTGGCCCGCAAGACACGCGAGATAATAACGCTCTGCGAGGCCGCTGGTTTCGACGTGGTCATTGTGGAGACTGTAGGCGTAGGCCAGAGCGAAGTGGCAGCGCACTCCATGGTAGACTTCTTCCTTCTCCTTCAGTTGGCAAATACTGGCGACGAGCTGCAGGGCATCAAACGCGGCATCATGGAGATGGCCGACATGATAAGCATCAACAAATGCGAGCTCGACAAGCAGCGCTCCGAACTCGCCGCGGCGCAGTTCCGCAATGCCCTGCACCTATTCCCCATGCCGGAGAGCGGCTGGACCGTCAAGGTGACGCTGTGCTCCGCATATACGCACGAGGGCATCGAGGAGCTGTGGAACTCAGTGATGGAGTATGTCACCTTCACCAAGCAGAACGGATATTTCTACCACAAGCGTCAGCAGCAGAACCTGCGCATCATGACCGAGGCATTGGAGAACGGCCTGCGCGAGCGCTTCTACAACACTCCCGGCATAGAGGAGCGCATCGAGGCCCTCAAGCAGGATATCCTCGACAACAAGATAAGCCCTTACGCGGCTGCCGACCAATTGCTGGCATGATATACGTCCACGTACCTTTCTGTCATCGCAAGTGTACCTACTGTGCGTTCTATTCCAAAGTAGGCAGAGGTAGCGCTGCAGCATACGTTGACGCCATTCTGGAGGAGATGGAGCGGCGCAAATACGAGCAGGCGCATCCCATACAGACTGTTTATTTCGGCGGCGGTACGCCGTCTATATTACCCATCGGCCAGCTTGCGCGCATCGTGGAAGGCATGCGCCATTGCTTCGACTTGTCGCAGGTGCAGGAAGTCACCATCGAGGCCAACCCTGAGGACCTCACGCCCGACTACCTGCAGGCGCTTGCAGGGCTGCGCTTTTTCAATCGCATAAGCATAGGCATACAGAGCCTCGACGACGGCATGCTGCGGCTCCTCAACCGCCGCCACACTGCCGCACAGGCCCTCGACGCCGTCGCCAACGCACGTGCCGCTGGCTTTTACAACATCAGCGTCGACTTCATCTACGGCCTGCCGGTATTCCCCGAAAGTCTTCATGTTCCGGAGGGTGTCACCCATGTCTCCGCCTACGCCCTCACCGTGGAGCCAGGTACAGCGCTTGCCGTGCAAGTGGAGAAGGGTAGGGTGGTGCTGCCCGACGAAGAGGAGGTGTTGCGGCAGTATCATGCCTTGCACCAGTGGCTTGCCGACAACGGCTATGAGCAGTATGAGGTGAGCAACTATGCCCGCCCGGGTTACTGCTCGCGCCACAATAGCCGCTACTGGAACCGCACTCCCTACCTCGGCCTCGGCCCGGGGGCGCACAGTTTCGACGGGGTACACAGAAGGTGGAACAACCCCGACGGCACGGTGGGCACCGAGACGCTCACCGACGCAGATGCCTACAATGAACTTCTGATGACCGCCCTGCGCACCGTCGACGGCCTCGCTGTCCTAAGCGTGCCGGAAGGGCAAAGAGAAAGGCTGCACCGTATGATGCAGCCCTATATTGATTGCGGTTGGATATCTTTAACAACCACTCACTATCGTCCGACAGCCGAAGGCCTTCTCCATGCCGACGGCATGGCGGCCTCGCTTTTCGTGTAGTCCTTATTCCTCTCCGCCAATGTCGCCATCGTCCGGTGCGTATTCTATCTGCTCCGGCGGTTCTGGGCAGATGTTGTCCTTGGTGATATGCCCTTTGTAGAACTCCTTGATTCGCTGCAGGAACGCGTATGCCTCCAGGCGTGTGCGGAAATCGCCCACCTTCACCTTGAAGTTGGGCTCGTCAAAGACGATGTATGCCTGCACCTCGGGATAGTCCTCCACGAACTTGTCGCGCAACGCAAAGGCGTTGGCCTTTGAGCTTGTGCCCGAGAAAGAGCCTATCTGCACGCGGAAGCCCGGTATGGTCTTCACCTTGTTGTTGAGCTCCACATGCTTCTCAACCATCTGCTCCACAGCCACATCACCCACAACGCGCACCTGCGCCTGCAGGGCTGCGCCAAGGGTGAGGACGGATAGAAGGATGAGAGTCTTTTTCATATCATTTTTCAGCACTGTTGGCCATCACGTCCTTGGGACGCACCGAAAGCACAGGTATGCGCGACTGGTTGATCATCTGTTGCGCGTAGGTGCCGAGGATGAGGCTGGAGAGGTTCGACTCCTGCTCCGTCATGATGGCTATCATGTCGGCATTCACTTCATTGGCGTATTCCAGCGTGTCGGCTGTGACATTCTTGCTTACGTCGATGAATTTCGTGGTATAATTAACCTCGTTTTTCTCCAGGAACTTCTCGACCATCTTGACATAACTGTCCACGATGCCGCGCACGTCGGCAGCCTTGGCGGTGTAGAGACCCAGCAGGTGGATGGTGGAGCCGAAAGCCTTGGCGAACATGGCGGCTGCGGCCACCTTCTGGCGCGTGTCGTCGCTGTTGTCCAGCGGCACCACGATGGTCTCCAGCGCTTTGTTGAAGTTAAAGTCCTCGCGCACAATGAGTACGGGCACGGGCGACTGCTCTATCGTCTTGTAACTGTTGCGACCCAGCATGCTGGTCTTCATGCCGCTCATGCCGTGTGTGCCCACTATGAGCAGCGCGGCCTTGTCCTCGCGAGCCTGGGCCGTCAGCTCGTCGGCCGGATTGCCCTGGCGCAGCACATATTCCAACTTGATGCCTTTCAGCAGCGGTGCTACGGCGGCGTTGCGTCGCTCAATCTCCTCGCGGATGGGTCCTTCGGCCTCGTTTTTTTCCTTCACATACACCAGCCTGATGTCGCTCTCGAAACGGTTGGCGATGTCGATGGCAAGGTCGACGGCGTAGGCCGAGCCTGATGAAAAGTCAAATCCAACAACTACTTTATTCATCGTGTTTATTTTTTTTAGTTTTGCAGGTGCAAAATTACATAATAAATTTTTATTGTACAAAAAAAATATTTTAACTTTTTGTAAACTACTGATAATCAGTCGTAGAATGCAAGTCCCTCCGTACCCTCTCCGTAGTCCCTCCGACTCCGCTCCGACAAAACGCCGGAAAATCAACGCTTAAGAGTCGTAGAATGGTCGGAGCGGAGTCGGAGGGGCCACGGAGCGGATACGGCCCGCCGATGCCGTCGGCAGGTGGCGTTTCGGGGCTGTTTTCACAGCTGTGGAAAAAAAAATTTTGCCATGTTGTAAAAAAGATGTATTTTTGCACTCGCTTATTATAGAATAAATATTGCGATAATCCTAAAATAAAAATAATAATATGACACAACAAATCCTGATTGCGGTAATTGTTCTCGGCGCCCTCGGCATACTGTTTGCCGTGGTGCTGTACATCGTTGCGCAGAAGTTCAAGGTGGTGGAAGACCCGCTCATCGACGAGGTGGCCGAGGTGCTTCCCGGCGCCAACTGTGGTGGCTGCGGCAAGGCCGGTTGCCGTGCTTTTGCCGAGGCCTGTGTGTCGCAGCATAGCCTCGAAGGTCTGCGTTGCGCCCCCGGTGGCGACGCCGTGGCGGCGAAGATTGCCGAGCTGCTCGGCTGCGCTGTGGAGCAGGGCGAACCCCAGGTGGCCGTGGTGCGTTGCAACCCCGCCAACTGTGGCGACAAACGTAAATCCAACTACGACGGACTGCGCAGCTGCGCTTTCCAGAACACTGTCTACACCGGCGAGAGCGGCTGTCCGTTCGGCTGCCTTGGTTGCGGCGACTGCGTGGCGGCCTGCCAGTTCGACGCCATCCACATGGGCGAGAACGGAGTGCCGGTGGTCGACGCCGACAAGTGCACCGCCTGCGGTGCCTGTGCCAAAGCCTGTCCGCGCCGCATCATAGAGCTGCGCAACAAGGGCAAGAAGGACCGCCGTGTGTACGTGAGCTGCGTCAATAAGGAGAAAGGTGCCGTGGCCATGAAGACCTGCGCCAACGCCTGCATAGGCTGCGGCAAGTGCGCCAAGGTGTGCCCCATGGAGGCCATCACTGTGGAAGGCAATGTCTCGTACATCGACTACAAGAAGTGCATAGCCTGCCGCAAGTGCGTCACCGAGTGCCCCACCAAGGCCATCAAGGATGTGGGCTTCCCCGCACCCGCCGTGAAGCCGGCTCCCAAGCCTGCTGAGGATGCACAGCCTGCAAACAACTAAACACTAACCGCAAAACACTGAACACTGATGAAGACATTCCGAATGGGTGGTGTACACCCCGAAGAGAACAAGATATCCAACGACGCCGCCATCGAGGTGGTGCCCGTGGGCAAGCAGATGGTGGTGCTGATGAACCAGCACCTCGGCGCCCCCGCCACTCCGGTGGTGCAGAAGGGCGACAAGGTGAAGGTGGGCCAGCTGATTGGCGAGGCACAGACCTTCATGTGCGCCAACGTCCACTCGCCCGTGAGCGGCACGGTGCTGAAGGTCGACACCTGCAAGGACGCTTTCGGCCTGGCCAAGCCTGCCGTCTACATCACCGTCGAGGGCGACGAGTGGATGGAGACCATCGACCGCACACCCGACATCAAGCGCGAATGCACGCTTGAACCCAAGGAAATTGTGGCCAAACTGAAGGAGATGGGCATCGTCGGTCTCGGCGGCGCCACCTTCCCCGCGCACATCAAGTACAGCGTGCCCGAGGGCAAGAAGGCCGAGTACCTCATCATCAACGCCGCCGAGTGCGAGCCTTACCTGACGAGCGACTACCGCGTGATGATGGAGCACGCCGAGGAGGTGTGCATCGGCGTGAGCATCCTGCGCAAAGCCTTGGGTGTGCCCAACGCCTACATAGGCATCGAGAGCAACAAGCCTCTGGCCATAAAGAAAATGCAGGAGACGGCCAAGCAGTTCGAGGGCATCATCATCGAGCCTTTGAAGGTGAAGTACCCGCAAGGCGCCGAGAAGCAGCTCATCAACGCCGTCACCGGACGCAAGGTGGGTAGCGGCAAGCTGCCTATCGACTCGGGCTGCGTGGTGAGCAATCTGGGCACCGCCTTTGCCGTCTACGAGGCCATTCAGAAGAACAAACCCCTCATAGAGAACATTCTCACCGTCACCGGCAAGGACCTCAAGACGCAGCACAACTGCCTGGTGCGCATAGGTACCACCTACAACGAGATTATCAGCCACACCATAGGCCAGTTGCCTGAGAGCACCGGCAAGGTCATCAGCGGCGGCACCATGATGGGCAAGGCCGTGGTGAACCTCGACGCGCCGACGGTGAAAGGCAACAGCAGCGTGCTTGTGATGATGGAGAGCGAAGCCCGCCGCGCGCCGGAGACCAACTGCATACGCTGCGGTAAGTGCGCCAGCGCCTGCCCCATGGGTTTGGAGCCATACCTCTTCTCGCTGCTGGTGAAGAACAACCGCGTGGAGGAGTCGAAGGAACACAACATCCTCGACTGCATCGAGTGCGGCTGCTGCTTCTTCAGCTGCCCGGCCAACAAGCCGCTGACCGACGAAATACGCCTCGGCAAGAACCGCGTACGTGCCATGTTGGCCGCAAAGAAATGAGATAATTAGAATTTAGGAATTAGAAATTATTATAGTATGAGTTTACTGAATATATCTGGCTCGCCCCACGTGCACAGCGACGAGTCGACAAAGAAAATCATGTGGCGAGTCAACGCGGCCCTGGTGCCTGCGCTGCTCTGCGCCATAGCCTACTTCGGTATCAATGCGCTGTTGGTGAGCATCGTGTCGGTGCTGGCCTGCGTGCTGTTCCAGTGGCTGATTGAGAAGTTTATCATGAAGGTGCCCAGCACCGTGTGCGACGGCTCGGCCGTGGTCACCGGCTTGCTGCTGGCCTTCAATGTGCCTGCCACGGTCGACATGCTGTGGATAGTGGTCATCGGTGCCCTGGTGGCTATCGGCATTGGCAAGATGAGCTTCGGCGGCCTTGGCAAGAACCCCTTCAACCCCGCCTTGGTGGGACGTGTGTTCCTGCTCATCAGCTTCCCCGTGCAGATGACCACGTGGCCCCAGGTCGGTGGCTTGTTCCCCATGACTTTCGATGTCCCCACAGGTGCCACGCCTTTGGGAGCTTTCAAGGAGGGTGCCCTCGGCGAGGGTGTCACCTTCATGGATGCCTTCCTCGGCCATATCGGCGGCTCGATGGGTGAGGTGAGTGCCATAGCCATACTGCTCGGCGCAGCCTACCTCTGCTGGAAGAAAATCATCACCTGGCACATTCCGGTGACGTTCATAGGCACAGCCTTTGTGTTCAGCGCCATACTGTGGCTGGTGAACCCCGAGACCTACATGGACCCCCTGATGACCATCCTCACCGGCGGTATCATGCTCGGCGCCTGCTTCATGGCCACTGACATGGTGACAAGTCCCATGGCCAAGAGCGGCCAGCTTATCTTCGGCTTCGGCTGCGGTCTGCTGACCATCATCATCCGTAACTGGGGCTCCTATCCCGAAGGCGTGAGTTTCGCCATCCTCATCATGAACAGCGTCACACCGCTGCTCAACCGCTGGTGCAAACCCAAACGCTTCGCGGAGTAAGGTTTACAGTTTAATGTTTACAGTTTACAGTTTAATGTATACAGATTAACGCTTAATATTATGGCAAAGAAAGCAGAATCGACATTACCCAATATGCTGCTCTCGCTGACGGCGATAGCCCTTGTGGCCGCCGCTGCGTTGGCATCCCTCAACGGAGTGACCAAGGAACCCATAGCCGCCGCCCAGCAGGCCAAGGTGGAGAACGCCATCAGCGCCGTGCTGCCGGCTTTCGACAAACTGGAAGACCGTGACGTGGACGGTCACCTGTGCCATGTAGGCCTCGACGCCGAGGGCAACATGGTCGGTGCCGCCATCGAGGCCGGTAACGACAAAGGCTTCGGCGGCCACCTGCAGCTCATGGTGGGCTTTGATGCCCAAGGAAACGTGAGTGGCTACCAGATACTGGAGACCCATGAGACCCCGGGTCTCGGTGCCAAGGCCGACCAGTGGTTCCAGAAGGACGGCAAGGGCTGTGTGGTGGGCTCCAACCCCGCCGAGAACGCCCTCACCGTTAAGAAAGACGGCGGCAGCGTGGATGCCATCAGCGGCTCCACCATCACCTCGCGCGCCTTCCTCGGTATCGTGAACGACGCTTCGGCCGTCTTCGCACAGATTAACAACGCAAACACTACGGATTATGAAGACTAAAGATATTATCAAGAACGGCCTTATCAATGAGAACCCCACATGGGTGCTCATCCTCGGCATGTGCCCCACGCTGGCCACCACCACATCGGCCATCAACGGCATGAGCATGGGCTTGGCCACCACCTTTGTGCTCATGATGTCGAACATAGTCATATCGCTCCTCAAGAGTGTGATACCCGACAAGGTGCGTATACCGGCGTTCATAGTCATCATAGCCACCTTCGTGACCATGGTGGAGATGGTGATGAAAGCCTATCTGCCCGCGCTGTACGACAGCCTGGGTCTGTTTATTGCCCTTATCGTGGTGAACTGCATCGTGCTGGGCCGCGCCGAGGCGTTTGCCTCGAAGAACAATGTGGGCCAGTCGTTCCTCGACGGTCTCTTCATGGGCCTCGGCTTCACCTGGGCACTGACCCTGCTGGGCATGGTGCGCGAGCTGTTGGGTACCGGCTGCTTCTTCGGCCACAGTCTGATAGGCGGTGCCGACGGTATGCTGATGATGATACTGCCTCCCGGCGGCTTCCTCGCCCTTGGTCTGCTCATGGCACTGATTAACCACATCAGAAACAAGAGTAAAGTTAAAAAGAGTTAAAGTTTGACCGCTTTTCACCACTTCTCCGTCATATATATAGAAGCCAAAGAATAGATTTATGAAAAGGATTGTATTTATAGCAGCCTTCATGATGTGCGCCTTAGGCATGAAAGCACAAAGCTGCGAGACCATTATGTTGCCGTTTTTCAACGGAGATGTGGATGCGATGAACTCGTACACGGACGAGAAGTTCGAGTGGCGTTGCGCATACGGGCGTGCCGCCTTCTATGTGTCTGACACAATCCCTGCCGGCGCCGAGGTGTACTCCATCTCAGCTGTGGCGGAAAAGAACGGCAAGCACTTGTCGGAGAACTATCAGGTGGACTTAGCGACGTTGAGCTATTATGCTTACAACTTCAATGACCTGCAGACACAATACCCCAGTTGTAATGTGATTATTTGTTTCACTACTCCTGCATCTGAGCATCCATATTTGGTGATGCGGTCGATAAACGAGATGCTTGCAATAGCTGATAGTACTTACGATAAATCACGATAGTCATGAAAAAGTATTGCTTATTTTTTGCCCTTTTGTTTGGCAGTATCGCAGTAAATGCACAAGGGTTAGAGGAACATGCATTGGATGCGAACACTCATGGCAGTGTATTTAACATGGCAGTTGCTGGTACTCGTATCTATTGTACAGGTGTTGATAGTGCACACAGTGTTGGGCGCGGTTATGACTATTGGGTAACGGTAATCGGCAATTGTGCAAGTCCAAACACTATGGCATTCGTTATAGATGACATTGATCTCCGATTCAATGCGGTGGGCAATCCTTGTGCAGATACTGTTTTTATCTATGATGGTATAGATACATCAGCTCCGCTTATTTGGTATGCGACAGGTAATACTAAGATGCCGTCGGTAAACGAAGTGTTTGCTGGCCCGGAAAATACAAGTCAGGCTTTAACATTGCGTTTCAAGGTGTGTAATGATTGTGGTCCGTGGGACTATAAGACTGGACGAGGTTTCAGTATTCTGGCCGATTGTCGCAAGCCATGTGAGCAGTTTAAGCCTGTGCTTGACAGCATATTCTATAAGACCCATAACGGTGTGGTTTATGATGTTGGCAAGATAAAGCACCTGTATGATTACTCTAATAGTATAATATGGGATTCTGTACTGAATGATTCTATTGAGGTGATTGATTCCATGCCCTTTGATGGAGTGAATCTTTGCATAGGCGATGGCGTGATTTTTACTGCACATTGTGAATATAATTATTCTACAGGTTGGTATTATCCATCAGACAGTACTTCATATTTTATGTGGACCACCGGTAATGGAGATACAATTGCAGGTGTTGGCGTAACGAGTATTTATTATGACGAGTATTACAAGGTGTCATGTAATGAGTTGATACTAAGTGTTACCGACTCTGCAGGCTGTGGCTCTACCTATTATCCTCAAGTTAGGGTACGATTGGCACAGAACCCATTGAAGACGGTGTTTACATTGAGGGATATATGCAATAGAGACAGTCTGTTGGTGAATATGGGATATGGTGGCTCAGATGCTACGTTGGTGCTTGACTCTATTACATATGAGGACGGTACGTCCAAAACAAACTTTATTAGAACATTTATCCCTGATGGTCCAAGGTGTACCAGTGGCGGACAATCGTCAGAGTCTCTCTGCTATAGAGCTTCTGTTGTGTTTACTGATTTCCCCAACGGTAGAACAGTGCAAACTAAGGGTGACATTTGCTCAGTGTGTATAAATATGGAGCATACTTATATGGGTGACTATGATTTGGCTCTTTATTGTCCAACAGGAAATAAAGCAGTCCTAAAGTATTATAGTACACCCAGTCCGACACCTGTGCCAGCACCTCCTGCAGGCACCAGCGGCGGAGGTGGTCGTTACACTGGCGTGCCATACGGAGGGACGGGTTTCCAAGACTATGACCATATGAGAGGGGATGACTGTGATTCAACTCAGAATCCATACGGTATTGGTTGGAATTACTGTTTCTCACGCAACGGAGATTATACCCTTGTAAATGGCGAGCCAGCCAATACAGATAACCCAACAAATGCAGGTATGGCCAATGCACCAACAATGATAAATTATTCAATGGAGATGCCTAATATTCCACCGGGATTTGACGGAGCCGGATCTTCATGTGGTACTGTATCTATATCCACGCTCGACTCGTCTAATCATGCAGAGAAGACAAACTACTATATTCCTGCAAGTGATTTTTCGCAGCTCGTCGGATGTCCTCTAAACGGCGAATGGAGTGTGGAAATATGTGACCATCTGGGCCGCGATAATGGCTGGGTGTTTAGCTTCAGTGTGGATATATGCAATGTTAACACTGACGGTTGCAAGTATCAGGTGGCTATCGACAGCCTTGTATGGAATCCTGACACGTCGTCGCAGTACCATGACTATGAGCTTGGCTACTACCGTGGACTGGTGGTGCATAGGCATAATGACATTGAATCGTATGTGCTCACTCCCGATACCGCAGGTACATTCCCCATCAACGTTAAGATATATGACGAGTTCGGCTGCGTGTGGGACACCAGCACCAGCATCACCAGCTACTGGACGCCCAAGCCTGATTTGGGCAACGATACTACTCTCTGCGGTGTCATTACTATGCCGCTCGACGCCAGTGACTACCATGCAGAAGAACAGGGATATACTTATATATGGGAACCTTTCGGTCAGGACTCCAGCGGTATTGTCACCAAGTACGAACCAGGCAGCGACATACGCTATATTGTACAGGTGACGAATACCCAGATGAATACTGTATGCGTTACGCGAGATACCATTGATGTGAAGCTACGCAGCCAGCCATTCCCAAGTTTTGTGCCCATCCCCTTCGCTCTTGAGGGCTGCAGCCCATATACGCTCACTTTCGACAACCAGACGGCAAATGCCGACAAGCATTTGTGGCTCTTTGGCGACGGTCAGTATTCGGAACAGGCGAGCCCCACGCATACCTATACCGAGGGCGTATATGACTTGAAGTACTATGTTACGTCGATTGACGGCTGCAAGGACTCGCTTATTTTCGATGACCTCATTGCCATATATCCCTCGCCGAAGGCATCTTTTGTATGGGAACCTAACTATCCCTCGGTACTCCAGCCGACAGTCTTGCTGACAAATACTACAGAGAACGTTACGGAAAACACCCACTTCTTCTGGGAGATGCAGTATGACAGGAATAATCTGCTGTCCGTGCAGACGCTCACAAATGACAGCCCCTTGCATGACTTCTCCTCCTATGTTGAGCCGAGCGAGTTGGCAGGTTCATACACAGTGCGCCTGATAGCGCGAAGCGACAATATGGCTCCATCGGGCAACATTATCTACTGCCGTGACACTACGGAGAACACTATTCTGCTCGTCAATGACTTCCTGCAGTTCCCAAGTGTTGTAACACCCAACGGCGACGGCATCAACGATAAGTTCATCATTGGCAACCTTGTGGGCGGTATGGCCTACCCGGTGAATACATTGGATGTATACAACAAATGGGGCACACGGGTGTTCCACAAAGAGAATGTGGCCACGAATGATGACTTCTGGGATCCCATTGATGTGCCGGCGGGGACATACTTCTACCGCTTCTCGGCACGAGGTTATAATGGCAACATAGAACATAACGGCGCGGTAGAGATTATCAAATAGCATGATAGTACAGAACATAGAACGAGTCAAAGCCTCACTTCCTAAGGGAGTGGGGCTTGTGGCTGTTTCTAAGCTCAAGCCTTTAGAGGATATCATGGAGGCCTATAATGCCGGTCAACGTGCTTTCGGTGAGAACTATGCCACTGAGCTGCGTGACAAGGCCGCTGTTTTGCCCAAGGACATTGAGTGGCACTTCATAGGCCATCTGCAGGCAAAGCAAATCAAATACTACATAGACTTCGTGCATCTTATCCACGGTGTGGACTCATTGGAACATCTGGAGGACGTGGAGCGTGCCGCAGAGAAGGCCGGACGTGTGGTAGATGTGTTGCTGCAGGTGCATGTGGCGCAGGAAGAGACCAAGTTCGGCTTTGCCCCCGAGGACCTTGTCGAGCCCCATGAACTGGCTCAGCTGGTGCTGCCTCACGTGAGGATTAGGGGGGTGATGGGCATGGCGTCGCATACCGACGATAATGTCCGTGTGAGTGAAGATTTTCGCAGGGTAAAGACATTTTTCGACAACCTCAAGGAAATGGCCTTTAAGGATAAGCCATATTTTGACACCATCTCTATGGGCATGAGCCACGACTACCAGCTGGCCGTCGCCGAAGGTAGCACACTCGTGCGGATAGGTAGTACCATATTTGGTCCCCGCGACTACAGTAAAAAACAGTAATATACACGGTAATGCAGATATTCACCAAAAGCAAACACATTATTATATCCTACGTGGTAATTACGCTTGGCTTGATGCTCTACACCTTTGGGTGGTCGGCGTTCATGTTACCAATGAAGATTGTCGGTGGCGGCGTGAGTGGTATGTCGGCCATACTCTATTATGCTGTCGGCATACATGTGCCCATAGGTGTGCTCAACTTCGTCTTTAATGCTATCTTGGTGGCCGTAGGCTTCAAAATGTTGGGCTCGAAGTTCGGCGCCAATACCATCTATGGCATTATTATGTCGTCGCTTTGCTTCATTCTGTGGCAGCAGGTGCTGCATGTGGATACATGGTTTGATGTGGAGCACTTCGGTGTATTCATGTGCGCGGTGCTGGGTGGTGCATGCTGCGGTGCCGGCATTGGCATGAGCTTTATTATGGGAGGCAACAGTGGTGGCACCGATATCATTGCCCTGATAGTGTGCAAGCACCACAATGTGTCGCCGGGACGCGTGATAATGCTTCTTGATGTGGTCATCATCGGTTGCTCATATTTTGTCAGCCACAAACTTGATAATGTGGTCTGCGGCTATGTTGTTATGGTGGTTATGACTTACGTTCTTGATATGGTACTCGACGGCAACAAGCAGAGTTACCAGATAATGGTCTTCTCGACGAAGAATGACGAGATTGGCGAGGCGGTGACCCGTGAGGTTGGCCGTGGTGCTACGCTTCTTGATGCTGAGGGGTGCTATACCAAGCAGGACCAGAAAGTATTGCTGATGATGGTGCACCGCACGGACAAGCCACATGTGATGCAGATAATACACCGTATTGACGAGAATGCCTTTATCAGTGTGAGTAAGGCACAGGGCGTCTACGGTAAGAACTTTGAGAAACTGAAACTATAAACACAAATCACTGATGAAACTGGTATCCCCCTCATTGCTCAGTGCCGACTTCGGCAACCTGCAGCGTGACATAGAGATGCTCAACCAGAGTGAGTGCGACTGGTTGCATGTTGATGTTATGGACGGTATCTTTGTGCCAAACATTTCGTTCGGCCAGCCTATTGTAAAGCACATAAAGAAGCATGCGAAAAAGCCGCTTGATGTGCATCTGATGATTATGGATCCAGGCCGATACATTAACGACTTCAAGGAGGCTGGTGCTGATATCCTCACCGTGCACTATGAGGCCTGCACTCACCTTGACCGCACCATCCATGCCATACATGATGCCGGCATGAAGGCCGGTGTGGTGCTAAACCCGCACACTGCCGTATGCCTGCTGGAGGATATAGTGCAGGAGTGCGACTTGGTGCTACTGATGAGTGTCAATCCCGGCTTTGGTGGGCAGAAATTTATAGAGAATACATACAACAAGGTGCGCCAGTTGCGTGCCCTCTGCGACCGCAAGAACCCACAATGCCTCATTGAGGTCGACGGTGGTGTAAATCTTCAGAACGCCCCGTTGCTATACGAGGCCGGTGCCGATGTACTTGTAGCTGGAAATGCTGTCTTCAAGAGCTCCGACCCGAAACAGACGATACACGAACTTAAACAATGACACGCCCGCAGCTGATAATAGCGCCTGGCAAAGAGAAAGCCATTCTCCGTCGTCACCCTTGGATATTCTCGGGTGCCGTTAAGCGTATTGAGGGAGAACCTCATGAGGGCGACGTGGTGGATGTCCTTGACGCCCACGGCCTATGGATGGCTACGGGTCATTACCAGAATGACAGCATAATCTGCAAGGTTCTCAGTTTCGATACTGCGCAGGTCGACGAAGATTTCTTCCGTCAGCGTCTTGCCTCAGCTATCGCTTACCGTAAGCGCCTTGGTTTTTTCGACTACTTGAATCAGAATTGTAGGATTTCCGAATCGGAACTGACCAATGTCTTCAGGTTGGTTCATGCCGAGGGCGACTATCTGCCGGGCTTGGTGTGTGACTGGTACAACGGAATCCTTGTGATGCAGGCTCACTCTGTGGGTATGCACCGCATGTTCCCCTTGTTTACAAAGCTGTTCCGCGACTTTTTCGGCGACCGCCTGAAGGCAGTCTTCGACAAGAGCGATGCTACGGTGCCTGGTGGAAGCCAGGACGGTTACCTATGGGGCATCATGCCACAGGAACACGAGATTACCGAGAACGGAGTCAAATTGCTTATCAATTTTTTTGAAGGTCAGAAGACGGGCTTCTTTGTCGACCAGCGCGAGAACCGCAAGTTAGTGCAGGAGTTGGCGTTTGAACGTCGTGTTCTCAATTGTTTCGGCTATACCGGCGGCTTCTCCCTCGCCGCCCTGAGTGGTGGTGCACAGTATGTGGAGACTGTTGACATTTCGAAAAAAGCCATTGAACTTTGCAATCGCAATGTGACGATGAATTACCCTGATTGTTCAAACCATCAGGGCGTTGTTGCCGACGTGTTGCAATATATACAAACCATCAAGGAATCTGACGCCGAGGATGGTTTCGACTTCATCATCCTTGACCCGCCGGCGTTTGCCAAGAACCACCGATCCCTTCAACAAGGATTGAAAGGCTACCGTGCCATCAATCAGCGCGCCATGGAGGCTTTGCCTGCCGGCGGATTGCTGATGACTTTCAGCTGTTCGCAGGCAGTCTCGAAAGATGACTTCCGCACCATGATATTCACTTCGGCGGCACTTGCCGGTCGTCGTGTCCGCGTGGTTCGTGAGTTACCTCATGCAATGGATCATCCGGTAAGTATCTATCACCCAGAGGGCGAGTACCTCAAAGGTTTGTTACTTCAGGTTGAATAATAGTAAAGAAAACAAATAAAGACTCAAGAAATATGAAACGTAAGCTATTGACACTGACATTCGTCGCCGTTGCTGTGGCGACCTTTGTCGGAGCTTGCTCCAAAGAGAACACCTTCATCCTTGATGACTGGCGTGAGATTACAAGCGATCATACCGATGGGCGCTCATTCAATTTGATGAAGCAGAGTATTAAAGTGCCAGGGAGTGATGCTACCGTTGATGTTGTATTCATTCTCAAGGGTGAGTTCGATATGGGAGCTGAGTATTTCGACCCTGATGCCTTCAGTTATGAAAAGCCCCAGCACCATGTGGTTATTTCAAAGGATTTTGGCCTTGCGGTTACGCCAGTAACACAGGCTCTCTACGAGGCTGTCATGGATACCAATCCCGTACGTACATGGGCAGAGGCCCATCCCGAACTGCAGGGCTTCCTTGGAGCCGACAAGCCCGTGGTATGGGTGACATACGAAGATGCCGTGGAGTTCTGCAACAAGTTAAGTGCGAAGACTGGCAAGCATTTCTACCTGCCCAGCGAGGCTCAGTGGGAGTATGCCGCCCGCGGAGGGCACGCTGCGCTCCCGGAACGTACCAAGTATAGTGGCAGCAATATACTCGCTAAGGTAGGCTGGTATGCCCTTAACACTCCTGTAGATACAATTGTGTATAATACTGAAGAGTATGATGAAGAAACAGGTATGAACAATATTATCACCCATCGTGTGCCCTCACAACATATCATGCCGGTACGCTCAAAAGAACGAAACATCATCGATGTCTATGATATGAGCGGCAATGTCTGGGAATGGTGTGCCGACTATTTCTACTACTACTCCACAGAAACACAGACAGACCCTGTCGGTCTTGATACTTTGACATATCATGGACAGCAGTTGCATTACCATGTATACCGTGGTGGGGCATGGAACTCGAATAACATTAAGTGCCGTCTTTCATACCGATACCCCCATGAGATTGCCCCGGAAAACTTTACATGCGACAGCACCATAGGTTTCCGTGTGGCTATGGAGTTGTAGGCCAGTGCGGTAACGTGCCTTCTCCGATGCCGGTACGTATCTTGTCCGTATCTGCACCGAGTTTCTACGACCAAAAACCGTTAAACAACCGGTGAACAGTCGGAGCGGATACGGAGGGGAGTCGGAGCGGGTGCGGAGCGGATGGCTGGAACCAAGGCCGCGCAGCAATAAAATAATGACTAAAGATACTAAATAAACGATATGTCAGAATTAGGATACCAGAAGATAGACAAATACGACGAGCAGTGTGTGGCCGAGATGGCGGAGCACTACAAGGCCATCCTTCGACTGCTGGGAGAGAACCCTGAACGCGAGGGGTTGCTCAAGAGTCCGGAACGTATAGCCAAGGCTATGCTTTTCTTCACCAACGGTTATGACCTCAACCCTGAGGAAATTCTGCGGTCAGCCATGTTCCATGAGGACTACAAGCAGATGGTGGTTGTTAAGGATATTGAGCTCTATTCGCTCTGCGAGCATCACATGGTGCCTTTTGTTGGTAAGGCGCATGTGGCGTACATCCCCAACGGCACCATTGTCGGCCTAAGCAAGATACCACGTATTGTTGATGCCTATGCACGTCGTTTGCAGGTGCAGGAGCGCCTCACCAAGCAAATCAAGGATTGCATACAGAACACCCTCAATCCTCTTGGTGTAGCCGTGGTAATCGAGGCGCAGCATATGTGCATGAGTATGCGTGGCGTGCAGAAGCAGAATTCTGTGACCACTACATCCGACTTCACCGGTGCTTTCATGAAAGATCCCAAGACTCGCGAGGAGTTCATGAACATCATAGGCATGAAATTGCATTGATTATGAAAAGACTGTTTGCCATAATATTGGCTCTCACCTGTTATCTGTTGCCTTTCTCTTTAAAAGCGCAGATTACCCACGCCTCGCAAGGTCGCCTTGACGAGAACGCCACTGAGGTGCTCAAAAAAGCTGCAGCTCGTTTCGACAAGAATGTGAGCTTTACCGTCACCATGACGGTGCTCGACAGCAAGAAGCAGGAGAAGGCCCGCCAGAGTGCCCAGGTGCGATACAACAAGGGCAAATATCGACTCACTCTGCCTGACCAGGAACTAATATGCGACGGTACCACAGTGTGGCATTGGAACAAGAGCGCCAAGGAGGTTACAATAAACAACATGGTGGACGATGATATAGACCTACTAAACCCTGGTCGTCTGCTGTCAGGTTATGGCAAGAGTTTCAAGGCTAAGTACATACGCACTGACGACGACGGCACAGCCATTGTTGACCTCCAGCCACGCTCTTCGCGCAGTTTCCACAAGATACGCCTTTTCATCAAGGAAGACGATGGGCTGCTGCGTCGCATGGAGGTGCACAAATATGACTCTGGACGCGAGATTTACGATATCACAGACTTCAAGCGTGCCTCCAACGCAGCATCGCAGTTTACATTCGATGTTGCCAAGCACACTGATGTTGAAGTAATAGACATGCGATGAAGATACTGTTGATTGAGACTGCCACTCGAATTTGTTCGGCAGCTATGGCTGTCGACGGCGTTGTTACAATGCTTCGTGAGAGCAGTGACGCAGATGCCCATTCCACACGCCTACCCCTTTTTCTCAAAGAGCTGACCGAGGCGATGCGGCCTGATGCGGTATGTGTCTCGTCTGGCCCTGGCAGCTACACTGGCTTGCGCATAGGTGTGAGTTCCGCCAAAGGAATCTGTTACGGCTATGGTATACCCCTGCTTTCTGTGCCAACATTACTCTCCATGGCGGCTCTCTATCATTCTCAACATCCCGGATACAAGGGCCTCGTATGCCCGATGATTGATGCTCGTCGTATGGAGTGCTACACTATGATGGTCGATTCACAACTTGCTGTTCTGCGTGACACACAGGCCGACGTGATTACCGAAGGCTTCTACGACGAATGGCTCAATAAGAGTGAGGTGACCTTCATAGGCGATGGCGCCGCAAAAACACGTCCGCTGCTGGGTTCTCATCCCAACGCCCGCTATGACGAAACCTTCACTGTCTCTGCCAACGGTATGGCAAAGCTTGCCGAGCAGCGTCTTGCCGCAGGCAAGGTTGAGGATGTCGCCTACTTCGAACCATTCTATCTCAAGGATTTTGTCGCCAAGAAAAGCGTTGTTCACGGGTTGCGGTAATGGTTAGATATGTTGGTAAACGGCTTCTGTACGGCCTCCTGGTGCTGCTGGGAGTGGTTACGTTGGTGTTCTTTCTTTTCAACATCTTGCCAGGCGACCCAGCCCGCATGATGCTCGGCCAGCGTGCTGACCAGGAGAGTATCGACATCATCAATCGTGACCTTGGGCGCGACAAGCCCGTAGGTCTGCAGTACCTCAATTATCTAAACGACCTTGTGCCTATATCGGTGCACAACAACGCCGATAGTACCAACTACTTCTTCCTTTCGGCTGAAAAATATGCTCCATATACGACCTTGCTGAGTATAGGGTCAACATCCGTAGTGCTTAAGGCGCCATACCTGCGGCGCTCCTACCAGAGCCAGCGCCGCGTGAGCGAAATAATCGGTGCGGCGTTTCCGCAGACTGCTCTCTTGGCCGTTGTGGCCATGATATTCGCTCTCATCGTTGGTGTCACACTCGGTGTTGTCTCTGCTTTGTATAAGGACACTTGGGTAGACCGCACCACCTTGGTGCTGTCTACACTTGGCATGTCGCTGCCGTCGTTCTTTGCCGCCATACTCATAGCGTGGCTCTTTGCCTATGTTATGGCAGGCTGGACGCACCTCAACATGTTCGGCAACCTATATTCGGTAGACGATTACGGCTGTGGCGAATACCTTGACCTCAAGAACCTCATCCTTCCGGCTCTCACACTTGGCATACGTCCTTTGGCAACGCTTACGCAGCTCACCAAGAACTCCATGCTCGAGGCCCTCTCGCAGGATTATATACGTACCGCGCGTGCCAAAGGGTTGAGTTATCGCCGCGTGGTGGTAAAACATGCATTGCGCAACGCTCTCAACCCGGTGGTGACATCTGCCAGCGGATGGCTCGCTGGCCTGCTGGCAGGTGCTGTCTTCGTGGAGTATGTCTTCGACTGGAAGGGCATGGGTGTCGTCATTGTCGATGGTCTGGAGAAGTACGACTTCCCCGTTGTTATGGGCACTATCCTCTTTATCTGCATCATGCTGGTGATTATCAACATCCTCACAGATATCCTCTACGCCGTCCTCGACCCGCGTGTGCGGCTCTCATAAAAAAAACCGGCCATATTGGCCGGCTTTTCTTTTCCGTTGTTTATTGTTTATTTCTTTACAGGTATTGCTTCCAGTGTGGCAAGCAGGTACTCGTAGAACTTCTTGGTGCTCGGAATGTAGCAGCGCTCGTCGGGACTGTGTGGGCTCTGCAGCGTCGGGCCGAAGCTGATCATCTCCATGTCGGGATATTTGCCACCGAGCAGGCCGCACTCAAGACCGGCGTGGATGGCCACGACGGCGGGCTCTTTCTTGTAGAGTTTCTTGTAGGTGGCCTTCATGGTCTTCAGCAGCTGGCTCTCCATGTTGGGCTTCCATCCGGGATAAGCGCCGCTGAGCTGGCATTTGCCACCGGCCAGTTCGGCCAGGCATACCAGACGCTCGGCAAGAGCCTCCTTGGCGGTGTCCACGCTGCTGCGCAGCAGAGCGTACACGACGAACTTCTTGCTGGCGGTTGTCTTGGCAATGGCCAGGTTCAGCGAGGTTTCCACGAGACCTTCCATATCCTTGCTCATGCGGATGACGCCGTTGGGGGCCACCATCATGAGGTTGATGATTGTCTGCGTGCCCTTCTCGTCTATGACGGTGGGGTTCATGCGCACCTTCTCATATTTCATGAAGAAGTCGGGCTCCACGTTGGCAAGCTCTTTCTTCACCCAGCCGGCCACTTTGTCGAACTCCTTGAGGATGCAGCCTTCGTGCTCCTTGGGCATTGCGATGACGGCTTCGGCATCACGCGGTATGGCGTTGCGCATGTTGCCGCCCTCGAGGCTGATGAGGCGGATACCGCATTCGGCAACCCAGCGCAGGTGACGGAACAGCAGTTTGTTGGCGTTGGCGCGGCCAGTGTTGATTTCCATGCCGCTGTGACCGCCCTTCAGGCCGCCGATGGTGAGCTTGTAGGCCACCATACCTTTGGGGGCTTTCTCGGTCTTGTAGGGGATGCTGATGGCAGCGTCGATACCGCCGGCGCAGCCCACATAGAGCTCACCCTCGGTCTCGCTGTCGAGGTTCAGCAGGTAGTCGCCGTGCAACTCGCCTTTCTTCAGACCGAAGGCACCGGTCATGCCGGTCTCCTCGTCGGTTGTGATGAGGGCCTCCAGCGGACCGTGCTTTGCGGTCTTGCTGGCAAAGACAGCCATGATGGCGGCCACGCCCATGCCGTCGTCGGCACCCAGCGTGGTGTCGCAGGCGTACACCCAGTCGCCCACTATCTTGGTTTCAATGGGGTCTTTCTCAAAATCATGCTTTTTGCCGGCGCGGGCCTGGGGCACCATGTCCATGTGGGCCTGCAGCACCACCGGGTGCACTTTCTCCATGCCCTTGGTGGCGGGCTTGCTCAGGATTACGTTACCGACACCATCTACGCGGCAGGCTATCTTGTTCTTTTTGGCCCAGTCGACAAGGAATTTGCGCACTTTCTCTTCGTGCTTAGAGGGACGGGGCTGACGGGTGAGGGAGTAGAAGTTCTCCCACAACTCTTTGGGTTCAAGGTCTTTGATTGTCATAATGTATTTGTTTTTAGTTGTTGTTGTCTATGCAAAAAGATGATTGCAAATATACAAATAATATTGTAATTGGCAAAATTATTCTTCTTCCACTATGTCAAGACGCTGTATTTCAATGTATGCGTGTATGGCCGCGCACATTTGTTCCAGCGTCATGCGCTCCTGTGCGCCGCGCTTTTTCGGCGCCGGTGGTGTGGCGCCGATATCGAGCAGTGTGACAACGGTGAAGTCCGCCAGCATCTCGTCGCGCAGACGTGCATGCTCTTCGGCAAGCAAGTCGCCGCTCTCAGCGGGCAGCGGGTCGCTGAATTCTTCACAGATGTAGTCTGCCATGTCCTTCGCCCCTTCGCCTTTTATTATAAGCAGCTTGTCGCCTATGCCCCATGCAGACCCCGGCGTCGCCGTGCGTGGCTTCTCTATCAGGTAGTATTTCAGGTGGTCTATGCTGTCGGTGTACGTGTAGAACGGCCACATGGTGCCGTCGAGCTCCATGTCGTCTATGCGGTGCAGCCCGAAGCCGTAGAGCCTGTTCATGTTGTCGGTGAAGAGGTAGCCCGGCTGCGGCGAACGGAAGAGCAGATGGGCCACATCATCCTGCATACCGTCATCCTCTACGTCCAATGTAATTATATTTTTCTTTTTCATAATCTTTATAATGAGCCGTTCAACGAAACGGCTATACAGTCTCAAAGGGGTTCTTGTCTTGTGTGAAATCTGGGCGGTAGTTGTCTTTTGCCTCCATCTCCTGCACCCATCCTTCGGTGAAGCCCAGCTCCGCCGCGCGGTTGGTGACGATGGCGTACTCTTCCGCCGTAACTGTGCGGTCCAACGGCGCCGGCAGCCCTTCTTGCGGAGGGAAATACTGCGCCATGAGCGAGAGGTGCAGGTTGAAGGGGTTGAAGTTGTCCGCCAGCCATTCCAGGCAGCGTAGCGAGTTGTCCACATGCCCGGGGAGCACCAGATGGCGCACGATGATGCCGCGGTAGGCTCTGCCGTCCGCGTCGGTCATCAGGCCGCCGCCCACCTGTCGCTTCATCTCTTTCAGCACTGCTGCCGCCACCTCTGGGTAGTCCTTTGCATGGCTGTAGCGGGCCGCAATGTCGGCGTCCATGTATTTGAGGTCGGGCAGGTACACATCCACCAGCCCTTCGAGGCTGCGCAGCGTCTCCACGCTTTCGTAGCCGCCACTGTTGTATACCACCGTGGGCTCATGTCCACGCCTGTGCAGCGTCTCTATCAGTTCCGGTATGCGGTCTGCATAGTGCGCCGCCGTCACCAAACCCATCATGCCGCCCGTCTCCGGCAGCAGACAGCATATCTTGTCGGCCAGTTCTGCGACAGTATACCTGTAACCCGCAACATGTAACCCGTAACCTTTACTGATTTGCCAGTTCTGGCAGTAGATGCACTGAAGGTTGCAGTGGGTGAAGAAGACGTTGACTATGGGGTTGAGCGGGGGCTCCTCGCCGCGGTGTACACACACGCTGCTCACCTCCAGCGCCTCCGTGGCGCCGCAGAAGCCAGGCACCTCGGTGCGCCGCACACCGCAGTTGCGCGGACACAGGTGGCATGTGCTTTCTAATCCCATTGGCATGTAGAGTAGTAGCTTACCGTCGGGTCGATAGTGCCTTCGCTGTACATGTACTTCATGTTCTGGCAGGTGCCGTTCTGGGCCTTCACCTCCTCGGCGGTGAACGTATGGCTCGTGCCGTTGTTCTTTATGCACGTGCAGGTCTTCCTGCACCCCGTCGTTGTTAACAACAGCAGCGACAACATTGACAATAATATGATTGTACGGCGTTTCATTGTTTGCGGTGTTTTAAGCGGTTTACTACTTGTGCCACGAGCTTGCGTTCGCCGTAGAGGACCACGGCGAGGTAGACGAGTATCAGCACGGTGTTCCATGCGAGGCGCAGCCACAGGGCGTCAGGGTGCACCGCTACCGTGAGGGCGTAGAGCGCCAGCGCCAGCACCATATATCCCAGGATGCTCCACACGGGGTAGGGCACTGGGTTCTTTTTCTGCCCTATGAAGTAGCTCAGCAGCACGCAGATGCCGTAGCCCACCAGGCCACCCCAAGCGCAGGCCATATAGCCTATCCGCGGCACGAAGATGACGTTCACCGCTACCAGCGCCGCACAGCCTATGGCGCTCATCACGGCGCCCCACCAGGTCTGTCCGGTCAGCTTGTACCAGAAGCTCAGGTTGAAGTAGATGCCCATCAGTATCTCGGCCATCATCACTATGGGTACCGCCGGCAGCGCCTCCCAGTAGTCGGGGCTCACCAGATAGCGGAACACATCCATGTAACACATCACGGCCAGGAACGCCAGCAGTGTGAACATGACGAAGTATTTTGTCGCCTGTGCCTGCGTTTCCTTGCTCTGCTTGTCCTTCTGCCCGCCAAAGACGAACGGCTCGTAAGCATACCTGAAAGCCTGTGTGATGATAGCCATGATCATGGCAATCTTGACGCAGGCGCCGTAGAGGCCGAGCTGTACGCGCCCTTCGTCGCCCGGCAGCAGTTTGGGCAGCAGTATCTTGTCGGCCACCTGGTTGAAGATGCCCACGATGCCGAACAGCAGCAGCGGCCAGGCGTACTTCAGCATGGGCTTGAGCAGCTGTAGGCTGAATGCCGACGGCTTGAAGTCGCGCAGTTCGCTGGCGAATCCGAAAGTGACGAGCGCAGTGCACAGCAGGTTGATATAGAAGATATAGCCCACGTTGTCGGCCGCGTCGTACCACCCCATCCACGAGTGGCCCGACCAGTGCGGTGCCACGACAAAGACAAACAAGTTCAGCGCAAGGCTGGCGACAATGAATCCCAACTTCAGCCCTGCGAAGTGCCACGCCTTGCCCTTCTGGCGCAGACGGGCGAAGAGTATGGCCTGGAAAGCGTCCAGTGCCACCACGCAGGCCATCACGCGGATGTACTCCGGGTGGTCGGCGTAGCCCATGACGCCGCTTATGGGGCCTATGAATGTCATCACCAGCGCCACAAACGCCAGCGCCACAGTGCCCACCGCCGTCAGCGCGGTGCTGAACACATGCCGCTCGTCGCGGTCGCTTTTGTTGGCGAAGTAGAAGTAGGTCGTCTCCATGCCGAAGGTCAGTATCACCAGCAGCAGAGCCGTGTAGGCGTAGACGTTGGTCACCACGCCGTATCCGCCCGAGGCGGCACTGATGTGGTATGTATACACAGGCACCAGCAGGTAGTTCAGGAACCTGCCCACGATGCTGCTGAGGCCGTACACGACCGAATCCGAGAGAAGTTTCTTCAGTGAAGCCATAATGTTCTCCTAACGCGCGTATGCGCAAAAAATTGTGTCCTACCCCACATTTAGCCGTCGCCGGTCCGACTCCTCTCCGTATGTTCCACGGCTGTTCTACCATTGTTCTACGGTTTTAAACCGTTAAACAACCGGTGAACAACCGTAGAACAGTCGGAGCGGGTACGGCGAGGCGGCTAAGCGACTACGAAGTGAATAATTATAATATTGCCTTAAATATAATAAATCAAATAAAATGCCGTTAATAAAAAAGTTGATATTATATGTTCTAGGAAATAGTATTATATGAGAAAGCTGTTTTTTTTATGGATGATTATTTGGGCGGGGGCTTTATCTGCGCAGGTGACGCCGACAGAATACGTGGGAGAAAATCCTTTCCTGTTCACTCCAAATTGGCCGATGCGCCCAAGAGTAACTTATATTCACGATTCTATAGTGTGTACGGAATTTTTAATACCCTGTCTCACAGGCCGCGATGCGATATGGGCGGGGAATGGGTTAAATTATCCTCCTGAGATAGAAGAAAGGTTTCGTGGTTACGCTATAAAACAATATTCAGAAGATACGATCCATATTGTTGGAGTCGCTGAGTTGTATGCTGATGAAGACATACCTTGGCACATGGTGACAATCATGGATACTGACTTCAATATACTACGCATGGTCGTAGACTCGTTTCCATTATTGCAGCAGGAGACAGGCTCAGGAGATGGCCGGTGTTATACACATAGATTTGCAATAGAGACTCGTATTCAACCTTACAGAAGGATGTTCTATTATCATTTTTTTGATACGCCGATTGATATTAAGGGAGATTTCTATATGGGTTTTTCCTTGTGCGACAATAAGGATGGCTGGAATCAAAGAATGATATGTATAAGAAGGATTTTTGAACAACATGAACCGCCTTATGGCTTTCCAGTACTACAACAAGCCGTGCAGTATAGGGAAGACCTTACGTGGCAGCGCTTCGCATTTCAATGCCTGCCTACGCAATTCCCGCTTATTGACCCTGAATGTGATATTCCTACACCGGTTGTTGAATCAATTGGCGACAGTTGTGTTCGGGTAGAGTGGGACAGTACTTGTTATGTACTTACCGACACCATAGAAGGGCTTTTCCCTTGGCAGGTAAGATATGCCCCTGTGGGTGGTGGTATTACAACAATGACAAATTGTAGTACGACGGATTGTATCATTAGAGGCCTCACTCCTGGAGTGCGCTACGCCTTCAGTGTGCGCTCACGCTGCGACCGTATTAAAAATCCGCACTGGACTAATTGGAGTACGCCTGAAACTATTATTGTTGGCAACAATACGGGGGTGTTCTCCGCCGCCCACGCTGGCACCATAACCCTTGCCCCAAACCCTGCCAGAGGCACGGTGACTGTCAGCTCCAGTATAGGACTGAAAAGTATTGTGTTCTATAATGCTCAGGGTGTCATGATGCTAAACCAGACGTTATCTGGCTATTCTGTAGAAGTGAACATCGATGGTCTTCTCCAAGGTGCCTATGTTGTTGACATTATTACCACAAACGGTACCGCAAGCAAGAAACTGGTTATAAAGTAAGATATAGAAAAACGTTGTTATGAAAAAATGGATATTGGCAGCGATGTGTGTGTTGACGCTGGCGGCCTGCGGGCGCAAGGCGACGGTGACGAAGCTGGACATTGTGCCCGAGCCGGTCTTCATGGTGCAGAAGGAGGGTTTCTTCACGCTGCACTCTACGCTGAAGATGAGCATCACGGGTGTGGGCCAGAACTCGCCGGCTATGAAGTGCGTGATGAAGACGCTGCGTTCGGCGCATCTGCATCCTTCGCTTGTGCCGTCGTCGTCAGCCAGCGACATCGAGCTGGTGCTCAACGACACGGCAAATACAGAGCTGGGCGAGGAGGGCTACCTGCTCGAAGTGCGTGGTGACGGCATAAGCCTTTCGGCCAACACCGAGGCGGGGCTGCTATACGGTGTGCAGACGCTGATGCTGATGCTGCCTCCGGACGTGATGAAGGTCTCCTACTCGTCGGTGACGCTGCCCGAGTGCACCATACTGGACTATCCGCGCTTCGAATGGCGCGGGCTGGCGGTGGAGGACAGCGTGTGCGTGCTCGACAAGAAGTTTGTGAAGCGGCTTGTCGACGTGATGTTGCAGTACAAGCTCAACCGCCTGCAGTTTGCGTCGTCTTGCGCCATGGATACCGATGAGCTGTCGGAGCTGTGCGAGTATGCCTCCGCGCGCAACGTGCTGCTGCAGGTTCTCGACAGCTGCGGCATGGAGTTCGAGACCGACACGGTGCTCTGTCGCCGCGGCTTCTACGAGGGTCTGGAACGTGCCCGCGAGGGCTGCAGCGTGGTGATGAGCCCCGCCGACTACTGCTCGTTCAACCGCTACCAGGCCGACCCGCGCTACCAGCCTAAGGCCAGCGCAGGGGTGGTGACGCTGGCGCGTACCTACGCCTTCGAGCCGGTGCCCGATGGTACGTCGGCGCATTTGACCGAGGCCATAGTAGGAGGCTGTGGCCGCTATTCGGTCGGGGTGGACAACGACACGCGCCGTGTCGAGTACATGCTGCTGCCGCGCACGCTGGCGCTGGCGGAGGCGTTGTGGTCGCCTGTCGAGGGGCGCGACTGGGGCTTGTTCCGCCGCAAGATTGAGCAGCAGAAGGAGCGCCTGTCGGCCAGGGGCTATAGCTACTGCGAGGGCTCGTTCACGCCCATCTTCACTGCACGCCGTGTGGATGACGCCACCATGAACATAGAGATTACCACCGAGGTGCCCAACACCTACATCTTCTTCACCACCGACAGCAGCACTCCAACGCGGGCGAGCTCGGTGTACATAGGTCCGGTGAACATGACGCGCGGCACCCACATAAAGATACTGCCCGTGTACAAGGGCGAGGAGCGCGATTCGGTGTATGAATTTGTGATTAAATGAGTATGGACATTGAATATCTGCTGACGACGAGCGACCCGATGGCCATAGATAGGCTGAAGGAGGAGGCATGCCGCGTGAGGGACGAGGTGTACGGGCGGCGCGTGTTCATGCGTGGCCTGATAGAGATAAGCAACCATTGCAGGAACAACTGCCTGTATTGCGGTATCAGGCGCGATGCCAAGTGCCGCCGCTACCGCCTGAGCAAGGAACAGATACTGGACTGCTGCCGTACGGGGCACGGGCTCGGATTCCGCACCTTCGTGATGCAAGGCGGCGAGGACGCGTGGTTCACCGACGAGGTGATGTGCGACATCGTGGAGGCCGTGAAGAGGGAGTTCCCCGACTGCGCTGTGACGCTGTCTCTTGGCGAAAGGGGGCGCGAGAGTTTCCGGCGGCTGCGCGACGCCGGTGCCGACCGCTACCTGCTGCGCCACGAGACGGCCGACGCCGACCACTACGGCAAGCTGCACCCCGCCGAGATGACGCTTGAGCACCGTATGCAGTGCTTGCAGGACCTGCGCGACCTAGGTTACCAGGTGGGCGCGGGCTTCATGGTGGGGAGTCCGGGGCAGACTGTGGAGACGTTGAAGAAGGATCTGGAGTTTATAGAAGAGTTCAAGCCTGAGATGGTGGGCATAGGCCCATTCATACCGGCGGCCGGAACGCCTTTCGAGGGGGAGAGGGCAGGGAGCGTGGAGATAACGTTGCGTCTGCTGGCCATGATACGCGTGATGCATCCCCACGTGCTGCTGCCCGCCACGTCGGCCCTCGGCACCATGCACCCGCAGGGACGCGAGCGTGCCATTGCCGCCGGTGCCAACGTGGTGATGCCCAACCTCAGTCCGCAGGATACGAGGGCGCTGTACAGTATCTACAACAACAAGCTCTCCACTGGCAGCGAGGCCGCAGAGAGCGCTGCCGACATACGTCTGCGCATGGCCGCCATCGGCATGGAAATGCCTATGGATAGAGGCGATTACAAATAATTTTGGCTGTATTGGGGATTTTGTGTATTTTTGCAGTTTGGAATGATTGACCAGGAGACCATACAGCGCATCACGGACGCCGCCCGCATCGAGGAGGTGATAGGTGACTTTGTGTCGTTGAAGAAGCGCGGCGCCAACCACATAGGCTGCTGCCCGTTCCACAACGAGAAGACGCCGTCGTTCTATGTGTCGCCGTCGAAAGGCATATTCAAGTGCTTCGGCTGCGGCGAGGCGGGTGACGTGGTGAAGTTTCTGATGAAGCACGAGCACTACACCTATCCCGAGGCGCTGCGCTGGCTGGCCGACAAATACCACATTGAGATTAAGGAAGAGGAGCAGACCGAGGAGGAGAAGCAGAGGCAGACGGAGCGCGACGGCCTCTTCCACGTGAGTGAGTTTGCGCAGAAGTACTTCGCCGACCTGCTCTATAACGACGAGATGGGGCGCGCCGTGGGCTTGAGCTACTTCCACGAGCGCGGCCTGAGCGACGAGATTATCAAGCGCTTCGGATTGGGCTACTGCTTGGACGAGTGGAGCGACTTCACCGACCACGCGCTTAAGGCGGGCTACAGTGACACGGTGCTCGAGAAGACGGGTCTCACCGTCTATAAGGAAGACACCGGCAAGAAATACGACCGCTTCCGTGGACGCGTGATGTTCCCCATCTATAGCATCAGCGGACGTGTGCTGGGCTTCAGCGGACGTGTGCTCTCGAAGGAGAAGCAGGCGGCCAAGTATGTCAACTCGCCCGACTCGGACATCTACAACAAGAGCCGCATACTCTACGGCCTGTACCAGGCGCGTGCCGCCATAGCGAAAGCCGACAAGTGCTACCTGGTGGAAGGTAACGTGGACGTTATATCGATGCACCAGAGCGGTGTGGAGAACACCGTGGCCAGCTGTGGCACCTCGCTGACGGTGGAGCAGATAAGACTCATCAAGCGCTACACGTCGAATGTAACTGTGTTGTACGATGGCGACAAGGCGGGCGTGAAGGCGGCCCTCAGGGCCATAGACCTGCTCTTTGCCGAAGGCATGCATGTGAGGCTGGTGCTCTTCCCCGACGACGAAGACCCCGACAGCTACGCCCAGAAGTATGGCAGCACCAAGTTGCAGGAATTCCTTGCTGCACACGAGGACAACTTCATCATGTACAAGACGCGCGTGCTGCTCGAAGACGTCAAGGACGACCCCATACGCAAGGCCGAGCTGGTGAGCGAGACGGCGCGCAGCATAGCTCTGGTGACCGACATGCTGGAGCGCAGCGAATACATAAGGCAGTGCTCGCACATGCTTAAGGTTAGCGAGGAGGTGCTGTCGACGGCTGTGGCCCGTGCCATGGGTGCGGCTCGGCAGAAGGCCGCTGAGAAGGATGCTGAGCCTGAAGCTCAGCCTTCGCAGCAGGAGGAAGCGCCGAAGCAACAGATAGTGGAGCCTGCGAGACCGCTTTCCGCACCGCCGGAAGTGGAACGCCATTTGGTGCAACTGCTGCTCAACTACGGCAACGAGACGCTATGCCAGACTTTCACCGCCGAAGATGGCAGCCAGCAGGAGACCAACTATAGCGTGGCGCAGATTGTGGTGAGCGATATAAGGGGCGAGCAGCTCTCGTTCTCGCATCCGCTCTGCCAGCGTGTATTGGAGCAGTGCGGCTTGATGGTGGATATGACGGGTAAGGTTGACACGCAGTACTTCATAGACTCGAACGACGATGCTCTGCGCACCTTCTGCGCTACGGTGATGATGGATACCTACAGCCTCTGCGAGGAGTCGTGGCGCAAGAAGAACATCTACCCGCCGAAGGTGGAGGACAACCTGCTGAAGGACGTCACCGACAGTCTCAACACCTTCAAGTCCATACGACTTGCGCAGATGATAGAGGAACGCCGTGAGCGGCTGATAGGGGCATCGGAAGAAGACCAGATGCAGCTGCTGGCTGAAATCAAGCATTATAGCGACATAGCGAGACAGATAGGCAAAGCCTTGGGCTTTGTGATAACACCGAAACATTGAGAAATGGATATACAGACACTTAAGCAACGCTACGATATAATAGGCAACGACCCGCGCCTGATGCTGGCCCTGAACAAGGCTATACAGGTGGCACCCACTGACCTGAGCATACTCATCACCGGCGAGAGCGGTGTGGGCAAGGATGTCTTCTCGCGCATAATCCACGAGAACAGCCTGCGCAAGCATGTGCGGCAGGGCAGGGGCCTCATCTCGGTGAACTGTGGCGCCATCCCCGAGGGCACCATAGAGAGTGAGCTGTTCGGCCATGTTAAGGGAGCCTTCACTGGTGCCGACCGCAGTCGCAAGGGCTACTTCGAGGAAGCCGATGGTGGCACCATATTCCTCGACGAGATAGGAGAGCTGCCGCTGGCCATGCAGGTGAAGCTGTTGCGTGTGCTTGAGAACGGTGAGATAATACCCGTGGGTAGCAGTACGGCGCAGAAGATTAACGTGCGCGTGGTGGCCGCCACTAACGTGGACATTGTGGAGGCTGTGCGCAGTGGTCGCTTCCGCGAGGACCTATACTACCGCCTGAACCAGATAAGCATATACCTGCCGCCGCTGCGCGAACGCAAGGACGACATACCGCTGCTGTTCCGCAAGTTCTCGAGCGATGTTGCGGAGAAGTACCACATGCCGCCGATAGTGCTCACCGACGACGCCAAGCACATGATGATGGACTATCCGTGGTACGGCAATGTGCGCGAGTTGAAGAACATCACCGAGCAGATTGCCGTGGTGGAGACCGAGCGCACCATCACCTCGGCCATATTGCAGAACTACTTATCTTATGTGCCTACGGAGCGTATGCCGGCCATAATCGACAACGCTGCGCCGGCGGGAGGAGCCATCAGCGACCGCGAGCTGCTGCTCAAGGCCCTAAGCATGGGCCAGATGATAAGTGAGATGCGCCAGGAGATAAACGATTTGCGCCAGATGGTGGGCCGTATGACGCAAGGGGCGCAGATGCAGGTGGAGCAGCCGTCGGTGGTGTCGCCGTCGTACCTGCCTGCCACCGTGCATAACGGCTCTGCGCATCCAGAAGAGGAGGAGTTCCTGACGCCTGAGATAATAGAGGACGAGTCGATAGCCCTCGAGGACAGGGAGAGGGCAGCCATAACCCGCGCCTTGGAGAAGCACCATGGCAGCCGCAAGCTCGCCGCTGCCGACCTGCACATATCCGAGCGCACACTCTACCGTAAACTGAAAGAGTACAACATCGAATGAACACCAACGATATCCGCATAAACCTGCCTGCATCCAAGAGCCTTAGCAACCGTTGGATGATGATAAACCATCTCACCGGCAGTCGCTTCCGCATCAGCAAGCTCTCCACGTCAGGCGATACACGTCTGCTGCGGCAGCTGCTCAGCCAACTCGAAGAGGGCTCTTCCGACCTGTTCTACTGCAACAACGCCGGCTCGGTGGCACGTTTCCTGATGCCCCTGTTGGCCATAACGCCGGGGCACCGTGTGCTTACCGGTGACGCACGTCTGTGCCAGCGTCCCATGGCCCCCATCATAGACTCGCTGCGCCAGATGGGCCTGCGTGTGGAGTGTACGGAACAGGAAGGCTTTTTGCCGGTACACATACAAGGCGGCATCCCCACCAAGCGCACCGTGCAGGTGGACCCGCTACTCAGCAGCCAATTTGTAAGTGCGCTGCTGCTCATAGCACCCGTGATGCCGGAGGGTATATCGCTCACCATGACTTCGCGCCCAACGTCGCGCCCCTACATAGAGATGACCGCCGACGTGCTGCGTCAGGCCGGCGTCGACGTGCGCCGCTCCTCCAATGGCCGCACCTACTATGTGCAGCCGCTGGAGAAGAAAACCAAGCCCACGGCCATCACCATAGAGCGCGACTGGTCGGCGGCCTCGTATTTCTACACCATGGCGATGCTCAAGCCTCAGCTGCGCATACGCCTGCTGGGTCTGCAGCTTGATTCGTGTCAGGGCGACAGCGCCGTAGACACCTTCTTCCGCATGCTCGGCGTCCGCAGCACCGAGGTGCGCTCGCCCTACCGCGCCGCTGGCCGCAGCGTGACCATACAGGGTGGTGGCGAACGCTCGAAGACAGTGCAGTTCAACTGCCTCGACTGTCCCGACTTGGTGCCCACCTTCGCCGTCGCTGCCGCTGCCGCCGGCGTGCGTGCCACGCTGAAGGGGGTGAGCAACATAGCCCTCAAGGAGAGCGACCGCATGGTGGCCATCACCACCGAACTGCAGCGTATGGGCGGCAAGGTGAGCGGCAACGGCGAGGAGATGACCATACTGCCCTCAACCCTCAAACCCCAAGAGCCTGTGCGCACCTACGGCGACCACCGCATAGCTATGGCTTTCGCTCCGCTGCGCCTGCTCTTCCCCGACCTCCAGATAGAGAACCCCGAGGTGGTTGACAAGTCGTTCCCCGAGTTCTGGGACGAGTTCGCCAAAGTGCTTGCCGCACAGTGAAGACACTCATCATCATAGCAGGCCCTACGGCGGTGGGCAAGACCGCCCATGCCGTGCGGCTGGCGCAGGAGCTCGGCACCGAGATTATATCATGCGACTCGCGCCAGTTCTACCGCGAGATGAGAATCGGCGTGGCACGTCCCACCGACGACGAACTTGCCGCCGCCAATCACCACTTCATCGCCTGCCGTTCGGTCACCGAGCCGTACAACATCTACGACTACGAGCACGACGCAATGGCCGTCATTGAGCATTTGTTTGAGACTCATGACACTGTTGTCGCCGTTGGCGGCAGCGGCCTGTATATCGACGCCTTGCGCGCCAAGCCCGCCGTGCTGCCGTCGCCTACCGACGAGCTGCGCGCCATGCTGCAGCAGATGCCCATCGAGGAGAAGCGCTCACAGCTGCGGCTGCTCGACCCCGAGTACTACTCCAAGGTTGACCTGCGCAACCCCGTGCGCCTGCAGCGTGCGCTGGAGGTGTGCCTCACCGCCGGGCGCCCATACAGCGACATCATCGCCGAGCAGGAGTCCAAGCCGCGTCCCTTCAGCGTTGAGGTGCGCGTGCTGCAGATGGAGCCCGCCGCCTTGCGCGAGCGCATAGACCGCCGTGTCGACCAGATGGTGGCCGACGGCCTCTTCGACGAGGTCCGCTCGCTGATGTCCTACCGTCACCTCAACACCCTCAATACCGTCGGCTACCGCGAGCTCTTCCCGGTAATAGAAGGCAACGGCACCCTCGAGGATGCCGTTGCCATGATTAAGCTCAACACTTGGCACTACGCCCGCAAGCAGCTGACGTGGTGCCGCCGTTATCAATACTTGTAGAAGCCCTCGCCGGTCTTGCGGCCGAGCAGGCCTGCACGGACCATCTTGCGGAGCAGGGGGTGCGGACGATACTTCGGGTCGCCGAACTCCTTGTAGAGCACTTCCATGATGGCCAGGTTCACATCGTTGCCGATGAGGTCGGCCAGAGCCAGCGGGCCCATGGGGTGGTTGGCGCCGAGCATCATGCACTTGTCGATGTCCTCTGCGCTGGCGATACCGTCGGCCAGGATGCCGACAGCCTCGTTGATCATCGGGATGAGGATGCGGTTGACCACAAAGCCGGGGGCTTCCTTAACCTCGACGGGCTGCTTGCCGATCTCGGTGCTGAGGTCGATGACGCACTTGGTCACCTCGTCGCTGGTCAGCTGGCCGCGGATCACCTCCACCAGGGCCATGCGGTCGGCGGGGTTGAAGAAGTGCATGCCGATGAACTGTGCCGGACGCTTGGTGCAGGCGGCAATCTCGGTGATGCTCAGCGAGCTGCTGTTGGTGGCGAAGATGGTCTCCGGCTTGCAGATACCGTCCAGCTCGGTGAAGACATCCTTCTTGAGCTGCATCTCCTCCAC
>JAEEGL016656993.1_pt1 | contig 37795 bp, 28 predicted proteins | sample 9134231 | NCBI WGS metagenome assembly JAEEGL01 (sample SAMN16246548, study PRJNA631951) | gut metagenome | biome: gut microbiome; feature: rumen; material: fiber-attached | host: Bos | place: Iran: Karaj | collected 2018-10 | reverse complement strand
TGATCATCCGCGGAAAGCAGGATGATCATTTCCTTTCTTTCCTTTGGCGCAGGGTCGAGCACCCGTTCCACAGCGGCTGCGGAAAGATCTCCGCGCAGCGGGTCATCTTCGGACAGAGCGTCCAGCGCCGTATGCAGGCTGTCGATGGACTTCTCCAGGTCCGCGTAATAACGCCCGTGGATGCCGTCAGTGTAGAATTCATCTCTCCCCAGGAAGAACTTGGAAAGGAAGGCGGACGCGCCTTTTTTGCGTGTGCTGACGAAAAGATCGAGCGCTTCCTTTCTGTAGATGCGGATGATCTCGGCGAGGGCGGCAAAAGCGCTGTATGCCGCGATCCGAGGATCGTCCGGCATTTCCGCGGCAGCTCCGGCAGACCGGGCAGCCAGCAGTTCGGTGTCACCGCTTTCCAAAAGTTCCCTGAGCTGGTCATGAAGTTCCGACATAGATAAGACCTCCTGATACGTTCTACAAAAACGATACAACAGGAGGTCTTTTTCATGCAAGGGGAATCTTTTCGCGTCAGACGATGCCGCCGCTCTTTGCCGCGGCTGTCTGGATTTCGTTCATCCGGGCGTAGCTGCCGCCGAGAGCGACAAGCTCGCTGTGCGTTCCGCTCTCCGTGATCCGTCCGTTTTCGATGACCAGGATCCGGTCCGCGTTGCGGATCGTGGAAAGACGGTGGGCGATGGCGATGATGGTGCGCTTTCCTGCGATGCCGGCGATGGCGCGCTGGATCTGCTGTTCCGTTTCCACGTCCACGGAAGCGGTCGCCTCGTCCAGAATGATGATCGGCGCGCGGCGGAGGATCGCCCTGGCGATGGCGACGCGCTGTTTCTGACCGCCGGAGAGGCGGACGCCGCGCTCGCCGACCTGCATGTCATAGCCGTCGGGCATCTGCATGATGTCCGCGTCGATGTTCGCGGCGCGGGCCGCTTCGCGGATCTCCTCCGGCGTGGCGTCGGGTCTGGCGTAGGCGATGTTTTCCGCGATGCTGCCGTTGAACAGGAACGTATCCTGCAGCACAGGCGCGATATTTCTGCGCAGGCTCTCCAGCGTGACGCCGTCGATGTCCTTCCCGTCGATCAGGATATGACCGGCGTCAGGCTCGTAGAAGCGGGAGATCAGCTGGGTGAGGGTCGTCTTGCCGACGCCGGTTGGACCTACGAGCGCGAGCATCTTACCCGGCTCGCAGTGGAAGGAAACGTCCTCCAGTACAGGGACGTCCTCATCGTAGGAGAAACTGACGTGATCGAAGACCAGGTCGCCCTGCACGTCCTTCAGATCGACGGCGCCCGGCTTGTCCGTGATCTCCTGCGGCGCGTCGAGGATCGCCATGACGCGTTCCGCACCTGCAAGGGACTGCTGCATGTTCTCGAGAAGCGTCGCGAGCCCGGTCACCGGGGCATAGAAGAGGTTCAGGTACAGCAGGAAGGATACGATGTCCTCCACGCTCAGGCCGTCCCGGTAGGCGAGATAGCCGCCGAATCCGACCACGAGCACGGTGCCGAGGGAGGAGACGAATTCCACACTGGGGTGGAAGACGGCGCTGATCTTCAGCGCCTGGAGCATGGCGCGGACGTGGTCGAAGTTCTTTTCGTCGACGCGTCCGGTCTCGTATTCCTCCCGTCCGAAGGACTGGATCTCGTGGACGCCGGAAAGGTTGTCCTGCAGTTTTCCGTTGAGTTCGCCCATTTTGGACTGGGATACGCGGAAGAAGGGACGCACCTGTTTCGAAAAGATGACGCCGGAGATCAGGATCAGCGGGATCGGGGCGCAGGTGATCAGCGCCAGTTTCGCGTTGATGGTCAGCAGCACGATCAGCACGCCGGCAAAGGTCGCGAGATTCGTGATGGTCTCCGGGATCATATGGGCGTAAAGCAGCTCGAAGTCCCTGGTATCGTTCACCACGCGGCTCATCAGGTCGCCGGTCTGTTTGTCATGGAAAAAGCCGAGGTGCATGCGCTCGAGTTTGTCATAGGTCTTGGTGCGCAGGTCTCCCACAAGATACCACGCAGCTTTGTGCGCCAGATAGTTGCTCATGAAGCGCAGCAGGATCCGCAGCGCGTACAGCGCGCACAGGATCAGCGTCAGGTTGCGGATGACGGGGAGATCCCCCTCGGACACGCCCCGGCTGACGATCCCCGTCATGGTCGAAAGGAATCGGGGCGCGGCGAGGTTCACCACCGTCAGTCCCAGGGTGGCAAGGATGGCAAGGATGTAGAGACCTTTGTAACGGATGGCTTCCTTGCTCAGTTTCAGCAGTAATTTCATGTAAGTGTTTTTTTCGGGATGCGGGCCGGACCCGTCCGGCCCGGCGGTGTTTTTTACTAATAAATACATTATACATCAATTCCGGCAGTCTTTTTTCCCCGGGAGAGAAAGAAACGCCGCTGCCGGGAAAGTCTTCCGCGGCAGCGGCGTGGATTCTGTCGTACACCCGTTCAGTCGTCGTCCGTCCAAAGGGAGTCGAAGAACGGAGAGATGTTCCGCATGTAGTCTTTCACTCTTTCGAGGGTGTTCTTCTTCTCCGCATGGTGGTCGATCAGGTAGCGGTAGCGCGCCTCGACCTTGTCGATGATGGTCTCCCAGGGCTTCGGAATGGTATCGTGCGCCGCGGCGCCCATCGCAGCGAGCGCCTGCGGATCGGCGAGCATCTCGCGGATGACTCTGGCGAGGTCGGCCGCGTCGTTCTCGCACAGACGGCCGTTGACGCCGTCCTGCACGATCTCCGCCGCGCTGCTCTCCCTGGCCAGGATCGGCGGTGTGCCCGCGCGCGCGGCTTCCCTCACGACCATCGGGGCGTTGTCATAGATGGAGGGGAATACGAAGATGTCGGCGAGACGGTAGAAACCGTCCAGGACCGAGATGTTGTCCATGTGTCCGGGAATCGACGTATTGTCCGAGAGCCCCATCTCTTTGACTTTCGAGCGGATCGCTTCCTCGTCGGGTCCCATGCCCACGAGGATCAGCTGGCAGTCCAGCCCCTGCGCCTTCAGCATGCCGACCGCTTCCAGGATGAGCAGGATGTTCTTCTTCCAGTTCATCTGGCCGACGAACAGCAGCGTCGGCTTCTCCGGCAGCTGATACTTCCTGCGCAGCTCCGCGGGATCCCCCTGCATCTCGGGCGGCAGCAGATCGGAGCCGTTCTCCATGACGGTGATCGTCCCCTTGTAGCCGTAGGATTCCAGGACCTCCGCGGTGGAGGAACTGACGGCCCACACCTCGTCGCACTGGTCATAGTAATCGAGGATCGTCTTCACGCCGATGCGGGAGACCGTTTCGCTGTGGGTCAGTTTGAGAAAATCGTCATAGTATTTGGAATGGAACGTGGACACCAGGGGAAGATCTTTCTTCGTCGCGATGCGCAGCGCTTCCATGCCCGTCACGAAGGGACTGTGGGAGTGAAGGATGTCCAGAGGGATGTCGTGCATCCTGGCTCTGTAGTGGCGGTCGATGTAGGGAACGCCCGCCTTCCACTCAAAACCGGCGGGAAGGTCCGTGGCGATAAAGTCCACCAGCTCGAAGGGATAGTTCCCGCGGTATCCCGTGTCCGCCATGGGGGCGATGACCGAGACCTCGTTGCCGCGCCTTCCGAGATGCTCGCTGTAGGCGAGCACGACTCTGCCGACGCCGTCCACGATCGGAATAAAACTGTCTGTGAATTCACCTATACGCATAGGAATGATTACTTCCTTTTCTTAAAAATGCCTTGAACAGAATACGCCTTTTTCGGATGAAAAACAACAGAAGCATTGCCTGCGGGCATACCGATTCTACCAGAAGGCGATGGGACTCTCCGTTTGCGTCATTGGCCGGGAACGGCCGCTGCGGATATAATGGACTTGCAGTCAGGGAACCGGACCCGAAAAACAGGAGGACAAAAACATGGAATTGGGAAAAAAGATCAGGCTTTACCGCTTTAAGGCCGGACTGACACAGGAACAGCTTGCCGACAGGCTGGGAGTAACTGCCCAGTCGGTCTCCAAATGGGAGAACGCCGTCGCTATGCCTGATATCACGCTGCTTCCGATGATCGCCGAGGTCTTCGGCGTGAGCATCGACGATATGTTCGATCTTTCCGTTGAACAGAGACTGAACAGGATCGAAAACAGGCTCGATATCGAGCCGGAGATCCCTCAGGATATTTTTTGGGAATATGAGGAGTTCCTGAAGCAGCAATGCGCTGCCGAACAGTACAAGAAACGCGCGACCAACCTGATCGCTTATCTTTACTGGCACCGCAGCGATCTCTATTCAAAGAAAGCCTGCCGCTACGCCAAAGAAGCCATTCAGGCGGCTCCCGGAGAAAAGGAGAGCCAGTGGGTGCTGCAGCAGGGGGGCGGGCATGCCGCTTGGGACTGGAATATGTCCAATCATTCAAAGGCCATCGAGTTTTACGGCGAGATCGTAAAGAAAAACCCCGACGTCAGGCTGCCCTATCTGTATCTGATCGACAACCTGCTCGCGGATCACAGGGCTGATGAGGCGGAAGAAGCGCTGAACAGGCTCGTCACACTGAAAGACGCGAATCCGGTCATGTGCGAAGTATACAGAGCGCACATCGCTCTGGCGAGATTCGATGAAAAAACCGCGGACGCCATTATCGTAAAACTGGTCTCGGATCATCCGGATGACTCTGCCAGCCTGTTTGAGGCAGCCCAGTATTACGCCCGGAAATGCGACTATGACCTTGCGGTAGAATACTATGAAAGATCGTTCGCGAACGAGACCCGCCGTCCGAGATTCACCGATGAGCTTATGGCAATCGCGGATATCTACGAGATCAGAGGGGAGTACGGAAAAGCGGCTGATACCTACGACCGTATGATCGGACTGCTGAAGGATGAGTGGGGTTATACGGAAGAAATCGCTCTCAGGGACGCCGAGAAAGAGAAGGCGAGACTGCTTTCCAGGATCTGACCGACAGGAATGAAAGAAAAGAGACGTGACCGATGTCACGTCTCTTTTCTCTGCTGCCTGCGGTCAGTCCACGATCTCGATGCGGCCTTCCACGTGCGAATCGAGGTCGGAGTGGGTGGAGAAGTACTCTTCCACGATATTGTTCACCGACGTGGCCACGACGCGCGGCTTGCGGTTTTTCTTGATGTCCTCCAGCGGCACGCCCAGGAACTCGTCGAAGTTCTTGTAGTGGTAGTTCTGAATGGCGACAAGAATGTGCTGGTCGAAGGAGATGTCCCTGCCGTTGAGCTTCAGTTCCTCGATGGTATGGGTGCTCTTGCGGTACTTGATCCGCACGCCCCTGGAGAACTGATAGAATTCCGTCTCGCCCAGCCAGGCTTCGTCGCGCAGGATGTACTGGACCATGCGGCGGAACTGCGCGCCGTTGAAGTCCACCATCCAGACGACGTCGTCGAAGGGGGTATTCTCCAGCATCTCCTGGTATTCCACGATGGGCCCGAGCTCCTTTTTGCGGATGGAACCGCTGCCGAACATCATGACGTCGAAGCTGGATTCGTCCTGCATGACGTCCGCGTACAGGTTGCCGAGCTCCGTTTCCTGCTCTCTGGAGGGGTGCGTCAGTTTCCGGGCGAACCGGGTGACGACGCGCTTGTATTTGCTGTCCGTTTCCTGTTTGTAGCGGCCGAGGAGAGAGTCCATCACGTCGTCCGTCGGCGCGGTCGTCTCGTTGATGGGGACGCACTGCCATTTCCAGGAATCCAGCTTCTTCTCCTGGGTATCGTAGACCAGGTCGAAACGGCCGATGATGTCGGTGCCGGTGCCTGCCTGCACGATGGGGATCCCGTTGACCACGGAGGGCTGGTTCATGAACGTGTGGGAGTGCCCGCCGAGGATCAGGTCGACGCCCCACTCGGGATCCAGCAGTTTCGCCAGCTCCAGATCCTTCTCATAGCCGATGTGGGTGAGAAGCACGGTCATGTCGGTGTCGGTGGTGCGGTAGTTGTCGCAGATGATGCCGACTTCCTTCGCGGCTTCCTCGATATCGATGAACGTGCCGATGACCTTCTCCGTCTTGGTGGAGGCGAGGACTTCCTGGGTCAGGATACCGATGAACAGGATCCGCATACCGTCGATCTCCAGATTGAAATAAGGCTTGAAGAGACGCGTGTTGTTGAGCGTGACGAAAAGGTCCGCGTTGATGATGGGGAATTTCGCGCATTTCTCCAGGAACAGCAGATGTCCGACGCCGTAGTCCACCTCGTGGTTGCCGATCGTGGCGACGTCCGGCTTCAGCTGGTTGACCAGATCGATGGTGGAAAGTCCCATGTATTCCGAGTCGATGATGGATCCACGGAACATGTCTCCCGCGATGGCGTAGACGACGTTGGGATCGTTTTTGCGGCACTCGTTGATGTAACCGGACAGACGGCTCAGTCCGCCGGTATCGAGGCCGTTCTTCATTTCCGGAATAAAGTCGCCGTGCATGTCGTTGGAATGCAGCAGCGTGATCTTCTTGTAACGTTCCATTTGACACCGTCCTTTCCTTGTCTGACAGCATCAGCATACCATGAAAACGCAGGATCGGGCAAACGGCGCGCGTGAGGGAAACGGCAGAAAAAAAGACAGCGGCCCGCGCCGCTGCCCTTACGTCTGTCAATACAGTACGATATCGCTGAAAATGTATTCCGAATCCGCGTTTCCGGAACTGTTGACGTATCCGCCGTTGAGGATCACCGTCACCGTCCCGCTGACGGCGGACAGGTCCAGAATGTACTGATGCTTCTCCTTGTCGATGGACTTGTGGCTGTATTCCAGTTTCTTCAGCAGTACGCCGTTTTCGTCGTAGACGCAGACCGTCGGCCTTCCGGCCTTGTCGATCTTCTGCCCGCAGAAGGAGAGATAGCGGTATCCGTCGTCTAGATCCACGGTGAATCTCGCGCCGATATAGGCCACGTTGATCAGGTAGTCCGCGACGGTCCCCTCGTCGGAACCCCTCTGAAGACATCCCCTGCAGTCGATGCCGGTGGTCCTGCCGTCTTCCGTGATATATCCGGCGTTCATCAGCTCGACAGCCGGACCGCCGCCGGCCAGTACGTCGAGAGGCTGCGCGCCGGTCAGTTCCCGGTTCAGAAGAGCAGCCGCCCGGAGATCCGCCTCATAGTCCGTCTGTCCGTTGAGACTTTCATAATCGAAGGAAGTATAGAAATCGTACTCTTCCTTCAGACGATCCTTATAGTTTTCTTCCGTCAGCAGATACTCGCCGTCGCGCATCCATCTGAGCATCAGGCTGTTGATCCAGTAGCCGTAATGCGTATTGTTCGTGTAATTGTTCAGGTCCGTCGTGATGTCCGTTCTGCCGTTGAATGAGAACAGATGGATGTTTTTGTGCGGAAGGATCAGTTGGGTGATGTATTCTTCCGCTTCCAGGGTCTGGCAGACGAGTCCGCTGTCCGCCCACGCGTGCCAGGCGGAGATGCTGTACGGGGGATAGAAATAATAGAATTCCGTGTCGGGGTATTCGTCTGCGAGATCCGTCACGTTCAGCCGGATGTTTTTCTCGATCCTGGCTTTGTCCTCTTCCGTCAGGTGCGCTTCCTGCGCCGGATGCGGGGCGGAAAAACCGTCGGGCGCGACCGTGCCGATCCCGAATGTAAACGCGTCATGCCAGCTCGAATATCTGTCGAAGGAGGTGATGCCGGCCCTGCCTCCCGCTGCGGCGGATTCCATCATCGGCCAGGACCTGCCGAAAACGACTTCCCTGTTGAGCAGGTATTTGACGTCGTTCAGCGGGTCGCTGTCGTACAGGTAGTCCGGATATTCCGAGGGATCGTATCTCATGGCGTCCCACGCGTCCATGAACTTTCCCATATCCAGCGCGCGGATCACGAGTTTCAGGCCGGGGTCCGCTTTCAGCGCAGTCTTCAGGTTGTCGTTGATCTCCTTGTACGAAGCGCCTGCGAAGGGGATCTTGATGAACCGGTATCCGAACAGCTTTTCGGCTTCCGTGGTCCTGAAATTCTCCGTCATGGACGTGCCGGTGATCACGGCGTCGTATTCGAAGTGCCGGATGATCCCGTCGTTCTGCCCTCTCTGATAGTTCAGCGGATAGAGATAACGGTCCGTATCCGGCGCATGGTAATGAAAGTAGGGGTCCGTCACATACACCCAGCGGCCGAACACGAACAGAGCCGATACGACCAGTATCAGCCAGCAGAGCAGCCATGTTTCCGTTTTCATATTCTTCATACTAAAATCCGAAATACAGGAACTGCGATTCCGTTCCCAGACAGAGGACGCCCCATACGAAGGCGAGCGCCGCAAGCAGGAGGGAACCGAGGTCCAGATCCTGTTTCTTACGGTAGTTGTTTTCGGGAATGAAACAGATGACGCACGCCGCCAGAACGAAGAGCATCATGTTCAGACCCCGGACACCCGCGGAAAGGGAATCCAGCCTGAGAAGACTGTAGATAAAGCCGGATTCCGGCAGATCGAACGCCGCGATCAGGCCGTCGCTGATCTCAGCGCTGCGGATGCTCAGGATCTTCCTCAGGACCGTGATCCACTGTCCGACGGATTCCGCACTGAACAGCAGCCACGTCACGTTCACCACCGCGAAGGTGCAGAGCCACCTGACCGGACGGAACACTTTCTCCTCCGCTTTTTCGAGCAGCCTGTCGAGGCAGCTGAGCAGCCCGTGGATCAGTCCCCACAGGATGAAGGTCCAGTTCGCACCGTGCCACAGCCCGCTGATCAGGAAAACGATCAGGGTGTTCAGGCAGGTGCGCGCGAGCCCTTTGCGGGATCCCCCGAGGGGGAAATAGACGTATCTTGTCAGGAACCCGGTAAGGGTCATGTGCCATCTTTTCCAGAAGTCCCTGATGGAGACGGCCTTGTACGGCGAATCGAAATTCATGGGAAGATCGATGTTCAGCATGGAGGACACGCCGACGGCCATGTCGCTGTAGCCGCTGAAGTCGAAATACAGTTCGAACGTATAGAACAGCATCAGCAGTACACAGTCCATCGCGGTCGCCGCTTCAAGTTCCGAATACGCCCAGGAGACCGCTTTGGCGAAAGTGTCCGCCAGAAGCGCCTTTTTGATCAGACCGAGACTGAAGAACTTGATCCCGGCGGCGATCCCGGCAGGATCCGGCTTTTTTCTCTGCTGCTGGCCGAGCTGGGAGATGAAATCCGCCGGGTCGGCGAGCGGCCCCATGACGAGTTTCGGGAAATACAGGATATAGACGAGATAGTCGATCACGCCGATGTCCGGCAGACGTCCCTGCCCGGCCGCCGCGATATAGGCGATCTGCTGGAACGTATAGAACGAGATCCCCAGCGGGAGGATTATTTCCTGCAGCGGGAGTTCTTTTCCGGAAAACGTGTTAAAATTCGTAATAGCGAAGTTCAGATACTTGAAATACAGCAGCAGTCCTACGTTGACCGCGACGGGCAGCGCCCGGAGCAGTCTGCTGCTGATGCCGAACTTCCTGATCAGCAGAACGGAACCGTAGGTGACCGCCATGCTGATCCCCAGACAGACGAGCATTTCCGGCCTGCCCAGCGCGTAGAACACGATGCCCGCGATTATGAGCACAAGTTTCCCCAGCACCGGCCGTATCCTGTTCGCCGCGAAGTAGAACAATACGGTCAGCGGGAGAAAAAAGAAGATAAAATCGTAACTGTTGAACTGCATCAATGCACCATCTTGCCGTTATATGGAAAGCGGTGTCATCCGGAACCGCTGTCTGTGATTATAGCACAGAATCCGGCGTTCCGTTTCCGGACGGCATTTGAACAGAAACTGCGGACGCTCCGCGGGGCGCCTGTGAAAAAAAGACTGGGAGGTCTGAATATGGAGAAAAAGATCCGTGAAAATCAGGCGCTGAACGCCCACATCCTGAACTTCGATTACGTACAGAAAAAGATGTCGATGCCGCAGGGCAGCAGTCCCATCGATCCTGCCGCGGGATCGAAGATCGTTCTGCCTTCGCCCGGCTTTTCCGGCAGTGGCGTGCCCTTCGAGCGGGAGCCCGGCGTGAGGATCCTGGAGAACGGAAAAGCGGAGATCAGTTTCTACGCCCCGGACGCGGAGCGCGTCGAGATCGCCGGTATCGGCGGATCCATGCAGGGACGGTACGATCTGGAGAAGGAGGACGACGGTTACTGGCGGATCGTTCTGGAGGACGTCCGTTCCGGGTTCCATTACTGCGTGTTCATCGTGGACGGCGTGGTGACCTACAGCCCGGTCCTGCCGTTCGGATTCGGATGCTCCTACGTGATGAACTACTTCGAGGTCCCGGATGAGGATTCATCCTTCTATCTGCTGAACGACGTCCCGCACGGCACGATCCACATGGAACTGCTCAAAAGCGAGGCCACGGGACGCTACAGGAACCTGTGGGTCTACACCCCTTACGGCTACGAGACGTCCGGCAAACGGTATCCGGTCATGCACATCCTGCACGGAGGCGGAGAGAACGAGACCGGCTGGTTCTGGCAGGGCAAACTCAACTATATCGCGGACAACCTCATCGCTGAGGGGAAATGCGAGGAGATGATCATCGTGGCCAGCAGCTTCGCGGCGCCGAAGGAACTGGAGGACGGGACCTTCGTGGATAAGGGATTCCCCGAGATCATGTGCGATGAGATCGTGCCCTTCATCGACGGGAAATACCGCACCGTCGCCGACCGGGAACACCGGGCGGTGGCAGGGCTCTCCGCGGGCGGATCCATGGCGAGGCAGATCGGTCACGGGCATCCGGAATGCTTCGCGAACCTCGGACAGTTCAGCTGCGGCGCAGGTTTCTCCGTGGCGGGGATCTCGACGGTAAAGGGAGGGCTCTTCCTGCTGCCCAACGGCAAGATGACCACCGGAGAAGGCCCGCACTACGATGAACTGTTTGCCACGCCGGAGCACTACAACAGCACGATGAAACTGACCTTCGTCACCTGCGGGACAGATGATCCGCGCATCGGGTACACGGAGCCCCAGGTCAGGGAACTGGTGGAGAAGGGATACGACATCCGGTTCGCGACTTACCCCGGCTACCACGAGTGGGACGTGTGGCGGTACAGCGCCAGGGATTTCCTGATGCTGCTTTTCCGCTGATCAGACAGCGTACGGAAGGGACTGCCCGTCAGGGCGGTCTCTTTTTGCGTCCCGTATGTTTTCAAACCTTCCTCCGCGATATAGAATATATACAAAGGAAAACACACTAAATGACAGAAAGCTGTCATTGCAAAGCGGATAATCCGGGAGGATGATCATGATTCTGAATGAAGAACTGGAAGCGGTGAGACGCGGGGAGCAGGGCGACGCCATGGCGAAGGTGCTCAACACGCTCATCATGTATGGTGAAGCATTCGGGGCTCAGCGGATGGTGAAGATCACCGGGGAGATGGGACACGCCGTCATCGGCACCGGTTCCATGACGTGGAAACCGGTATTCGACCTGATGGAAAAACTCATCGCAGGCGGGGCGCTTCCGAGACAGAGCTTCACGACGGACCCGAGGGGGATCGAAGACCACGTGCCGATCGGGTTCGCGGAGAAGATGATGTTCAAGGTCATCTTTTCCAATCAGAAAAGGATGGAAAAACAGTGGGAACGGATGGGTATCAAGGACGGGAACGCCTATACCTGCACCTGCTACATGGACGAGGTCGGCAACGTCCCGAAACGGGGAGACATCCTCGGATGGGCGGAATCCTCCGCCGTTTCCTACGCGAACTCCGTTCTCGGCGCTCGGTGCAACCGCAATTCCGGGATCCTCGAACTGATGAGCAATATCCTGGGATACGTTCCGGAATTCGGCCTTCTGACCGACGAGGGGCGGAAGGCGGACTGGGTGATCGACGTAGCGTGCGAGAAGCTGCCGGAACCCCAGCTGCTGGGCAGCGCCATCGGCTTCAAATGCGTCGAGGACGTTCCCTATATCAGGGGACTGGACCGTTTCCTCGGCACGGAGCTGAACCAGAACGTAAAGGACTACCTGAAGGATATGGGGGCCGCGAGCGCCTCCAACGGATCGGTGGGACTGTATCATGTGGAGAATCTGACGCCGGAGGCGAAGGACTTCGGCGGTTCATTGATCCGGGAAAACGCGAAGCATTTCGTCATCGACGACGCGGAGATCGAACGCGTGAAGGCGTCGTATCCGGTCGCGTGGACGAGCGACGGACCGCCCCAGATGGCGTTCGCCGGATGCCCGCACTTCTCCCTGAACCAGCTGCTGGACTGGACGGGAAGGCTTGAAGAAGGCCTGAAGCGGAACGGCAGGACGCAGGTCACTGTTCCGACGATCTTCTGCGCCGCTCCGGACGTGCGCAGCCGTTTCGACAGGGAGTATCCGGAGGAATCGGGCAGACTGAAGGAGATGGGCGTCACGGTCAGCAGCCTGTGCCCGCTGTCCTACACGTCGAACCCGCTGACCGATAAGGTGCGGATCATCACGGCTTCCAACAAACTGCGTTATTATTCCAAGGCGCGGTTCTACGACGAAGGCGAACTGGTCGAGATCATCACAGGAGGAAAAGAATCATGACGAGGACATTCCAGGGACGCGTCGTCGTACCCGGCGCGGCGGAAGCGGAAGCGCTTGTCACGCACGGGGGCTTCAATACTCTTGCCAGCCTGAAGACGGCAGGCTCGTTCATCAATCCCAAAGGGGAGATCCAGGACCACAACAATCCGGAACTCTATAAAAAGAAGATGCCCGGAAAGGCGCTCTGCCTTCCGGAGACCATCGGCTCGACCACCGGCGGCATGGTCCTGTACTGCGCGGCGTGCATGGGGGTCGGCCCCAGCTGTATGCTGTTCAGCAAGAAGGCCGATACGCTGGCGGTAGCCGGCGCGGTACTGACATACAACTGGTCGGAGCATCCGATCATCCTCATCGACGATCTGGGCGACGAATTCCTCGAACAGGTCAAAGAGGGTGACAGGATCCGCGTTTTCGAAGACGGAAAAGTAGAAGTGGAGGGTGCATAAATGGAAAAGAGACTGGAACCTCTGTTCACGCCGTGGAAGATCGGGAATCTGGAGATCAAGAACAGGATCGTTCTGACCTCCATGGGCGGAACCGACCTGTTCGGGTGGATGGAGAAGAACCATTTCGACAGGACCGGCGCGAAGTTCATCATGGAAGTGGCGAAGAACAACGCCGGACTTGTCCTGCCTGGGTGTCAGCCGGTCTACAACCCGATGTTCGGACAGTGGCTGTACACCAACAAAAAGATGTACAGCGACCTGAAGAAATGGATGCCGGAATTCCATAAAACGGGAGCCAAACTGTTCGTCCAGCTGACCGCGGGATTCGGCAGAAGCTTCACGGTTTCCGAGATGATGGAGAAACTGTACACCAACAAGGCGCTGCGTGCGGTGTCGAAGCCGTTCATGGATCTGGACAAGATCACAGCAAGCGCTTCTCCGTCCCCGAACCGCTGGTCGGACAAGGTGCCGTCCAGAGCGCTCACGGTGGAGGAGATCCACGAGTACGTGGAAGCTTTCGCGAAATGCGCGAAGCTGCTGCAGGACGCGGGCGTGGACGGCGTGGAGATCCACGCGGTGCACGAGGGCTACCTGCTGGACCAGTTCACTCTGAAATACGTCAACCACCGAACGGACGAGTACGGCGGATCCTTCGAGAACCGCTACCGCTTCCCGGTGGAGATCGTCAAGGCGATCAAGGCGGCGTGCGGGGAGGATTTCCCGGTCTCACTGCGCTATTCCGTCGTCTCCAGGACCAAAGGCTTCCGCCGCGGCGCGCTGCCCGGCGAGGAGTACGAGGAAGCCGGCAGAGACATGGAAGAGTCGATCCGTGCCGCGAAATACCTGCAGGACGCCGGATACGACATGCTGAATTGCGACAACGGGACCTACGACGCCTGGTACTGGGCGCATCCGCCGGTCTACATGCCGGAGAACTGCAACCTGGAGGACGTGGAACAGCTGAAGCCCTACGTGGACATCCCGCTGGTCTGCGCCGGACGGATGGATCCCCGGGTGGCGGCCGACGCCATTGCGGAGGGAAAACTGGACGGAGCCGGCTTCGCCAGGAACTTCCTTGCCGACCAGGAATGGGTGACCAAGCTCATGGAAGGCAGGGAAGCGGATATCCGGCCCTGCATCCTGTGTCACAACGGCTGTTTCAACATGGCGCATTACAAAGGCGTCCCGAACGATCAGGATCTGTCCGACAGCCTGAACATGAGCCGCTGCGCGGTGAACGCCGAGACGATGCAGTGGAACAAACACTACATCAAGGCGGCGAAGGAACCGCGGAAAGTCGCGATCGTCGGCGGCGGGATCGGCGGCATGGAAGCCGCCCGCGTGCTGAAACTGCGCGGACACGAGCCCGTGATCTACGAGAAAGCGGACGTCCTTGGCGGAACGTTCATCGCCGCCAGTTCGGAGTCTTACAAGGGAAGGCTCCGCGAGCTGCTGGAGTGGTACCGCAAGCAGATCGCCGACCTGGGCGTGGAAGTGCATCTGGGCTACGAGGTGAAGAGCCTGAGGGAATTCGGCGACATGCCGGTGATCGTGGCGACCGGGTCGACGCCCATCGTCCTGCGCAGGGTGAAAGGCTTCGAGAAGACGGTGGAAGCCTGCGACTACCTCAACGGGAAAGAAGTCGGGCAGAAAGTCGCGGTGATCGGAGGCGGACTGACCGGATGCGAGATCGCGTATGAGCTGTATCTGCAGGGAAAGGAACCCGTCATCGTGGAGATGAAGGACGACCTCATCGCGCAGAAAGGCGTCTGCCTCGCGAACAGCTCCTACCTGAGGGAGTTCTTCGCCTGGAAGAAAGTGCCGGTATATCTGGAAACGACGCTGAACGAGGTGAAGGACGGATCCGTCGTCTGTACGGCGAAGGACGGCGGCAGCGTGGAGATCCCCTGCGATTCCGTCATCGCGGCGGTCGGGTATCTGCCCACGCCGCTCTCGACGGAAGGCGTCAAAGAGGCATATCTCGTCGGCGACTGCAAGAGCGTCGGCAACCTGAGGACCGTTGTCTGGTCCGCATATGAAGCGGCGATGAAGATCTGAATTTCCGGTAAGCCGTCAGGCACCGTATCATCAAAAAGGAAGGGACTGTCCCGGCGGGACAGTCCCTTTTGCGTGCGGGAACGTTTTCAGTTTTTCTTTTCGCGCCACAGCATGTCGGCGGCGAGGCGGTACATTCCTCTGATGGAAGGCGCGATCTCTTTGTCGGACATGTGTACGGTGTCGTCGAAGACGATGGGGCGGGAGTCGTCTTCCGTGAAGGGGATCCACTGCGGCATAGGCGTGCCGTCCGCGTCGTTTCCGTTCGGGTCGCCCGTCTTCGCAAAATTGGTCCAGTAGTTGCATATTCTGCGGGCGAGGTCGTAATGCTTGCCCGTGAAGGGACGCCAGCTCTTGGCGAGGGTCTCGAACACGAAATACAGCTCGGAGGAGTGATAGTCGCCGGGATCGTCCTCGCCGGGGATCTCCGGATCGAACTCATACAGCCATCCGGGCAGCCCCGCGTCGGCGGCGCGCATCAGGAAGAGACGTACGCCGAAGGGGGAACCGTTGACCTTGGACAGCGCCAGGACGCGGTCCAGGTCGCCGCTTTGGAAATCACACAGGTCGAGGAACTCATCCGCGCGGTCGCCGTAGAGGAACCGCGCCTTCTGTTCGAATTCCCCGAGACTGCGCGCGGAGATGACGTCGAAGAATTCGCCGGTGGTGTATCCGGTCATGACCGGGATCTGCAGGCGGTCGTTGTCCGCCATCATGTAGTTGGGCTGGTCGGTGAGGAAATCGCCGTCCACCACGAACTGGAACTGTCCCGCCCGTGAACCGAGGAAGTCGAAACAGCGGTCCCGAACGAATTCCGCCGGCAGGGCACGGGCTTCCTCCAGCGTCGAGACGCCGAGCCACTCCCTGAAGAATCTGTCGCCCTGTTTCTCCGCTTCCTCCAGCGTGAGATAGTCGGTGCCGTGTCCGCCGATGGCGAAGTTGATGCCGGTGCTGCTCTGGGTGATGGCGCGCCTGATACAGCTGTTCCGGTTGAGGGGAGAGATGATCTGACACAGAACGCTTCTTCCGCCGGCGGACTGTCCAAAGATGGTCACGTTGTCCGGGTCGCCGCCGAAATTCGCGATGTTGCGGGCGACCCAGTCGATGCCGGCTTTCTGGTCGAACAGGGCGAAGTTCGTGCAGTGCTTTCCGCCGTTCTCCGCGGTGATCTCCGGATGCGCGAACAGCCCGAAAACGTTGGTCCTGTAGTTGACGGAAACGAGCACGACGCCGCGCCGTGCGAGACGTTCCCCGTCGAATTCCATCTCGGCGGGGTTACCGCCGATGAGACCGCCGCCGAAGATCCAGACCATGACGGGCAGTTTCTCGTCCGGGGATTTGGCGGGAGTCCAGATATTGAGCTGCAGACAGTCCTCGCTCATGGGATAGGCCATATCCCAGTTCCATTCCTTCTCATAGAACGGACCGTATGCGGTATCGTAGTCCGTCATGTTGGCGGGTCCGAATTCCAGACAGTCCCGGACGCCCTCCCAGGGTTCGACGGGCTGCGGTACGCGCCAGCGGTTCTTTCCTGTCGCGGGCGCCGCGAAGGGGATCCCTTTGAAGACGCTGATGGCCATGTCGGCGGCATAGGTCCCGCGGACCAGTCCGCCCTCCGTTTTCGCGATCCTGATCATGAGCATAAGCTCCTTTCGTTTATTACTTGATTCCCTTCCATTATAGGACCGGGGACCGGCGTTCTCTACGGCGGATCCGTTCCAAGGGAATGTATATTTCCGCAACCGTCAGGCGCCGTTCTCCGCGTTCCGGGCGTCCGTGAACTCCTTTACGAAATCGATGAACCGTTCCTCCAGGTTCGGCAGAGGCTGTCCCTTCTTCCAGACGAACAGATACTCGACGGTCTTTTCGCTGCCTTCCAGACGTTTGCGCACCAGCTTCGGGTTCGCGATATAGGCCGTCTGTGGGAAAAGACTGATCCCCATATTCCGTCCCGCCAGCGCCGCCGCGTCCAGATAACTGTCCATCTCGCAGACGATATTCGGTTCGCTGCGGTAAGTCCGGAACCAGCGGTAGATGTTGTCAATGACGGCTTTTCTCCGGGGAACGATTAGCGGTTCGCCGATCAGGCGTGACACGCTGATCGTATCGCCTTCCAGTCCGGCGAGAGGATGGCTCCGGCTGAACAGGGCGATCATCGGCTCTTTTCCCACGGAGAAGCTGTTGAGAAACAGGTGATCGCACGGCGCCGTGATGACGGCAAGGGAGATGAGGCCGCTGCGCAGTTTTTCCAGCAGGTCGTCGCTGTTGCCGTCGACGATCCTGAACCGGACGTTGGGGTACTGCCGATAGAACCGGGAGAGCCATTCCCCGGCGATATCCGGCGCGGTGCCTTCCACCAGGCCGAGGGAGATCGTCCCGGTGATGCCCTTGTTGATGGAGATGATCTCTTCTTCGGCCTTGGAAGCGAGACTGAGGATCTCTTTGGCGCGCCGGTACAGGAGCTGCCCCGATTCCGTGATCTGCAGCCCGCGCTTGCCGCGGATGAACAGGGTCGTGCCCAGTTCCTGCTCCAGGCATTTGATCTGATAACTGAGCGGCGGCTGGCTCATGTTCAGTTTTTCCGCCGCGCGGGTGATGTTCAGTTCTTCCGCCGTGATGACGAAATACTGCAGGGAACGAAGATCCATTTCTTTTTCTCCAAACATATATAAATCATATGGTAAGCATATTACAATATGTATTTTACATTATAAACGCGTCCCCGTAAACTGAAAATTATGTTGGAGTATCCCGTATCAGAAAAGGAGAAAACGATGAAGACGATCCCTGAATTTTTTGGATGCGACGTGTTTGACGACCGGTCGATGCGCGCGGCGCTGCCGGCGGAGGTCTATAACTCCCTGCGCAGGACCATCGACGAAGGCGAGCGGCTGGACAGCAAAGTCGCCAGCGTGGTGGCGGACGCTATGCGGGACTGGGCGGTGGAGAAGGGCGCGACCCACTTCACGCACTGGTTCCAGCCCCTGACAGGCGTGACGGCGGAAAAGCACGACAGTTTCATCGAGACGGCGCCGGACGGCGGCGTGATCATGGATTTCTCCGGGAAAGAACTGGTACAGGGAGAACCGGACGCGTCTTCGTTCCCGTCAGGAGGGCTCCGCGCCACTTTCGAGGCCAGAGGATACACTGCCTGGGATCCGACTTCCTACGCGTTTATCAAGGGAAAGACGCTGTGCATCCCCACGGCGTTCTGTTCCTATACCGGCGATGCGCTTGACAAGAAGACGCCGCTGCTGCGTTCCATGGACGCATTGAACCGCGAAGCGCTGCGCGTTCTGCGCGCGATGGGCGACAAAACGGTAAAGAGAGTCCGTGCCGTGGTCGGTGCGGAACAGGAATATTTCCTTATTCCCAAAGAAATGTATGAGAAACGCATGGACCTGCGCTTCGCCGGCAGGACACTGTTCGGCGCTCCTTCCCCGAAGGGACAGGAACTGGATGACCATTACTTCGGTTCCATCAAGTCCGGGGTGGCTTCCTTCATGGAAGAGGTCAACGAGACTCTGTGGAAACTCGGGATCCCGGCGAAGACCGAGCACAACGAGGTGGCGCCTTCCCAGCACGAACTGGCCTGCATATACAACACGGTGAACGTGGCGACGGACCAGAACCAGCTGGTGATGGAGGTGCTGAAGAAAACGGCGGAGAAACACGGATTCGTGTGTCTGCTGGCCGAGAAACCCTTCGCCGGCGTGAACGGCAGCGGCAAGCACAACAACTGGTCGCTGGCCACCGACAGGGGCGACAACCTGATGGCGCCCGGCAAAACGCCTGAAGAGAATCTCCGTTTTCTGCTGTTCCTGAGCGCGGTGATCCGCGCGGTGGACGAGTATCAGGGACTGCTGCGCCTTTCCGTGGCGACGGCGGGCAACGATCACCGTCTGGGCGGCAATGAGGCGCCTCCGGCGATCATTTCCATGTTCCTCGGGGAAGACCTGACGGCTTTCCTCGAATCGGTCGCGGAAGGTACGCCCTACGAACAGACCGACGCGGGACAGATGCGCATCGGCTCGAGGGTGCTGCCCGGGATCCGTAAGGACAACACGGACCGCAACAGGACGTCGCCCTTTGCCTATACGGGCAACAAATTCGAATTCCGTATGCCCGGCGCGCCGGACAGCATCGCGGATCCCAACATCATGCTGAACAGCACGGTCGCGGAATCCCTGAGGAAATACGCGGACCGTCTGGAAAAAGCGGAGGATCCGGAGGCGGAGGCTCACACGCTGATCAGCGAGACCTACCATGCGCACAAAAGGATCATCTTCAACGGGAACGGTTACGACAGCGGCTGGGTGACGGAGGCCGTGAACCGCGGTCTTCTGAACCTTCCCTCCACGCCGGACTGCGTACCGCTCCTGCTGGAGAAAAAGAGTATGGACCTGCTGACCGGTTTGGGCGTTTATTCCGAGAGCGAACTGCGCTCCCGCGCCGAGATCTCTCTGGAGAACTACTGCAAAACACTGCTCATCGAGGCGAAGACCATGGAACAGATGGCGACGAGGCAGATCCTTCCCGCGATCGAATCCTACACCGGTATGCTGGCGGACCATGTCGTCACAAAGAAGGCGGCGGCGCAGGGACTTCTCCTGCAGTACGAGGAAGCCGTGATCCGCAAACTCTCCGTCTTCGCGGATCTCATCTACGGGTCACTGCTGAAGCTGCGGGAGATCCGGGAGCAGCTTCCGGCTGAGGACTGGGCGGCCCGCTCACTGGAGATCCGTGACCTGCTGATCCCCGAGATGGAGCATCTGAGAAGCCTCTGCGACGAGGCGGAGACGCTGACGGCGGAGGAGTACTGGCCGTTCCCGACCTATGCGGAACTGATGTTCGGAACGAAATAAACGGCGGACGTACCGCTTCGGAAGATAATTAACGAAAGAAGGTGCTGGCGTATGGCAAACTGTGCAGTCGTCGGCGTGAACTGGGGTGATGAGGGGAAAGGCCGGATGGTGGACCTCCTGACCGGCCGGTTCGATATCGTCGTCCGTTATCAGGGCGGCGGGAACGCGGGACACACCGTCGTGAATGACAGGGGACGCTTTGCGCTTCATCTGCTTCCCTCCGGAATTTTCCAGGAAGGCGTCGTGAACGTTCTCGGCAACGGTGTGGCGCTGGATCCCGAGAACCTCCTGACCGAGATCGACGCGGTCACCTCAAGAGGGGTCGCCATCACTCCGGATAATCTGAAGATCAGTGACCGCGCGTCCGTGCTGATGCCGTGGCACCGGCTCCAGGACGGACTGGAAGAAGAAAGACTGGGTTCCCGACAGTACGGGTCGACCCGGCAGGGCATCGCGCCCTTCTATGCGGATAAATGTCTGAAAAAAACGATCCTCGCGGGGGAACTGGCGGACGAGAAGAGACTGATGGAACGTCTGCAGGAACTCATGCAGTGGAAGGATCTCACATTGGAGGGCGCCTACGGCGCTTCTCCGGTTCTGATGAAGGATCTGAGGGAATGGGCAGAGTTGTGCCGCCACAGGATCCTTCCCTTTTTGTGTGACACGTCGGCGTATCTGACACAGGCGCAGAAGGAAGGGAAGAACATTCTTTTTGAGGCGCAGCTTGGCGCGCTGAGAGACCTGGACCGGGGGATATGGCCCTTTACCACTTCCTCCAACACCACGGTCTCCTATATCCCGGTGGGATGCGGACTGCCGAACGTGCAGATCAGGGACGTGGTGGGCGTCGTGAAAGCCTATTCCACCTGCGTCGGTGAGGGGCCTTTCGTCTGCGAATGGTCCGGCGCCGAAGCGGAGCGGCTCCGGGAAGCTGGGGCGGAGTACGGAGCGAAGACGGGAAGGGCGCGCCGCGTGGGACCGCTGGACCTGGTGGCGACCCGTTACGGTGTTTCTGTCCAGGGCGCGACGGAGATCGCGCTGACGAAGCTGGACGTGCTCAGTTATCTGGAAGAGATCCCCGTCTGCACCGCCTATCTCATCGGCGGCAAACGGACGGAGGAATTCCCGTTCCCCGCAGCGCTGGACGGCGCGAAGCCGTGCTATGAAGTCCTGAAGGGCTGGCGGTGCGACATCTCGGCGGCGCGGCGCTGGGAGGATCTCCCGGCGGAAGCGCGGGACTACGTGTCTTTCTTCGAGCAGGCGGTGGGCTGTCCCGTCACCTATATCTCCGTCGGACCGGAACGCGGGAGCATCATCGAACGGCCGGAACGGCGCATTCACTGAAAGGAATCCGATATCAATGTTTGACGCGAGATCAACAAAAGAACAGTGTGTGCAGTGGATCAGGGATTTCTTCCGGGAAAACGGGGAAGGCTGCAATGCGGTCCTCGGGATCTCCGGCGGAAAGGACAGTTCCGTCGCCGCTGCCCTGTGCGCGGAAGCGCTGGGTACGGACCGGGTGATCGGCGTGCTTATGCCGGACGGCGAACAGCCGGACATCGATATGTCGGTCCTGCTGACGGAACATCTAGGGATCCGGAATTATACGGTCAATATCCACGGCGCAGTGCAGGCTGTGAAGGACGCGCTGCCTTTCGGCCTGTCCGAACAGAGCAGGATCAACCTGCCGCCCCGTATCCGCATGGCCGTGCTGTATGCGGTATCCCAAAGCAACAACGGCCGCGTCGTCAACACCTGCAACCTCTCGGAGGACTGGGTGGGTTACGCCACCCGGTACGGAGACGCCGCGGGGGATTTCAGTCCGCTGTCCGGCCTTACGGTTCAGGAAGTGAAAGCAGTGGGGCGGGAACTCGGGCTGCCGGAGGCGCTTATTGAGAAAGCGCCGTCCGACGGGCTGTGCGGCAAGACGGATGAGGACAATCTGGGTTTCACCTATGCGGTGCTGGACCGCTATATCCGGGAAGGCGTCATCGAGGATCCTGATACGAAGGAGAGGATCGATATGCTCCACAGGAAGAACCTCTTCAAACTGAAGCCGATGCCGTTTTTCGATCCGCATATCGGCGTTCTCGCATGGGAAGGAGAAGAATAACGGTCATGAACGAGGACAGGTATGAGAGCCCGCTTTCAGGGCGGTACGCGTCTCCCTATATGCTGAACCTCTTTTCTGCGGACAGCCGGTACCGCACGTGGCGGAGACTGTGGGCGGAGCTCGCGTCCGCACAGCGGAAACTGGGGCTGCCCATCACGGAAGAACAGGTCCGGGAACTCTTTGAACATACCGACGATATCGATTACGAAGCCGTCCGCCGGCGGGAGCAGGAAGTTCACCACGACGTGATGGCGCATATCTATGCCTACGGACTTGCCGCACCGTCCGCGGCAGGGATCCTGCATCTGGGAGCGACCAGCTGCTACGTGACGGACAACGCGGACCTGATCCTGTTCCGGGAGGGACTGCGCCGTATCCGCAGCGAAGCGGTCGGCTTGCTGACGGCGCTGGCGGAACTTGCGGAAAAGTACAGGGACCTGCCCGCGCCGGGCTATACGCATTTCCAGCCTGCCCAGCCCGTCACGATGGGCAAGCGGGCGGCGCTCTGGATGCAGGACGTGATCACGGATCTGGAAGAGATCGATTTCGTGCTCGGACAGTTCCGCTTTCTGGGCTGCCGCGGCGCGGTGGGAACGGAAGCGAGTTTTCTGTCGCTGTTCGGCGGGGACGGGAAAAAGTGCGACGCCATGAACGGCATGCTGTGCGAAGCTTTCGGATTTGAAGGATGCTTCGACGTATGCGGCCAGACTTATCCGCGGAAGCTGGACAGCCGTATCCTGAACGCGCTTTCGTCGGTAGCGCAGACCTGCTACCGCATGGCGCAGGATATCCGGCTGCTGCAGCATGACCGCCAGGTGGAGGAACCCTTCGGCGAAAAACAGGTGGGATCCTCCGCGATGGCATACAAGCGCAATCCGGTCCGCTGCGAGCGCATCTGCTCGCTGGCCCGGTATCTCATCGCCGATTCGATGAACGGCGCGATGACGGCCTCGGTCCAGTGGCTGGAACGGTCCCTGGACGATTCCGCGAACCGGCGCATTTCCATGCCGGAGGCGTTCCTGTGCGCGGATGCGGTGCTGCGCCTGTCGGGATTTGTCATCCGGGGACTGCGGGTCAACGAAGCGGTCGTGGAGAAGACGGTCCGGGAGCAGCTCCCGTTCATCGCCATGGAAGATCTGATGATGGAAGCCGTGAAAAAAGGGGCGGACCGTCAGACGGTGCACGAGATCCTGCGGAGGACGTCGATGAAGGCGTCGGAGCGTCTTGCGATGGGGGAGGATCCCGGAATGGGGGAACTTCTTGCGGAAGAGGAGGCGCTGGGCCTGACGGGAGAAGAGATCAGATCGGTCCTCGACCCGGCGAGATATACCGGCAGAGCGCCGGAACAGGTGGAACGTTTTCTGGAAAAGAACCGGCCGCTGCTTGACGGCAGCGGACCGGAGGAAGAGGAGATCCTGCTTTGAGCGGGAAGGAGCGGATATGGATACGATACTGGTGATGGATTTCGGCGGGCAGTACAGCCGACTCGTTGCCCGCAGAGTGCGGGAACACCACGTTTACGCGGTGGTCCTGCCATACCAGAAAGTGACGGCGCAGAGCATTCTTGAAGAGGGATACAAAGGGATCATTTTCACAGGCGGACCGAACAGCGTCAACGAACAGGACGCGCCCTCCTGCGACCGGGAGATCCTTCGGACGGGCGTCCCCATCCTCGGGCTCTGCTACGGCGCTCAGCTGCTCGCGAAAACGGAAGGCGGAACGGTCGTATCGGAGGAGGAATCCGGCGAGTACGGCAGTACGGAACTTCACGTGTCGGATGACGTTCTGTTCAAAGGCATCCCTGCCGAAAGCGTTTGCTGGATGAGCCACAGGGACAGGATCTCGGTCCTGCCGGAAGGCTATCTCACAGTGGCCTCGACACCCCGCTGTCCCATCGCGGCAATGAGAGACCGTACCGGAACGCGGTACGGCGTCCAGTTCCATCCTGAGGTGGCCCACACGGAATACGGGATGAAGATCCTCGGGAATTTCCTGTTCGGGATCTGCAGCTGCTCCCGTGACTGGGAGATGAAAAGTTTCACGGAACGCACTGTGGAGCGGTATAAAAAGGAACTCGCCGGAAAGAAAGTCCTTCTCGGATTGTCCGGCGGTGTGGATTCCGCCGTCGCCGCCGCACTGCTGCAGCGGGCGGTAGGCGACCGTCTGACCTGTGTGTTCGTGGACCACGGTCTGCTCCGCAAAGGAGAGACCGAACTGGTGGAACGCGCTTTCCGGAAACGCCTCGGGAAGGGCCTGATACGCGTCGACGCCTCGGAGCGGTTTCTGAACGGGCTGAAAGGCGTAACGGATCCGGAAAGGAAACGGAAGATCATCGGGGAGCTGTTCATCCGCGTGTTCGAGGAAGAGGCGGAGAAGCTGGGACACGCCGACGTGCTGGCACAGGGCACCATCTATCCCGACGTCATCGAGAGCGGACTGGGCAACGCGGCGGTGATCAAAAGCCATCACAACGTGGGCGGATTGCCTGAGATCATGCGTTTTTCGCAGATCGCGGAACCGCTGAGGGATCTTTTCAAGGACGAAGTCCGGGAGGTTGGCAGGGAACTGGGCCTGCCGGAAGAACTGATATACAGACAGCCGTTCCCGGGACCGGGACTCGCGGTCCGGGTGCTAGGCGAAGTGACCGAAGAGAAACTGTCGGTGCTGAGGGAGGCGGACGCCATCTTCCGGGAGGAAGTGGACCGGCTGGAACGCGCACGGCGGCCCAGCCAGTACTTTGCTGTTTTTACCGGCGCGGAGAGCGTCGGCGTGAAAGGGGACGAGCGGGTCTACGGGCACTGCATCGCCCTGCGCGCAGTCTCTACGGACGACTTTATGACGGCTCAGTGGACGCGGCTCCCGGCGGAAGTGCTGGAGCGCGCGGGATCGCGCATCGCCAATGAGATCCCGGATGTCGCGAGAGTCGTCTATGATATCACTTCCAAACCGCCGGCGACGGTGGAATGGGAATAGAATTGCTGTTTTAGGAGGAAATTATGTGCGGGATCGTCGGCTTTACCGGAACGCAGGAGGCTGCGCCTGTCCTGCTCGAGGGGCTGGAACGACTGGAATACCGTGGATATGACTCCGCAGGCATCGCCGTCATGAAAGACGGCGCGATCGGCGTCCGGAAAGTATCCGGAAGGATCGCGAAACTGCGCGAGGCGACAGACAACGGGACAAACTGTCCCGGAACGGTGGGCATCGGACATACAAGGTGGGCGACGCACGGAGCGCCGACAGACGTCAACGCCCACCCGCATATGAGCAACGACCGCCGTTTTGCGGTCGTGCACAACGGCATCATCGAGAACTACCGCGCGCTGCGCGATGAACTCGTTGAAAAAGGGTTTTATTTTGAGAGCGAGACGGATACCGAAGTGGTGGTCCACCTGCTGGAGATGTACTACAGAGGCAATCTGAAGAACGCGGTCATGCGGGCTTCCGCCCGGCTTCAGGGGTCCTATGCTCTCGGCGTCGTCTGTACGGACGCGCCGGATGAGATCGTAGCGATCCGCGAATCCAGCCCGCTGATCATCGGCGTCGGCGCGGGGGAGAATTTCTTCGCCTCCGACATCACGGCGCTGGTACAGCACACGAGAAAGGTGATCTATCTGGAGGACGGCGAATTTGCCGCGATCACCCCGGATGACGTGCGGATCTACGACATGTTCGGCGAGCCCGTCGCCAAGAAGGTCCGCCGCGTGACCTGGGATATCCAGGCGGCGGAGAAGGGCGGGTACGAGCACTTCATGCTCAAGGAGATCATGGAACAGCCCGCGGCGGTGGCGGCGACCATCCGCCCGAGGATCCGCGGCGGCGAGATCGTCCCGGACGCGGTGGGACTGGACAGGGAATATCTTTCCTCCGTCAGCCGGATCGTGATCACGGCGTGCGGATCGGCGTTCTATGCCGGCTGCGCAGGACGGTACGCCATAGAGGCATTGGCGCGCATCCCGGTCAGCGCGGAGCTGGCCAGCGAACTGCGCTACAGCGATCCCATGATCGACGCCTCGACGCTGGTGATCGTTCTCTCCCAGTCCGGCGAGACGGCCGACACCATCGCAGCGGTACGGGAATGCCAAAGCCGCGGCGCGAAGGTGCTCGCGATGGTCAACGTCGTGGGCAGCACCGTGGCGAACATGGCGGATTTCACCCTGTACACGTGGGCGGGACCCGAGATCGCGGTGGCGACGACAAAGGGATATACTTCCCAGGTCGCGCTGCTCTATCTGTTCGCCCTTTATGCGGCGCGTGTTCTGGGAACTGTCGACGACAGCAGATACCGTTCGCTGCTCAGAACACTGCGGCTGCTGCCGAAAAAGATCCAGGAAACGATCGACATGAACCCTGCGGTGGCGGATTACGCGGAAGACTACAGGGACGCGAAGTCGGTCTTCTTCATCGGACGGAACTCGGACTATGCCTCCGCAATGGAAGGCGCGCTGAAGATGAAGGAGATCTCCTACATCCACGCCGAAGCCTATCCCGCTGGAGAGCTCAAGCACGGGACGATCGCTCTGATCGAGGAACATCAGCCGGTCGTGGCGCTTTGCTGCAGCGGGGCTGTCCGTGAAAAAACGATGAGCAATATCACGGAAGTCAAGGCGCGCGGCGCGGACGTGCTGGCGCTGGCGTTCCGGAAGGATACCGCGATCGGAGCCGTAGCGGACCGTGTGCTGACGCTGCCGGAGGTGGACCCCGTGTTTGCGGGCGCGGTGGAGATCATACCGCTGCAGCTGCTGGCCTATTACACGGCGAAAGCGCGCAACTGCGATATCGACAAGCCGAAGAATCTGGCGAAATCTGTAACGGTGGAGTGAATACCGGAGGACAGGGCGATGACTAAATACATTTTCGTGACCGGAGGCGTAGTATCCGGCCTTGGCAAGGGGATCACGGCGGCGTCTCTGGGACGCCTCCTGAAAGCCCGCGGACTGAAGGTGGCGGCTCAGAAACTGGATCCGTATATCAACGTGGATCCCGGCACCATGAGCCCGTATCAGCACGGGGAGGTCTATGTGACGGAGGACGGCGCCGAGACGGACCTGGATCTGGGCCATTATGAACGTTTCATCGACGAGGACCTGAACAAATTCTCGAATCTTACCACCGGAAAAGTCTACTGGAACGTTCTGAACAAGGAACGCCGCGGCGAGTACCTGGGTTCTACGGTTCAGGTCATTCCACATGTGACGAACGAGATCAAGGAATTTGTTTACAGCGTGGGCAGGAAGACGGACGCGGACGTCGTTATCACCGAGATCGGCGGAACCATCGGCGACATCGAATCCCAGCCCTTCATCGAGGCGGCCAGGCAGGTCTCCCTGGAAGTGGGGCGCGAGAACAGCCTGTTCATCCACGTCACGCTGGTTCCATATCTGCACGGATCCGAGGAGCATAAAACGAAACCCACGCAGCATTCCGTGAAGGAACTGCAGGGGATGGGGATCCATCCGAACATCATCGTACTGCGCTGCGACATGCCGCTGGAGGAAGCGATCTTCCAGAAGATCGCGATGTTCTGCAACGTGAAGCCGGACTGTGTCATTGAAAACATCACGCTGCCGAATCTCTACGAGGCTCCTCTTATGCTGGAACAGAGCGGATTCTCCGAAGTGGTCTGCCGTGAACTGGGTCTTGAGACCCGGACACCGGATCTCACCGAATGGGAGGAGATGGTCCGCAGGATCGAAAATCCGGTCTTCGGGAACGTGGAGATCGGGCTTGTGGGGAAATACGTGGCGCTGCATGACGCTTACCTTTCCGTGGCGGAAGCGCTCCGGCACGCGGGATACGAGAACGGCGTAAGCGTGTCGATCCGCTGGATCGATTCGGAGAAGATCACGCCGGACAACGTCGGGGAGATCCTTTCCGGGCTGGACGGGATCATCGTGCCGGGCGGCTTCGGAAACCGGGGCATCGAGGGGATGATCACCGCTGCGCGCTACGCGCGGGAGAAGAATGTTCCCTACTTCGGGATCTGCCTCGGTATGCAGGTGGAAGTCATCGAATTCGCGCGCAATGTCTGCGGACTGAAGGACGCAGACTCCGGGGAATTCAATCCGGAAAGCACGCACAAGGTGATCGATTTCATGCCGGGACAGAGCGACGAGGTGGACAAGGGCGGCACGCTGAGGCTGGGATCCTATCCCTGTGTGATCCGGTCCGGCAGCGCTATGGAACGCTTCTACGGAGAAGGCGCGGTCCATGAGCGGCACCGTCACCGTTATGAATTCAACAACGATTACCGGGAGACCGTGAAACAGGCCGGGCTTACGCTCAGCGGCATCTCTCCGGACGGACTGCTGGTGGAGGCGGTGGAACTGACGGACCGTCCGTTTTTCGTGGGCGTCCAGTACCATCCGGAATTCAAGAGCAGACCCAACAAAGCGCATCCTCTCTTCAAGGGATTCATCCGTGCGGCGATGGGACCGAGAAGATTCTGACCGATACCCAGGAGGGAAAAGAAATGAAACCGTTACCAAGAACTGTTGAGATCGATTACGCAAAGTACGCGCCGGATATCGAACATCCGGAGGTGAAGTACGGACTTCCGGAGGAAGTGGTGTACTGTTCGGAATGCGTCATGAGCAACCAGAAACCGAATTCCTGTCAGGAATTTCAGCACACCGCCGCATCCAAGAAAGAAAGCATGCACATTTCGGACGACGGCGTCTGCGACGCGTGTCTCGCCAACCGGCACAAACGGGACGGCAATATCGACTGGGAACAGCGTGAGCGGGAACTCATCGAACTGTGCGACCGGTACCGCAGGAACGACGGACACTACGACTGCCTGGTTCCCGGCAGCGGCGGAAAAGACAGTTTTTACGCGAGTCATATGCTCAAATACAAGTACAACATGCATCCGCTCACGGTCACATGGGCACCGCACATCTATACGGACTGGGGCTGGAAGAATTTCGAGGCGTGGATCCATGCGGGATTCGACAATTATCTGTGCACGCCGAACGGCAGGACACACCGTCTGCTGACACGCCTCGCCACAGAGACCCTGTTCCACCCGTTCCAGCCCTTCATCCTCGGTCAGAAGCAGCTTGCGCCGAAGATGGCCGCCATGTTCGATATCCCGCTGGTCTTCTACGGGGAGAACGAGGCGGAATACGGCAATCCCATCGCGGACAATTCCTCCGCGCTGAGGGACAGCCGGTTCTACGCGACCAACGGCAAAAGCGAGATCTATCTCGGCGGCGTCTCCGTCCAGGATCTGGAGGACGAGTTCGATATGGATCCCGCCGATCTGGCGATCTATCTGCCGCCGACGGAGGAGGAACTGGCGAGGCATCAGGTGGAAGTGCATTATCTCGGCTATTACCTGAAGTGGCATCCCCAGGGAGCGTATTACTACAGCGTGGAGAACGGGGGATTCATCCCCAGTCCGGAGCGCACGGTAGGGACTTATTCCAAGTACAACTCCATCGACGACAAGATCGACGACTTTTTCTACTACACCACATGGATCAAGTTCGGCGTGGGCAGGGCGACCTACGATGCGGCACAGGAGATCCGCAACGACGAGATCACCCGCGAGGAAGGCGTCGCGCTGGTGCATAAATTCGACGGCGAGTTTCCCGCCAGATTCTCGGAGGAGATCTTCCGGTACCTCTCCATCGATGAGAAGAATTTCTCCGCGAAAACGAGGGCGTGCTTCGAAGAACCCATGATGGACAGGGCTTATTTCGACCATCTTACGGACCGTTTCCGCTCGCCCCATCTGTGGGTCTATGAGAACGGCGTATGGCGTCTGCGCCACGAGGTACGGTAGCATGCCCAAGATCAGACTGATCTCCAGACTGGACGTGAAGGACGTCAATCTGGTGAAGGGAATACAGCTGGAAGGTCTGCGGAAACTGGGCGACCCGAACCAGTTCGCCCGTCAGTATTATTCGGACGGCATAGACGAGATCCTTTACCTGGATATCGTGGCGAGCCTGTATAACCGCAACAATCTTTCCGGAATCGTGGAACGGACCACGCGGGACGTCTTCGTTCCCATCACGGTGGCGGGCGGGATCCGCAGTCTGGACGACGTCCACACCATCCTTCAGATGGGAGCGGACAAGACCGCCATCAACACCGCGGCGATCAAGCGGCCGGAGCTGATCACGGAAGTCGCGGAGGCTTACGGCAGTCAGTGCATGGTGCTCAGCATCGAGGCGAAGCGCAGCCCCGCGGGCAACTACGAGTGCTATTACGACAACGGCAGGGAGCACAGCGGCCTGGATGTCCTGGAGTGGGCAGCCAGAGGCGAGAAACTGGGCGCCGGAGAGATCCTGCTCACGTCAGTGGACAGGGACGGCCTGATGCGGGGCATGGATACAGACCTGATCCGTCAGGTCTGTGAGACGGTCAGCATCCCGGTTATCTGTTCCGGCGGCGCGGGCAGCGCACGGGACGTAGCGGACGCGGCGTTTGCGGGCGCCTCTGCGGTGGCAGTGGGATCCATGCTGCATTACAAAAAGAAGACCGTAACGGAACTCAAGCAGGAACTGGCCGGATTCGGCGTAGAGGTAAGAAAATGCTGGTAACGATCATCGACTACGGACTGTCGAATCTGCTCAGCGTGCAGCGGGCGGTGGAATACTGCGGAGGGACCGCCAGGATCGCGTCGGACCCCGGCGCTTTTGAAGGTTCCGATGCGCTCATCCTGCCGGGAGTCGGCGCGTTCGCTGACGGGATGAACAACCTGAACGCCCTCGGACTCACCGGACCGATCCGGGACTGGGTCAATGAAGGAAAACCGTTCCTGGGCATCTGCCTCGGCATGCAGATGATGTTCTCCTCCAGCGAAGAGGGTCCCGGCGTTCCCGGACTGGGCATCATCGGGGGAGAAGTGGTGCGCATACCGGCTCTGACGGCGGGCGGCATGCCTCAGAGAGTCCCACACGTATGCTGGGAGGAAGTTCAGCCCGCGGACACGGTCAGGAAGACTTTTTTTGACGGTGTTCCGGATAACAGCGCCTTCTACTTTGTCCATTCCTACCAGGGCATGCCGGCGGATCCCGCGTGCACCGCGGCGGTCTGCACCTATGGCGGAAGAACGGTCACGGCGGCGGTAATGAACGAAGCGGGCAATGCGCTGGGGTGTCAGTTCCACCCCGAGAAGAGCAGCCACGCCGGGCTCCGTGTGCTGCACAATTTCCTGAAGACCGCTGAGAAATAAGAGAAAAGGCAGAACATCAAAACGGTCCGCTGCGGAAAACAGCGGACCGTTTCGGTCATATATAAGGTTCAGTAGTGCAGGCCTTCCGAATAGACGTGCTGGGTCAGGGGCATCAGGACCTGATAGTTCTCCGCGAGTCCGGAGGGGCAGTTCCTGCCCAGCTCCATGGCTTTCAGGCGGAAGTAGGACAGCAGCAGATCCGTGGAACTGTCCTGCATCTGGGAAGCGTGAAGCGCGAGAGCGGCGAATTTCGCATTGAGGTGCCGTTCCCCGATCTCCTCCACGGTATTGGCGTCGTCCGTGGCGTAGAAGGCCAGCGTGATGTCGGACGGAAACCGGCTGACGCCTTCCACGGAGATCCCGTGACGCCGGAGCGCGACGGGATAGGGCACCAGTTTCACGCCTTCGCGCACTGCCTGTCCGATCTTGAGATGGTCAGGATGGCATTCCGTGCGCAGTTTCGGATCCGTCGCGAAGATGATGTCGGGCTGAACGTCCAGTATGAGGGGGATCAGCGCCCTGACCGCATCCTCCACCGTGTAGGGACCGCCGTCTTCCAGACCGAGGAACTCGATGTGCGCGACGCCCAGGGACGCGGCCGCGGCCCTGGATTCCTTCTCGCGGGTATCGCGCATCATTTCCGGGGTGACGCCGGGGTCGCCGATGCCCGCCGCGCCGTCGGTGGCGACGGCGAACGTCACGGGAATGCCGGCTTCCGTCATTTTGGCGACGAGTCCGCCGCAGCAGAACTCGATGTCGTCCGGATGCGGTCCGACGAAAAGCGGTTTGCGGAAGGCTGTCAGGGGCGGGATGGCGCCGTAGGCGCGGATGATATCGATCAGTTCAGGCATTCAGTAATCCTCCGTATACATGGTCAGGTGAACGGACGGGAAGGAAGGTGCGGCGTCCCGGAACGCCCTGACGGCGTTCTTGGGAAGAGTCCGTCCGAAATGCTCGATGGTGGAGATGACGACGGCTTCGTCCGCGCCGAGGTCCGAGGCGATCTTCAGGGAGAACATGGCGTTCTCGTCTGTGGAACCGGAGCGGTCCTCCAGCAGGAAGAGCGCCGGGTCCATGCCTTCCGCCGTCAGGAAACGGAACATGGCTTCCGCTTCGGAGATGCCTGCGGCGGGATTGGCGGCGCCGCCGGAAAGGATGATCCGGTCCGGACGGAAGATGTCAAAGGCTTTCCGGGTGATGGCGCAGCGCTTGAGTCCCTTCGCGGAAAGGGAGCCGTCGTCGTTCAGCATGTTGCCCAATACGATGAAGACCCGCATGACGGGTTCTCTCAGACGCGTCTGGCGGGCAGGCCGAAGTCCTTGCCGAGGATCTCCGCGGTCTCCTCGTAGGACAGCTCGCCGTTGTTGTATTTCGCCATGGTCTGCACGCTGCCGTCACGCAGTTTGTAGAAGCACAGCAGGATGACGATCCCCAGCACGTAGCCGATGACCGGGACCATCAGGAACACGGCCCAGATCCTCCGGGTGACCTCCGCGGTCTGCACCTCCGCGTCCGCGACGAAGCCGGTCCATGCGATGCAAAGCAGCATGAAGGAGTTCACCACGGCGTTCTTGAGTTTGGAGATGAAGGTCTGCAGGGAGAAGGTGATGCCCGTGGCGCGCGTCCCGGATTTGTAGATGCCGTATTCCGTGGTGTCCGCGACCAGCATGTAGATGATGACCTGCCAGCTGGCGAGGCCGACGCATTTCAGCGCGACGAGGATGATCGCCGGCAGGAAGTTCTCGTATCCGACGAACAGGGCGATGAAACTCACCACCGTAGAGAAGACCAGTCCGCCGATGAGAAGATAGAACTTGTCGAACTTCCGCGCCAGGACGGGCACGAGGGAGGAAACGAGGATGACGGGCAGCGCGGCCGCCGCGGCGATGAAGAGCTGTCTGCCGGTGTCGCCGAAGCAGATGAGCGCGACGTACATGCTCATGGCGGATTCGAAGGCGGTCATGCCGAAGATGACGAAAGCCAGCAGGCAGATCAGCAGGTATTTGTTCGAGCGCAGGTAGTTGAACATCTGCCTGAACGTGAATTTCTCCTCTTTCTCATCCTCCCGCTGCACGCGGCGCTCCTTGCCGCAGAACAGGAAGGGGATCATGAGCAGGCAGCCGACGCCGCAGAAGACGACGGCGCCGAGGGACCAGCCCAGTTTGCCGGTGACGGTGCCCACCAGGACGACCGGCACGATGCCGCCGAGCATGGCGAAGAGCTTGTTGCCCGCGATGAAGCTGGTGCGCTCCTGGATGTTGTCCGTCATGACGGTGGCCATGGCGAAAGCCGGGGCGTCCAGGAAGGTGTACAGCGCGTCGAAGATCACGTAGGCCGCGATGAACCAAGCGATCTTCAGATCCTCCCGCAGCGAGGCGGGGATGCTGAACATCACGATGGTCATGACGCCGATGCCGAAGGTGCCGATCTTGACCCAGGGCATGAACTGCTGTCCGTTTTTGAAACGGAACTTGTCCACGACGTATCCGAAGAGCGTGTCGTTGATGGCGTCCCATACCTGGGGCGCGAAGATGACCGTGGCGGCCTTCGCGGCGTCGATCCCGAGACCCAGCGTCAGGTAGGTCGCGAGGAAGCCGGCGTATCCCCACAGCAGGTTCTGGCCGAACCAGAACAGGTTGTAGGTGGCGTGTTCCGCCCTTGTGGCGATAAACCCGTTGTTTTTCATTTTTCTTGTCTCCTGTATGCGGAAAAGTACAAATGGTTTCTTTGGAAACAGTATACCAAACGCGGACAGACGGGGCTGCGTTTTTTCCTGCCGCGGCGGAAGTTTTCAACTGTTTTGGTGTGAAACGGAATGATATAATAAACACAGTATATGGTCTTATCCTCCGGAGCCGAGGCGGCCCGGCAAACAATCTGACGAACAGGAGTGTGGATCTTATGGAATACCCGAAAACGATGAAGGCGCTGGTAGCCTACAGCAGGACCGATTACCGCTATGAGGAGGCGTTTCCGGTACCGGAATGCGGACCGGACGACCTGCTGATCAAAACGGAAGGCTGCGGCATCTGCGCGGGAGACGTCAAGTGCCATCACGGCGCGGACATGTTCTGGGGCAGCGAGGACGGCGTTCAGCCCAGCTGGGTAAAGCCGCCTTTTGTTCCCGGACACGAATTCCTGGGCAGAGTGGTGTATACGGGTGAAAACGTCCGGGACTACAAGCCTGGCGACCGGATCTGCGTCGACCAGATCGCGCCCTGCGGCGAATGCCGGTTCTGCAAGACCGGTAAATACTGGATGTGCCAGCCGCACGAGATGTACGGCTTCTTCAACGAGTTCTGCGGCGGCATGGCGGAATACGTCCGCATCCGCACGAAGCGCTCCGTGATCCACCGGGTACCGGAGGAACTGACGTTCGAGCAGGCGATCTGCATCGAGCCCTACGGCTGCTCCAAGCACTGCGTGGACCGCGCGCAGATCGGCGCGGAGGACGTGGTCGTCCTGGCAGGCGCCGGCACCCTCGGTCTCGGCATGGTGACCTACGCGCGCACCCGCAACCCCAAGCTGCTCATCGTCCTCGACCTGCAGGACAACCGTCTGGAGAAGGCGAAGGAATTCGGCGCGGACCTGGTATGGAATCCCTCGAAGATGGACGTGGTGGCCGAGATCATGAAGGTGACGGACGGATACGGCTGCGACATCTACATCGAAGCCACGGGACATCCGGCGTCCGTGACCCAGGGGATGCAGATGATCCGCAAATTGGGAAGATTCGTGGAATTCAGCGTGTTCGGCGCGCCGGCGACGCTGGACTGGTCCATCATCGGCGACCGCAAGGAGCTTGACGTGCTGGGCTCCCACCTGAGCCCGTACTGCTTCCCGTACGTCATCGAGAACATCGCCAACGGAAAACTGAACACCAACGGCGTCGTCAGCCGCGTCTTCGAACTGAAAGACTGGGAAACGGCGTTCGATTATGCCACCGGAAAATACGGCGACTTCAAGGTCGCGTTCCGGTTCGACTGAACGAAACGGAAAGAAAAGGGGAAAACGGCGTTTTCCCCTTTTTCATCTATGCTGAGGAAGCGGGAAGAGACGCCGTTCTGCGGAAGAACGGCTCCGGAGGGATCTATGGAAAACGGAAGACTGTTTCTCGGACTCGACAACGGCGGGACCACCACGAAAGCCGCGCTCTTCGACGCGAAGGGCAGGGAACTGGGCAAGGCGTCCGTATCCACCGACGCCATCTGCGAGCGTCCGCTGTACGCGGAACGGGATATGGAGGAGATGTGGAAGGCGAACTGCACAGTGATCCGGGAAGTGATCCGGAAGACCGGCGCCGACCCGGCGGACATCGCCTGCGTGGCGGTCTGCGGACACGGCAAGGGCCTGTATCTCTGGGGAAAGGACGGAAGACCGGTGCGCAACGGCATCCTCTCCTCCGACACCAGGGCGTACGCCATCATGAAACGGTGGCAGGAGGACGGCACGGAGGAGAAGGCCTCCGAAATGTCCTGCCAGCATCTCATGGCTTTCCAGCCCGTGGTGCTGCTGCGCTGGCTGAAGGAGAACGAGCCCGGAAACTACGAAAAGATCCGCTGGGTCTTCGAATGCAAGGACTACGTGCGCTTCCGCATGACCGGAAAGGCCATGGCGGAGCGCAGCGACTACTCCGGCGCCAACCTGCTGAACCTGTATACGGAGCAGTATGACGAACGGCTGCTGGATCTGTTCGGGATCCCGGAGGTCCGGGACGCGCTGCCGCCCCTGTGCCTGAGCGCAGAGGTCTGCGGGACCGTCACGGCCGAAACGGCGGAACTGACGGGACTGAAGGAGGGCACGCCCGTGGCGGGCGGCGCCTTCGACATCGACGCCTGCGCGCTGGCGACCGGCGTCATCGACGACCGTCACGTGCTGATGATCGCGGGGACCTGGTCCATCAACGAATACGTCCGCACCGCACCCGTTACCGACGGGACCGCGCTGATGAACTCCCTGTTCTGCGTGCCGGGCACCTACCTCGTCGAGGAATCCAGCCCCACGTCGGCGGGGAACAACGAGTGGTTCGTGCGGAACCTGCTCCGGGAACCGGACGGGAACGTCTACGATACCGTGAACGGATGGGTGGAGGAGATCCCGCCGACGGAATTCGTGCCGCTGTTCCTTCCGTTCATCCTGGCGTCCAACGTGCATCCGAACGCCAAGGGCACCCTCATCGGGATCACCGCGAACCACACGCGCAAACACATCATGCGCGCGGTCTACGAGGGCATCGTGTTCTGCCACCGCTGGCACTTCGAGCGTCTGATGCGCACGAGAAAGGATCTTCCGGAGACCATCCGCCTGGCGGGCGGCGCGGCGAATTCCCCCGTATGGGTGCAGATGTTCGCCGACGTGATGCAGCTGCCGGTGGAGACGGTCCCCGCGGACGAGACCGGAGCGCTGGGATGCGCCGTAGCCGGCGCAGTGGCGACGGGAATCTATCCGGACCTGCCGACCGCCATCGGGAACATGTCTCCCGTGCATCCGGCGGTGATGCCGGATCCCGCGCGGAAGGAGATCTACGACCGGAAATATCATCTGTACAAAAGGGCCATCGAGAGCCTGGACGGGTTCTGGGACGAGATGCAGCAGCTCTGTGAATAATAAAAAACGCCGCAAGGACAAGCCACTGAAAAAGTCCGCCGGGGGCGGACGGGAGGAAAAAAGATGGGATTCTATGAAGAGAGACTGGAACCGATGCTGCGCAGGACCGCGAAGGTCATCGAGCAGACCCCCGCGATGCAGAGCATCGTCAACGGAACGATGACGAAGGATCAGCTCCGTTACTACTACATGCAGGACTACGCCTATCTGCTGGACTACACGCGGGTCTGGTCGACCGCGCTGGGCAAATGCGACAACTTCAGCGAGATGAAACTGATCCTGACGATCATCAACGACGTCGTGTTCGCGATCGACGACTACCGGGACTACTGGGCGAAGGCGCTCGACATCGACCCGGAGGAGATGGACGCCGTCATCATGGGCGAGGGCAAACGCAGTTATACCGCGTACCTTTCCCATATCGCCCACACCTGCGACCCCGCGGGACTGGTCTGCGCCGTTTTCCCGTGCGGGATCATGTACAAGTATTTCGGGGAGGACCTGATGCCGCAGTGCAAGCTGTCCCCCGACGATCTGTGCTACCAGTGGCTGGAGCATTACACCACCGAACACTACCTGCAGGAAGCCTCCAACAAGAAGACGATCGTCAACGAGCTCTGCGACGATCTGACGGAGCGGCAGAAGGATAAGCTGGTGGAGATCGTCGCGACCTCCTGCAACTACGAGATCTGGCAGTGGCAGGACGCGTACTGGAACAACACGACCTGGCCGCTGGACGATATCTTCCCGGAACGCCGCCCGGCGAAACAGAACTGAACAGAACAAAAAAAGGACGTCTGCCGCGGCAGGCGTCCTTGCTGTATCGGGATGATTATTCGTTCCAGGGGTTGTCCGGGTCCGGATCGGTGGGATCCCATCCTCTGCGGGGATCCTCCGTGTCGATATGGACCGGTTCCGGTTTGCCCAGGGGGCCCGGATCGTCCGCGTCGTCATAGAACTGCACGGCGGTCCCCACATTGCAGTAATCGTAGACCCATTTCACGTCGCGCACGCACATGCGCACGCAGCCCATGGAGGCTTTCGTGCCCAGTTTG